>Ga0209635_10001260_pt1 | contig 18758 bp, 43 predicted proteins | sample DeeMarSWOR230_32_FD_187463 | JGI IMG/M metagenome (GOLD analysis project Ga0209635, IMG submission 187463) | Marine sediment microbial communities from White Oak River estuary, North Carolina - WOR-2-30_32 (SPAdes) (version 2) | ecosystem: Environmental > Aquatic > Marine > Intertidal zone >... | reverse complement strand
TCATCGCTCTTCACGTAGGCCCAGACCTCGATGCTGTTGAACGTCGGCTCAAGAGGGATGCGTTCCACCTTCCGCCGGCGGTGATAGATGTTCCCAGTCGATGCCTGGTTGCTAACGTCAGTGACTTGGATGAACCTACACGGCTCGTTCTCTCTCGTTGCGATGATGTCGAACGCCCCGAAGATGTCGTTCGCATGATGACGAGAACGAACGGCCACATGCACCTTATAGCCGAGACTTTCGAGATAGTTGGCGCAATCACGCTGGGCCTTGTTGCCTCGCTGAACTGTTCCTTTCCTTGGATTCCTCGGTGGCATCAGTCATCACAGTTCCTGCAGTATGAATCACCATGAAGCATCGCTCCACAGACATCACATTCGCATTCGCAGCATGCTTCACAGCATCCGCACATCGAGCAATCACTCATCCCTCCACATTCAGGACATGCCATATTCATCACCTACTTCAGAAACTCAACCATTTTTGCGTTCTTACCGTGATTCGACCGGACGAGCATCACCCATCCCCGGTTTACCCAATTATTCACCGTCTTATACGCCGATGAATCACCAACGCCTTTGATGATTGTTATCTCCCTTCTAACGTTCTCAAGCGTCGGCTCTGTTCCGTTGATTGAACTCTTCACATCTGCGTAAAACGTCCAATCATGAGTGTATTTCTCATCGATGATGCCAGATTCACGCAGCTGTCGCATCTTCGATTCGGCATAACGCTTCAGTTCTGTTTCAACTTCCTTTCTATCCCAGTCATCAATCATCAGATAATCGATGTTAATGCCTCTCTCCTGAACCTCTCGGTTGAGAGCGGATGCAGTGAGAAGTTGGACTACGTTCGTAGTGTCTCGGCCTGAGCGCAGGACGTAATACGGGATAGCGTTGTCGTCCTCGATTGAGTCGTATATGCCACCAAGAGCGCGGTTGCATCTACGGACTAAATCGGTTGGAGGATACTCTACTCTCCGTATATTCATTTTCCAGAGAGTTCTATTAATCTCCTTCAAACGTTCTTGGTCCGGGGATTCCCGAGGAACCCACTCTACTTGCTCCGTATAGGTTTTCTTATTATGATTCCAAAAAAGAACGTATAATCTATCGAGAAATCCCGAAGTTGATAATATTTTTAGCTCGTTCTTTTTAATCTGACGCGTCGCGCCCCAGAACGTGCCTTCGACATCGAAGGACATTACGTTCTCTTCACGATTAAACGTGATACCTCTCTCGGCAAGCATATCTCCCGTTTCGCAGTTCATGCGAACCCCGGCCATGCCTACTAGGCCTACTCTCCCCGTCCCCTCCTCAAGCACTTCGCACATGAAGTTAATCATGCTGTTACGGTCATCACCACTCCCGCTGAGTAGGGTCATCAACTCACCGGAGAATAGTATATGGGGACGCTGAATGAGAGGAGGGATGAGTTTGCCGTTTGGGCTGACGGAACCTCGTAGTCGGGCGCGAGTATAATCACCGCTGATGTTGAGATACGACGGAACTCTATCCGTGTATTCAGCCTGTTTCGTCATCTCCTCGGCATCAGTGCATTCATTGAGGAATGCTCTGATGATTGATGTTTTATAGAATCCACGCTCCCAATTCAGCAGGATATGACGCCTTATGCGCGCTTGGGGCCGGTCATCGAAATGAGAGCGGCCCATGCATGCGAGCATATAGCTCCGCTGAAGTTCGGGATAGCTCATCTCACCGAGGTGGAGATACTTCTCACGCCCTACTTCTCTGGCCATTTCAATCGGGTCGTCGCGTATGTACATGTCAATCTCTCTGGATTGAGAGACGGTTCGGACATTTAAAGATAATCGTATATTCGGATGAGTCATCAGGCATCGAATCTACCCTTGTCTATCAGGAGGAGTCTCGGTTCTTTATGAGGTCCTTGGGAATAGTGAGATAGTATTTCAACGAGACAATACGGACCCGGATGACCGTAATTATGACGAACATATTCCCAAATATCATATATACTACATCCTGGTTTGAATTTCCATGATACATCTTCTTCTGCATCAGAATAGTATTTACCCGTGTCTTTGAACCATGTCATCTTAATCATCATTGGTTCTGTCTTTTTCATCTCGGGTTTCCGTTTGAGATAACAATCATCGCATAGGAAGAGTAGCTTGTTGTCTTCGGTGTGCGTGCACGCCGCCTCATTGGGTAGTTCTTTTCCGCAGTCATCACAATTCATTTATCATCATCTCCTCTGGCTATGAAGCGGATGTCCTGTAGATTCGGTTCGTCTTCGTTGTAAGTAACCTTGTAGATGCAGTTTTGGCGAGCCAGTCCTTGCTTGTCTTTCTCTATCTGCATGGTATATGCGATAGCTCCTACGGGTTCCCCGTAGTTTTTGGTATCCCAGCTGGCCTCGATTGGAACGCGGGCGAATTTGCAGATGAGATTCCCGGTGTGGTCAACGGCACGACCGCCGGCCGGATACTGGTAGTTGACTGAAGAGCCGCGTATCTGTGATATGGCCAGGATGGGCAGCACACCATCAGATAGTTGGTTGATGAGTTTGAGGCCGCCTCTGATGTCTGCTTCCTCGACGGCCTTTCTTGTTCGGGATAAGAAGTTCGTCACCGAATCAATGACAACCATTTTCACGCCTGTTTCGATGATGAGACCGAATAGCTCGTTCACGGCCTTCTCCCAGTTGGGGATGTAGGCCGTGTAGTCGGCGGCGTGAACGAGGTCATAACCAGGATTGTCAACGCCCGATTCAGTCATCACGTAAAGAACGGGGAAGTCCTCATTCTCGATGTCATCCGGGAATCGGTTGGACACGCCCTCGGCAATCGCCTTGGCGAGCATGCTTTTACCCGACCCACCGACGCCGTAGAACACCGTCAGGCCTTGAGGAAGGCCGCCGCCGAATGCCTTATCGACGGATGACAGTCCTGTTGAGAACCTGTTGTAAGACCAACGCTTCTCTTTCAGGCGGTTCATCACTTTCTTTTTCTCATACTTGACGGCCGAGCGTTTGCCGTCATCGACCTCGATTTCAAACTTATATTTCTCTCTGGGCACGGGAATCACTCTTTGTCTTTCCTTTCCCACGCCTTGGCCGTCATTACATCAACGGCCACCTCATCATCGACATCGAAGGCGAGGCCGTCGTGCATGAAGAAGGCCATTTTGAGAGCATCGGTGAACGTTTCGGCCTTCCATCTGTTGGCCCGCTTCCGTTTGATGCCGAGGAGACGGAGCATCTTTGACTCGATTTTGCCTCGGACATCGAACGATGTTCCGTCGGTGAGGATGATATTCGTGCAATCACGGAGTTCTTCATCTTCATCCTCGTAGTCGGAACGCAGAATGTTGTCTATGTCACTGTATCTCACGACCATCATTCAGCCCACCTCACTGCTTCTTCATCTTCTCGTAGTAGCCGAGCTTCGGCTCTTTGATGGCCTTCTTCGCCTTCAGCTCTTTCAGAGCGGCGGCCACGGCGTTGTCATCGGCGTCGGTGTGGCCTCTCTTGACCACTTCACGCACGATGGTATCCTTCTTCATCTTCCGCTGCGAACCGTTGATGATGTCGAGAACGACATCGGAGAGCGATGATGGTTCCTCCGGCTCATCGTCCTCCTCCTCGTCCTCTTCATCGTCTCCATCATCGGCCGGAGTCTCGGCGGGCTCTTCCTTCCCGCTTTCCTCGGTTGTGCCTGAGCCGGCCACGGAGATGACCTGCCACGTGTCCTTCGTGAACGTCGAGCCGTCGTCGAACGGCCCGTATGTGAGGACGGTTCCTTCGAGCGTGAGGCCCATCCCGATGAGGTCTCTGAAGTCTCCGATACGCTCGTTCAGTCGCTCCAACGGAATCGTCACCATCTTGGCCACCTCGGAGCCGCGCTTGATGCGGTCCTTTTCGTCTCGCTTGACCTTCCATGACCGCTCGAACGCGCCGAAGTTCGAGTTCTCCATGTGGAGGACCAGATATTCGGCGTGATATTGCTCGTTGAACCTCACCTCAACGTCAACGACGATTCCGCTCACCGTGTTCGGCTCCATCTCCGCGCTTGTGTCGCTCATGTTTACTCCTCCGTGTACTCGGGCATCTTGAACCTCTTTCGCAGCACCCGCTCGATGAGCAGGCTGATGTTTCCACCTGTTTCTTTCTTCGCTCTTTTCTCAAGCTCGGTTATGAGCTCGGGCGTCACTGTAATCGTCTTTGCATATTTGCCCAAAATAAGCACCTTGTGTTACAATACATTATTGGTTTATTAACATTGTTGTACAAAATGCATATCGATGATAGTGAAGGAGGGAAAGCCGCATCAGGAGAGCAAAGACGCGCGAGGGGTGAATGACGCGTTCAGTTCGAGGCCTTCCCTCCATGACCCGCCCTCGATTCGAACGAGGCGTGAGTGGGATGCAACCGTGATGAGGGGTTCTCACGTGTCCAACAACGGGCCCGATGATGCTATCAGCTCTTCTTTTTTAAAGATTCTAACTTCTTCTTTTCATCCTCTACATATTTCTTTACACCATCTCTCAATTCATTGAAAGTAACTGCCTTTGAAGCTTTAATGCGACCCGCTGGTGACACAAATGGTGAAAAATGGACTTTCATTTCTTTGTAAGCAAACTTAACTGCGTCCTTTTCAAAATCACTTGGGAGTTTAGACCAATCTTTTCCTTTATGATATTTATTAATAATATACTCAAAAATCTTAAGGTTATCTTCCTCCTCCTTATCCATCTCTTTTTTCCTCCTCTTTCTTTTCCTCGATTGGGATTCTATCCCTGCAGCTTTCTGTAGGGACATATCCTTTTAGTCGGCAATACGGAGGCATACCGTAGTTAGGATACCTCCGGTTCTTCCGGAATCGCTTGCATTTTACGCAGTCCTGCGGAGCCAACGCGAAGCGATTGAATCTCCGGCCGTTGTTCTTGTACTCGGCTATCTCCCATCCATGACTTCTCACAATGACCATGAGTTCACCCCATGATGACGTACTCGGTCCTGTCGCCGACGGTCGCTTTCGACATCATCGCCCCTTTGCTCGGGCAGAGCTTCCGCGGGCAGATAAGAAAGTATGGTGACACTCTCTCCTCGCTTTCTGTTGGGTATCCTCCTCTGATGACGTTCCCGCAGTACGGGCATTCTTCCTCGAAAAAGGCCATTGTCATTCCTCCATTAGTTTGATAATCACGTTGGCGATTTCTTCCGCCTCTTTGTTGGTAGCTGCACTGATGTGCCTGTATGCTATATGATTGACAAGCATCTGCCTGATGTCTGGTGGCTGAACCGATGTTCCCTCGATGTGAACGGGAACCAATGGCTCGAATTCGCATATCGGACATTTCATCTCAATCACCCACTCGTTTCCATGATTCAATGAGTCTGCTGTACATCTCAACCGTCCTCATCGCAGTGTCGAGACGTTCTTGTAGTTGAGATAAAATCTCATCCCTGACATTGATTAACTCACCAGGGACAACCTTTCTCATCTCTTTTATGCTGTCACCAACAATCGAATCCACATCAGCACCAATTATACTGACGTAATACCAACAATCGTGAATGCCACCGCCTCCGTATTCCTTGTAGACAGCACCGACATCATCATCATCGATGCAGATGGGCCATCTGCCTTTGCCCTTACCAACTGTTATCTCGGCCATTTGCTCTCCTCGTTAAAGACAATGTAACACAAGGTAATATAGTTTACTCTTTTTCGACAGTGCAATCATCACACCGACTCCGTTTGTTCCAATCAGCGCAGAGCGCTCTTACATCACCCGGCGGAAAAGATGTCTTCGGACAACGCACGAGTATCCTCATGCCTTTTGATTCAGCGAGCTTCATCAATCGCTCGAAGAACGCTTTGCTGTCAGGACCGTCCCACGCCGGTTCATCGAGCTCACACGAGAAAATAGAATCAAACAATGGGCAGAAACTACAGAGATGGCAGGATGGTGGGAAGGGTGATTTTTCATCGAGACCGCGCTTCGAGGCGTATTCGCAGAGAAAGCATCTATGCATGATTGAGTCTTCATCACCGAAATCATGTCTGCTGAGCCAATCGTATTTATTACGAGCCTCGCCGGATGCGATGTCCCTCCACATGAGAAGAGTGAGTTCGACCGCCTCGTGTTCTGTTAGCTCCATCACCAATCACCCGGAACTCTGAGCAGCCCCTCATCGAGGAGCTTGTCTATCATCGCGTACTTACCATCAATGAGGCTCAGCTTGTGCTGCTCCACGTACTGTTTGTATTGAGGCAGCTCATAGAGCTCGTTCACCGAATCCTGTAGGCCCAACAACGCTCTTATCGCTGATTCCTTGTCCACGTGTCTACCTCCAAGCCCTCGAAGGGAGTTGAACCGCATTGTCCCGGCCATACAAGAGCCGGGCGGCCGCCCGTCGGCCCGAGGGCGTCACTTCCCGAATGTTTCATCTTGACATTTCTGGCATAGACCACTGATGAAGAACTCACGTCGGCTCCGCTCATCCCTGAAATCATCAGGATTGATGACGCTCTGGCAGAACGGACATCGGCACGTTTCCTTCTTGTGAACCACGTTGTAGTCGCTCATATACATCTCCATGACAATGTAGTTGATGACTGGATACGCCATCATCCGGCCGTTCTCCCATTTGTAGGTGAAAATCACGTTTACTCCTCGGCGGTGAAAGTGACGGTCTGCCCCTTGACTATACCGAAGAGCACGCCCGGGCTGTTCCCTTCGCTATCACTTGATGGGTATATCACGGCCCCATTATCGAGGACAATGACGGGCGGAGCGTTTATTTCCCATCCCTCACGTTCCATCTCCGCCTCTGTCATTAGGCGGAAACCCATGATGGTTCGTCCGATAATGCCCGTCATGGTTAATCCCTCTCGGCGGTGAACAGACCGGGCAGCCAGATTGGGTCAAGCTGCTTCGCGTTGGTCCTCGCCTTCCAGTCTTTGAACTCGGATAGCTCCGGGAGAAAGGGGCAGTCCGAAGGGCAGTCCGTTCGACCGCAGTAGGCCGAACGGCAGGAAATAGGATAACTGCGTTCTGCAGGCACGTATAAACTCTCCTTGTACAACATTATAGTCGAGGAGGTTAATATACTTTTTTGCGGTTTTAGTCATCACTCACGGATACACTTCTGCCCGCTCACCACGGGCGTGTTCTCCGTCGTGTCGTTGGGCATGCAGAAGCCGTGACCGATACCCGTTTCCAGACTGGTGACGGTGTACACGAAGAACGGGCAGCCCTTGTCTCCACACCTCATCACGGGCCGGCGGCATGCCTCGTGACGCGGCAGATACTCTCCGTTGACCCACTCCCAGAGCGCGTTCTCATCGATTTTCTCACCGCAGATGCGGCACGTTGTCGCTTCCCTCTTCTTTGCCATATCAATCACCTATGACTCTGATAGTAAAACCCACGTTGGTGATGAAACCAAACGTGAGAAAAAGAAAAGTGGGTTGGTTGGATACGCTCGTCACTTCATGTAGTTCTCACGGCGGATGACACGCCTGAGCAGCACGTCGGCCCGACTCGCGCCTCTGAAGAGGTATTTTCCGTCACCGCCCCTGACGTCCGAGTACGCGTAGCCCTGCCACTCGTATCCGGAGTAGAGGCGGAAATCGGCGATAATCCACCAATCTCTGATGAGCCGGACCTCGATGCCGTAGCCGTACATGTCATCCCAGGGTTTCGGCGCACTGGTCTGATTCGTCGTGTAGACATCGAGTCTGGCCCCGTAGTCTCGCTCGGCTATCCGTTCGATGCGGCGGAGCAGCCGGACGAGCCGGTGGGCATGACTCACGGCCTTCTTCCCGCCTCTCTCGATTGAGAGGTGCTTTCGCGCGCGCCTGAAGATATCCGTGTGGAATATCTCCCTGCAATCGACATCGGTATCCATCGGGACGTTTTTATCCATCCATCCGATTCTCATTTCCATCACTCTCCATGTCCCTCACGGGAATCTGATACGCGTTGATGAAACACGCATCAGCAAAAATGGGTAAAGAAAGGGTTGGGTTTGCTGCTCCGCTCAGGCCTCGGTCTCGGTGATGCCGGCGTCTTTGAGCCTCTTGAGGAGGGACTTCTTGTTGCCGGTGCTTTCGAGCCCGTTCTTGGCGGCCAGGCGCTTGAGGTCGGCCTTGGTGAGTTCCTCGATGGAAATCATCTCGACCTCCTCATCGGCGGGCTCTTCGGCCGGTTCCTCCTCGGGTTCCGGCTCCATGACCGCGTTCCCCGTCACCTCGGCCGTGGCCGTGGCTGCCTCCTTCGCGGCCTTCTTGATGTTGACCGCTCCGGCGTCGTCGGCCTTCTTGGCCTTCTTCTTGGCCGCCTTCCTGACCGGTTTCTCCGGCTCGGGCTCCGGGATGAAGTCCCTGACCTCCTCCTCGGTGACGGCCTCACCGGCCTGGAAGCGTTCGAGGAGGCTCAGGGCCTTCTGCAGCTTCTCGTGGTTCGGCACGTCGGACTTGAACGCGTCCGAGGCCCAGTCACGCACGTGCCTCTCCCAGATGAGGGAGGGGCCGAGCGTGTCCTCGAACATCTCGTACGCGTTCTTTCCGTCTTTCAGGGGCCGGAGGAGGAACTGCGCGAACATGTCATAGACCGTGCCCACGCGGTTCTTCTTGATTCCGGCCTTGGCCGCTATCTCGTGCAAGAGTTCGCGGCCGCGGTGCAGCTTCGTGTATCCGTCGGCTTTTGTTGCCATAGCGCATCACTCCATTACCGCCATTGGCGGAATCCGGATATGCGGTGATGAATCGCATACCGGCAAAAAGGTTAGATGACCTGACCGACCATGATATCCGTTGCGCATCCCTCGTTCGAGGTGATGTAGAGGCCGTGTTCTTCCGCCTCTGCCTCGGCGGCCTCCCACCACTCACGGTCTTTCTCGGCCTCCTCCTCGGTGACGTTGCTGCACGCCCACGGCATGTAGTATTTCCCCGAGGGAACCAGTGTCATGACCGTGCCGAGGAACACCTCCTTCGTGGTGATGTCGTTCAGCTCGTCGTAGCAGGGCTCAGCGAGGCTGAGCTCCAACCTGACATACTCCCAATCGATACCAGTTTCCATCGTTCATCACTCTCCTGACTCGCTTATGCGAGAATCCGAGGGAGGTGGTGAAACCCACCTCGGCTAAAAAGATGGTTATGGTTCGTTCCAATTGTCGTAGAATACGTACGCGCTATCTTTATCAGAGAACGCGTGAACCTCGAAGACATCGCACGGTAGAATCCAACCAACCGACGTTTTGGGTTTTGTCACTCGGCCCGATTCGTACACAAACACGAACCAAACGGAATTATCCCCGTACACCGATACTGTCATTTTTGTTCACTCTCCTGATGCCCGCTTTCGCGGAGTGGACCGCGAAGGAATCGAACCTTCCCCGCCGTCTTAAACGCTTTGAATGCCTCTTACGGCCCTGGTGGGCCCGAAGGCCCCAGGAGAGAGTGATTTGGCAACTCCAATCGTGTCTTCTACGACGGCCGCGAAGGCCGCCTCGGACCTTTGCTCGGAAGTTTACTCGGGTGCTTCCGAGCTGCACGATGAAAGACGCTTCGACAACGACTTTCAATACAACATAATGAGCTGCAAGTATTTATAATCTGCTGCTTGATGATGCGCATTGATTCTCGCTCTGTCATACAGAGTAAATTTATCAGCGCGGTCATTGAAAATCAAGGGTCATGCAACATCGTTCTTGAGAATCTACAGAAAACAGCTGTTTCCTCGCATCAGTGAGTGAATCGGTCTGTCGTATCGCTGAGGCCGACTGAGGCAAAAACGGATTTCGAAGGTTTTATATAGAAGTGTTTGTGCGCATCATCACCGACGTTTTCGGCGGCCGATGATGCGGCAGAGAAGACACTTTCTGGGTCAGATGTACACTTCTGCTCGGTGAAGTTTATATAGAAGTGATGAACGAGTCGATGAGGAAGGCGGCCGATGAGAAGCTGAAGGAGAAGGCCGACCGATGAGGCCGATGAGATGAGGAGGCGGGCATCAGTCGGCTGCGTGTCCGCCTCACCGGCCTCTAATTTGGAAACTTGGAAAATTGGAAACTTGGAACGGAGCTGAATTTTTTTCAAAAATTTTTTCGAAAAAAACGTTAAAAATGACGTGTCTGATGTGGCCCAAGCTAACTAGCTGTGTGTTGTCAACATGAGGTTACATAGTATGTCATGAGATATAATCATCACTACAAACCGATAAAATCAGGCCGGGAGGCCGTCTGGAGGGGGGGATGGGTGGAGATGGGAGAGTTACTTCTTCCCGTTTCTACTGTCTCTCCTTTCCCTATTCCGTCTTTTCCCGTGTGTTATCCTCATCCCCGCCCAGGGGAGAGGGCTACCGCATATCTCTTCGGTTCTCTCTATCCCCGCCGGGTGGGTAACTCTGAGCTGGGTCAGGCCCATTTCTCTGATGATGTCTACCCATCCATCAGCCAGGCGAAATAGCTTCGGGGTCCATCCGTTGCCCATGCATCCCTTGATTTTACCTCTGTTATCACTGATGAATATGTTAGGTCTCTTTCCTACTATGTTGTTCATCTGATTCATCATTGGGAATGTCTTCCACATCATCGAACCGACCTCATGCATCTCCCGTATCGACCGTTCCCCGCCGAGGTGGTCGAGGGTATAGATAATCATGAGGAGATGCTTTGGGTGATTGGTCTTCACGACCGCTCTACTCAGCCCGCTTTTGCCCATATAGGGACCTTCCTCGTTATTATGTTGTCATTGGGGGAGTGGCATTCGATTATCTCGTCTCTGACCTTGATGATTCGTACATCTTTCCCGATGATATTACTCAATTCATGAGAGGTGACTGAATTTCTATATCGTCTGCCGGCCGAGTTGGTCTGTACGTTATTCATGTAGTCGAGTATCTGATTTATCGATGCCTCGCCTAAATCATCGAGTGCCTGGAGAGCACGTCTCTTCATAGCCTTTTTCATGGAGCTACCCACCTAATGATGAGACCAGGTAATGGTGATTCTACCATACCATGCCGATTTACCCGGTCTCGGACCCGTAAGGAGATAATACAATATAAACTCTACGTAAGGTATATAGTGTTGTTGTGTAATATATACGTGTGCCCGGGTTCTCTTCCGAGTTATCCGTTGCCGTTCGCCATGGCCACCCGGGCACTTATCGTTATGCCGTGATTCTATGACACTGAAGAAAATCAGTAAATTGATGAAACAGATAGCCCGCGTTGCCGATGAAGTAGATAAACTATCAGGCATAGCGAAAGAGCTCAGGGGTGATGACAAGGATAAACGGGAGAAAGAGAAATAATGTCCGTTTAGTAAATTCATCACTTATCCGTTTCTTTCTGTTTTATGGAAATGTCTATTAACCGGAGCGTCCTTTCTCTATACGAAAATGGCAACGGGGAAGACGCCCCGTCTTTGGGGCAAGCGTCGAGGAACGTCCATTACCGGGGCAGAACGCCCGGCTCAGGGGGAAAAAGGACAACTCCGGGATACCAGGTATTTCACTGAATCCGAAGTAGAGAATATCATTGATTGTGCCAAATCACGCGGTGATGAGGTTTATGTTACTATGGTCATCGGATTCGTTACCGGATGCCGTGTCGGTGAGCTTGTCCGGATGACAGTCAGTGATTGGAAGTTTGAACGGGGATTGGTAGAAATCACTGATAGTAAGAAAAAGAGAAAACGAATCGTCCCGGTCCCGGAGCAGTATCTCGGCATCATCCGAGAATACATATCGCAACATAACCTCAAGGGAGACCAACTGCTATGCCCGATGTCCCCAAAGACCTACAACCGCTGGCTCAAGCAAATAGCCCTGGAAATAGGACTGCAGTGGAGCCCGGAGCGGGAGAACATCAGGTGGCACAGCTGGCGAGGAACGTTCGTCCGGCTCAAGCATCGTGCCGGATACGACGTGAAATGGCTCGAACAGGCCATCGGTGACACGTATTCCACCATACTGCAATACTACTCACGATACACCGATGAAGACATGGTAGAAATAATGAAGGAGAAGGAGAATAATGACTGATTCAATCAAGGGAGTAGTAACCAATCTCTATGAGATACGCAAGTCGCTACATGAGATGAATATAAAGCAGATACAACTATGCTCTGAAGCCATAAATGTCATCAACAAACTAATCAAACAATTAGAAGACAACATGCTCGAAAACGATGACGAAGATACCGTTCGTGAGATGCGAATCAAATACGCCATCAACTGTAATGACCTATGGAGACTAACGGCGGATGATAGACATGTCTGAATTACCAGAATCACTGAAACAACCATCGACAGAAGCAACAATGCATAGAATCTATTGCATCAAGAATAGCATCACCAAATGGGGCATTGATGCATGGGAACGGTTGCGTGATGCATATCGTGAGTATGTGGTGAGTGGTGATGTATCCAGTTTCAGTATAAAGGAAATACGTAGACTGGCGTTTCTCGATGCTCTATGGTACACGTGTGGATTCTGTGAATTGGTCGAAATCGATTGTGATTCATGCGTTCTTTTCAGCGCGGGTCATTGTTACGCTGAAGTAGATGCATTCGGAACAACCATGTCGAAGATATACAAAGCATGGATGGATGGCGACGAAGAGTTGTTCCACGAAGAGAGGAGAAAGTTAGTCAAGTTCATGGCCCAGCAGCTCCCGGTGAAGAAGAATGACTGCAAGTGGGCATACGAAAAAGGAGACCTCGGCTGTACTCACCCCGACGTTGCCGTTTGCGGAGTCCGTTATTGTGAGGCCATCGTTTACATCAGTGACCCCAAAATCCTATCCAAGTACGGCGAGCCAATCGAACGGTTCGACTTCAGTAAATGTCATCGATACGAGAAGGAGGCAAGTGAGGATGGAACAGATACCGAATAAGGAGATACAGGAGTCCGTCGACAAATGGGGTGATGACCTATGGGATAGACTTGAGAAGAGTCTGCGTTGGGTTTATGGGCGGCGTCATGAAGCGTGGATAAAGTGTGTCTGGAAACGGTGCTCATACTGCCTTCGGTATGAGTTTTGCAATAAATGCCCGCTGAACCAGGAAGGTATCTGCTTCAATCATCTAAAGCCGTCCGAGTTCATCACAGCCAAAGCCCATGATGCATGGGTATCGAACGACCGAGAGAAGTTCGAGGAAGCCAGAAAGATGATAGTCGATGCCATGAAGAGGCACATGAAGGAGGAAGACGTATGAAAATAGGAAAAATTCTCTCCAAGCATCTGAAGAACGTGATGAAGCTCGTGTCATCGATGACACAAGAGGCCATCTTCCGTTTCGACGAGGACGGGATGCTCATCAAGACATCGGATGACGGAAGAACATGCATGCTATACGTCGAGCTCGGTGAGAAGTCATTCGTCGAGTTCGGCGACGTGGAGCTAGCCATCGGCCTTGAACCCAAGCTCATCCTCAAGCTACTTGATGTCATCCCAGACGACGAAGCAATAGACCTGGAGTTCAACAAGAAGCGGACTAAATTCATCATCAAGTCCGGCAAAACAAAGGGAACATACGGCATCATTGACACAAGCTACATCGTCGAACCAGACCTACCTACATTCGACTTCCAAGCTCTCCCCACGGCCAAGCTATCATCATCGGTATTATCCGATGGAATGAAGCTGATTGGCGGTATCGACGCCGGAGTGTTCGGAATCGGATACGAGGACGGCTGTATTGTTGTTTCGGCCGTTGGGACGGCTGATGAAGTCGAACTCCGTGAACCTCTGGTGAAGCCACCCAACGAAAAGGTGATGACAACTATCGATATGGATTTCGCATCAGTCATCCGAACTCTCAACGCTGATGATGTTAGTGTTTCAATCGGTCAGGATAAACCCATATGCATCAGACACGGTATCGGTGAGGATGGTGTTGTTATGTTGATGATTGCACCGAGATTCATCAGAGATGATGATGACTACGGTGATTGAATGATGAGACACGACATCGGATATTGTTATCAGTGCGGTGAAATCAAATTCTATCGCACTGAATGGGAGTGTGGTGATTGTTTTACTGATAAAGAACGTGATTTCTACTTTTCAGTCATCGATGGTTCATACTATGATAAGCGGCTCGATGACTTCGGTTTCGAGTTCGATTTCCCAACTCATCTCATCGGTGGTTGAATGAAGTATCTACCGGAGAACGAACAGGACTGCGCTCACCTCAGAATGAAGAGCAGATGCTTCGATTGCGTCTGTCTCCTGTTCTGCCCGAGGGTGAAAAACGCCCTGCCGACCGATGAGTGGGCAAAACCAGTCAAGCGAGAGGATGATGAATACTGGGTAGACGTTCCAGATGATGACGCCGAACAGAAACGTCTACAGGAACGAGAGCGCAGGAGAAAGAGGAGGCCCGGTGATGACAGACGCGGACGCTCGTATCAGGAAACTCCGTGAAGCGGACCGTGAGATGACTGATATCTTCGGTGAGCCGGAGATAACCAGGCCCAGCCTCAATTCGAACCGATGTCCCGGAGCACAGAGAGACAAAACTCTATGTCACCGATGTGATTTTGCCATCAGAGACATGTTCGGTAGGCCCGTGGGCTGCGACCCGAAGATACGGAGGTGGTGGAGGGACAAGCAGCGAGGAAAAACTCCCCTGAAACATGACAAACAACGTGAAGAGGGGGATGACCCATACGACAGAAAAACAATCAGCGGATTCCCAAGGAGATTGTGATATGGCTAAAAGTCCTGGTGATTTACCAAGTGATATGATTGATAGATACGTCCTGTTAAGCAAGAGCGGGGACCCGCTGCTCGTGCTGCCGTGTGCTGAAACGGATAACCGAGAGGGATTCCTACTCTACGGCGTGATTGTCCCGAAGACGATTCCAGCTCCTCTACGTGATGATTTACATTCCATCTGCGTATATTACAAAGCGCATGAAAAAGGAATGAAAATATCATTCGATGAAGCACGTGATATTACTCGTAAAATGAAGAGCGGTAAAAGGAAGAGTATCGATGGATGATATACTGATGTTTGTATTAGTGGTCATACTGATGATTGGGACATACGCTCTATGGTCAGTATCAGATAAAATAGACGAAATTATATCGGAATGGGAAAAGTCTAAAAACCAATAATGTTGTACAAGGTGTGGACATGGACGCCGACACGTTCCCGGAAGATTCTGAGGTCAAACTCAAAATAACACGTCTTGTCAGAATAGACAAGAACGTGTTTCATGACATCATCGAACGATACTCATGTTCGACGATGGACGTGAGGCGTGCCGTCGAGCACTGGTCATCGAAGATGCAGATACCTGATATCACCAGTGACATCGAGTTTATCATCGCCGACTACGATGATGAAGTAGGCATCGATAGAAGCAGTAAGATAATTCCGGAGGGATTCGATAAATGAAAATGGTAGTATGCACAGTGTGTCTTGAAACATACTTCATATATGAAAGTGATGAGTGTGATGATATCTGTGGTGTGTGTTTCCACTCATTAGCGTCTAATCAGATGACTGTAGCGGAAATCGCATATAGATTGGACGACGGAGAAGATGTCATCGACATGACAATCGAAAAATGGGAACGGATAGTCGAGTTACATAAAAACAACACTGATGTTACTACTTATATCGGCTCATCGTTGTGTCCTCTATGCGTCGTTAACAATTTCAATTGTGAAGATTGCCCTCTATCAAAAAAAGGATATAGATGCACGAGAATCCACTCACCGTATGATGAATATGTAAGAGACCGATGCGTGGAAACAGCTCAGAATATGGTTGATGCATTGAAACAATTGAAAATCACTGAAACCGAGGAAGAACTCGGCGTGGACATCTCACCGCCGGATGAGCACGCGTACATCGCAAATAGTCCGACGAGTAATAGCCCATGTCTCCACTGCGGGCTACCTAAAAGCGACCATGATATCACTGAATTAGGTGGTTTGGATAATGAGAAAAAATAACTTCGAGCATCTACCGAGATGTCCCGGATGCGGCGCGAGTAGTGATTTGATTAAGATGCGTGCCCGTTTCAAATGGTTTTATTATTTTATCACTCGTCATCCGATGATGAAATACCGATGCTTCGTCTGCGGATGTAAGTGGGTCGGCCCTACTTATGCGGATAGCGAAAAAATGGAAAGACCTACAATTCAACCCGTCATCGACAAACCGGGAGAAAGCGTTTCCGCTACTGTTACCACGTATGGATGGAACGGTAGTGAGAGACGAGTAAAACAACCGGGCGGTGGAGCGTCCTGGGACGCTGAGCTTCAACAGTGGGAGGAGAAGAAGGGCAGACCTCTCACCAAAGCAAGCGAGAAGGCAGATGCCGGTAAGGTCTATGGATACTCTGCCGGCGGTAGGACTATCCCGTACTCGCTCCCGCCTGTCGGAACCCTCCCTCATCCGATTTCTCCGGTGTTGAGAACAAATGAGAAGGTGAACAAATGAACAAGGAAAATGCGGTGAATAGGTTTTACAGGCGGCTGTTCGGACTGGCCTTCTGGTGCATCATAGTGTTCTGGGTGTCATTCGTGGTCATCGGCCTAATCGAACGGACAGAGGCGGCGTTTTTCAGTAGTAACTATATCACCATGCTTCGTATCCAGGTAATGGCTGGATGGGTCACGCTTGCGTTTGCATTCTGTTTGTTCATCTATCTGGTAAAAGCACTACGGGAGGAATACGAAGAATGAGTGAGATGGCAGTTAAAGTGACAAACGAGCAATCCGGAGAAACGATGTATCTCCAGATTGATGAAGCAGCTGGGCTCAGAGGCGGCGTCAGAAAGACGTTCGACATCGATATAGTCCACCAGGAGATGACCGACCCGTGGGCCAAACCTGGGTATAAGTGGACACTCGAACTCGTAGAGATGGACTGGGATAACATCGAGAGTGAAAAGGATGTCAACGATACGCGAAGAGATGAACCAGATAAAGATAAGGACCAGATAGTGCGTGATGCACTCGGGCTCGGCCCTGTCGGAGAGGTAGGCAGCCGGTGGCCGTACTATCCTCATAGGCAACGGATGAAAGATATCATAGCGGCCATGATGAATAAGCATGAAGTTCTCTGGAAGAGGCAGGATGCCCTTCGGGATGCCTTGGACGACATACTCATTGACCAAATCATGCGGTGGCGGATTTTATCACGCATCGAATGGGCATACTTCAGGGGAGGGCATCTACACGCAAAACCGAGTGATGCCGTCACTGACCTGGTGGACCAATGGAGGCCTTTCGACCATGACCGCATGGTTCTGGTGATGGACGAGAAAACAGAGAACAAACCACTCGGGACAATCACTCTTGAGTATGACAATGGAGTAGTCACCCTACGATTCAATGACCCAAGCATCATCCCAAAGTTCATCCGTGAGAACGGGCTGAAGGTGGACATCGGTAGCCTGAAAAAGAAATCAGAGGAGCTGGCCGAAGAGCTGGCGGCTCTCAGCATCACTCTCACCGACCTCGAAGAAGCATCGAGCGGTGAGTGATATGAACATAGACGCAAAAAAATTAGGTAGACTCGACCTCAGGCTCAAGATGGAGTTGGCCGCAGGGCACGTTACCAGTGGTGATGAAGAAATCAGCTTAGCGTTATTCAGTGATGTGCTTGGTGGTGGTCTTCTCTGTCGTATCGATAACGACTGGTATGAGATAACGCTCGACAGCATCGCTGATGTGTTCATAGAAGCACATCAACAACAAAAAACGTCCGATTCAGTAGAAGATGCGGAGAAATAGATATGGAAGGACGCTGCGCCAATCCATTTTGCGGTAAGCCATTGACAAAAAACTCACGGCATCTCGTCATACCTCTTATTTCTTACATCATTCCAGAAATAAAGCACGAAGGAAAGCAGATGATAACTCCGAGTGCCAGGCTGAGTAGAAATTACATCTGTCATTCATGCTTCGAGATGTTCAGAGGGTTGGTAGAAGATGACATACGCGAAATGCAACATAAAGGGCTGTCGGAAGAAGGGGAAACATAAGATGACTCATCCGTTCTTCAATGAAGACGGTGATTTCTATCGATTATTCTGTGACATTCATGCAGTTGAAGTGAGGCGGTTAGGATGGAAGATGATAGAAAACTAAAGATAACCAAAACGATGAATATCATTATATCATACGATGAACATCATAATGACGTTACTATCATCAAGCAAGAGATAATCCCAGGTGGGTTATTCACTTTATCAGTCGATGATGAGATGATAAGAACGTATGATGAATCAATGTTAATCGCATTCCATGATTTCGTCATCAGAAAACGAGTAGCGAAGAGAATATTCGATGAACTACTAAATCAAAGAAAATTATGAGGTGATTCAAATGGGCAAAGGGCATCCAATCGTCAACAAGGAAGTTGAGTTCTGGAATCAACTACTTGATGTATTACATGAGATTGAAAATGCCATCATCGAACAGAATAAACTTATCATAGAAAGACATAGAAAAGATGATGAATATGCTGATATATTAAAGCAATTCAAGGACATATCATCAGATGACTTGAGTATGCGAAAAGTTTATTATAATTATACACTACCACGAGAGATAACAGAGGATTTTGAGCCCGATGAACGAGAGGGAACGGAAGAAGAAACGGAGTAGGCCCGAGGCGGCTGATTGGGTCAATGAAGAGGAGTGGTTCTTGCCCAACATCGGTCATAAGAAGGCGAGGGTGATGTATTACTCCGGAGTCTCTGAAACAATCCTGAAACAAGTTCAGGAGATGC
>Ga0209635_10001258_pt1 | contig 18775 bp, 16 predicted proteins | sample DeeMarSWOR230_32_FD_187463 | JGI IMG/M metagenome (GOLD analysis project Ga0209635, IMG submission 187463) | Marine sediment microbial communities from White Oak River estuary, North Carolina - WOR-2-30_32 (SPAdes) (version 2) | ecosystem: Environmental > Aquatic > Marine > Intertidal zone >... | reverse complement strand
TTCACCATTTCAACGTCCACGCCGAAATCCTTCAGCACTTCGGGTTTTTCCTGCAAATCCTTGAGGGCAAGCCAGTCATAGGGCGCGTGGGCGGGCACGCTGTACACCACGCCCGTAGCCTGTTTCGGATCAACAAACCAGCCTGGCAATATCGGAAACTTTGCCTTCGTAAGGGGGTTTTCGAAGCTTTTTCCGATGAGTTCTCTGCCTTTGAACGCGCGTTTTACTTCGACTGTGCGTTCTTGTTCTTTGAGTTTTTCCGCGGCTTCTTGGCTTATTATCCAGTTTTCGCCGTTGACTTTGGCTTCGACGTATGTGGTGTCGGGGTTTATCCACATGTTGGTTACGCCGTAGATTGTTTCAGGCCTGAATGTGGCTGCTGGTAAGTACGTTGCCTCGTCTAGCTTGTACTTTATCAGCGTGTACTCTTCAGGCGTGACGCCTTCGCCTACTTGGCGGTCATGATCTCCCGTTGGGCTTCGGTCCTTTGGACACCACACAACCGGGTGCGTGCCCCGTGTGACGTAGCCTTTCTCTTTCAGGCACGTGTACTGCCACTCTATAAACTTCTGGTAAGTCGGCATAATCGTGTTGAATTCTCTTCGCCAGTCAATCGAGAAGCCTATGCGCTTAGCGGCCAAGCGGCCCTCGTTAGTGTAGTACTGAGCCATGTAAAGCGGATCAACAAACTTCTTGAGTTCCGCTTCGGGCACGCCGTCGACTTCCCGTAAAACGCGTATGTACTCCTCGTCGCCCTTCGCCACGCGCTCGCTGGCGCCTAATAATGGCTGGCCGGTCCAGTGCCAAGCCCATGGCCAAAGCACGTTGTAGCCCTGCATCCGCTTGAACCGCGCGTAAACATCAACTCGCGTAGCCGTAAACGTGTGACCCACATGCAACGGACCGTTCATGTAAGGATAAGGAAAAGTAACCAGCATCTTCTGTCTTTTCGGGTCAGGGTCAGCCTCAAATATGCGGGCGGTTTCCCACGTGGTTTGCCATTTCTCCTCGATTTGCTTGGTCTGGCTCATGAAACTGTTGAATTAAGCCGTAGGCTATTAAGAGTTTTGCTTCTCTTTGAGCGTTTAACCTAAAAAAAGAAATACAGAATCCAAGCATACTCTACGAACGGATGGATATGAACTCTGAGTCAGAACTTATGGAAACGGTAAAAGGCATTATTGAGAAAAGGGGAAGAGACGCCATAGAACAAGCCAGAAAGGAAATTTTAGATTCACAGTATGACAGCGGGGCTATCTCTTCTGCTTTGAAATATTTCGCTCGAGTAACCCTTAAGGGCGGTTTACCTGTTTTTCCAGCATTAATTTCTCTTTCATGTGAAGCAGTTGGAGGAAAGACAGAAAAAACAACTTCCATAGGCGCAGCTTTGACGCTTATAGCAGGAACTGCTGACATCCACGACGACATAATTGACCAGTCAACGGTTAAGTATTCTAAGAAAACGGTTCTTGGAAAATTCGGCGCTGATGTTGCGCTTCTCGCAGGAGATGCTCTTCTAACGCAGGGATTAATGCTTTTGCACAAAGAATGTGAATCACTGCCCAAAGAGCAAAAAGAAACAATTCTAAATCTGCTATTTCAAGCTTTTATTAAAATTAGTCAAGCTGAAGCGGCGGAAACAAAGCTGATGAAAAGATTAGATGTTCCGCCAGAGAAATATTTTGAAATAATCAGAATGAGAGCGGTGGTTCCAGAGTTACATTGCAAGATTGGTGCAGTTTTGGGAAATGGCGACGCACGTGCTATTGAAGCATTAGGAAGCTATGGAAGAACCTTCGGCATCACCTCAACGATAAGAGAAGAATTCATCGACCTTTTGGAATACCAAGAACTTCGAAATAGACTAAAGAACGAGTGCCCACCTCTGCCTTTTCTCTTAGCTCTTCAAAATTCACGCATAAAAACCAAGGTTCTGTCACTCTTAAAGAACACACTACTCTGTCGAAACAACTTTGAAGAAATCACCAAGATTATCTTAAAATCGCAGGAAGTTCAAAGCCTCAGAAGAGAAATGCGCTTCCTAACAGAAAATAATCTAAGTCGACTGGTATTATTAGAAAACGAAAAAGTAAGAAGTGAACTAATAATATTATTAACAGCTTCGCTTGAATTTTGGAAAAAATGGAAATTTGACCAGTAGTCTAGAACCATCCACTAAACCGGACAGGTCTTTTGTTCTTCACCTTTCTCCCTTCTTATGTGTAGATATGTTGTACAGTTGTGCTTAAAAATCTTGCGTTTTTATCTGTATTTAAAATGTTGTTTCATGATTCTTAATGTTTAATTGCCATCACAATTAGTTGTAAATTGTCATGCACGTGAGAGCATTCTTCAAAAAGATCTGCATAAACCCAAAAATAGGTGCGGTAGCTATCATTTTGTTAGCAAGCGCCTTTATATGGTATTTTTTGGCTTTCAATATTCTAAGAGAATTAATTGACACCTTGCCTGTTGCAGATCCTGAGATTCTCGTAATTTTCGGAACTAATTTCGCAGGGATTGCGGTTTCAGGTATACTTGGATCCGTTTTGATGGGCAAATTGAAAAGGCGTGCTCCTTTTCTTTATTTGTGGACATTCGCGGGCATATTCTTTTCCTTAATACCTTTAGTCTTCAATATAACAAACAGCCTTGAACTTGCGGTGGTTTCAGCTATTTTCGGTGCGTATTTTGGGTTAGGTATGCCTGCTACTATGGCGTATTTTGCTGCTTCTATAGAAATTGAGCATCGTTCAAAAATGGCTGGAATCACTTTTCTACTGATAGGATTAGCTTTTTTTGGTCTCGGCAATATAGCACTCCATGATATTATTCTTGCCAGCAGCATCCTTACAATAGTTCGGATCGCAGGCTTACTATTGCTCTATCTGTTGAAGATAGATGAGAAGCCTAGCCAAGAATTGAGGCAGGTCAGCTATGCAGAAATTATGTCAAACAGGTCCTTTATTTTGTATTTTGTTCCATGGTGCATGTTTTCTTTGGTGAATAACATCGTAATTCCAGTTGCAAGCAAACTTTTCGTAGAAGGAGAAGCATTTCTCCGTTTATCCACAATTTTCGAAAACATTCTAATTGCGGTATTTGCCGTTGTTAGCGGTTTTCTTGCAGACATTTTTGGACGCAAACGTTTGATCATAATAGGTTTCGCCATGTTGGGCATAGGCTACGCTGTCCTAGGACTTGCTCCAAGCATTGCAGGCTGGTATTTCTATACATTCGTCGATGGCGTTGCTTGGGGTATTTTTTACACAATACTTCTCTTCACGATATGGGGCGACCTTGCGCAAGGTTGCAACAGCGAAAAATTCTATGTTATCGGAGCTTTGCCTTTTCTTTTTTCAAATTTCCTGCGCCTCTTGCTCGGACCTTCTGTGTCCGAAATCCCAGAGACTGCAATTTTCTCTTTTGCAAGCGTTTTCCTGTTCTTAGCTGTTTTGCCCTTAATTTACGCGCCTGAGACTTTGCCTGAGAAAATCATGAAGGAGCGCGAACTGAAAAATTACATCGAGAAAGCCCAGAAAGAAGCTACAAAAACCCAGAAAAAGGCAGCTGGGAACAACCCGAGAGAAAACGCAGATGCTGAGGTAGAAGTCGAGGCGAACCAAAAAGACTACGAGGAAATTTTGAAGGAAGCGGAAAAATACTATTAAGCAGCTTTCCGCTTTAGAAGCAAAGCATGTTCTTTCACGTGATGCTGACGACTGAGTGCAATTTGCAGTGCAGGTACTGTTTCGGCGAGACCCTTGAGGATTTTGATGAAGATTTCGCCGATTTCGATGTGGATTACGCTTTGCCCAGAAAAGCCAACTACGATTTTGCGTTGTTAGCCAAGTTTTGCAAGCGAGACCCAGCGTGCGTTTTGACTTTTTACGGCGGCGAACCATTGCTCTGCACGAATGAAATTAGACAGATCATGGATCTGGCGAAGCCGCGGCACTTCATGATTCAAACAAACGGCTTATTCTTGGATCGTTTGGAGCCTGAATATGTTAACCGTTTTCACACGATTCTGGTTTCCTTGGATGGCGACGAAGAGTTAACTGACTATTACAGGGGAAAAGGCACGTTCAGAAAAGTCATTGACAACGTGAAACTGATCGTGCAGAACGGTTTCCGAGGCGAGTTGATTGCGAGAATGACGGTGATGGAGCAAACAGACATCCACAAGCAAGTCAAGTGGCTCTTGGACAACGAGGAGTTTGCGTTTTCTTCGGTGCACTGGCAGCTGAACGCAGGCTTCTGGGCAAACGACTATGCAAGACGAGGCTTCAAACGCTGGAGCGAAAAGAGCTATGTGCCTGGCGTAGAGCGGCTGGCGCGGTTCTGGGTTGACCACATGGAAGCGAAACGCGCTGTCCTAAGGCTTTATCCCCTCTTAGGCATTGCCAACTCGCTTTTGTCAAATGAAGAAGCTAAACTTCGCTGCGGCGGCGGCTGGATAAACTACGCTATACAAACCGACGGCTACATAACCCCGTGTCCTACCATGTGGGGGATGAAAAACTACTATTTAGGCAACATAGCCCAAGCGAACCCGCTTAAACTGAAGAGAATCTTCGTTAGCTCGCCCTGCACCGAATGCGACATCTTCAGCGTTTGCGGTGGCCGCTGTCTCTACGCGAACATAACCAAACGCTGGAGTAGCGAAGCGTACGCCGCGGTCTGCAGCACAGTAAGAGGTCTCGTGAATGCAGTAAAGACGGCGCTTCCTCGGATCGAAGAGCTAATTAACGATGAGAAAGTGAGCTTGCGTGATTTCGAGTTTATGAAGTACAATGGCTGCGAGATAATCCCGTGAGTTTTGGAATAATCCTTGTTTATTTCCTCTTTCGGCAGCTTATTTACTTCAATCTCAAGACCAGTGCAACCTTGGACGTCATGGCTAACCCCATTTACTTGGCTGATAGATGTGGTAGCCTAGTTAAATTAGCTCTTCGTATATCTCCACAAGTGAATCAACATTCTTATCCCAACTGTACTTATCTTCCATAATTGCACGAAGCTCCGATTTGCATGAAGACAAATCCGCCTTAGAGTAATCCAAAATTGCTTTCGCCAGCAGCTCTGGCATGTTAGGTGGAACTAGCTTCCCATACTCATCCATTAGAATTTCACTTATTCCTCCCACGTTTGTCGCTATCACAGGCAGTCCGCATGCCATGGCTTCAAGTGCAACCAAAGGCAAGCCTTCACCAGATTTAGACGGCAACGCAAAAAAATCTGCAGCATTATAGTAAAACGGTAGATCATCATCTGAGACGAAGCCCGCTAACCTAAAATTATTTTCTATTCCTAACTGGTTGATCATCGCTTGGGCTCTGTTTTGGCTTGGTCCTTTTCCAACAACCAAAAAAGTAATGTTCGGGTTCTTTTTAACTGCAATGTTTGCGGCGTCAATTAGTGTGTCGATGCCGTTTTTGTAAACAAGCCTCCTAACTGTTAATACAAAGACCGCATTTTTGGAGATTCCTAGCTTTCTTCTCATTTCCTCTCGTTTGCCAGCTATGGGTCGAAAATGAGTTAAGTCAACGCCGTTATGTAATACTTTGACCTTTCTTGGTTCTGCGCCTAAACTTAAAACGTAATCCTTGGTTGCATTGCTTACGGTGATTATTTTGTCCGCTTCTTTGAGTGTTTCCTTTCCAATGACAAGGTCATTTAACCGTTCAATTTTGTCAAACATGCTGTCGTATTGGATGAACGTGTTATGCTGGGTAAGTACAAACGGCTTAGAGTACCGTTTCGCAAGCTTTCCCATAATAAGCGACGCAAGGTACGGATGACCATGCGCATGAACTATGTCGCTTGATTTCACCGCTTTAAGAAAGGTGTCAAAACTTGCCACCGAGGGAATCGCGTAAGGTATCCCAAGGCGAAACCAAATGTTCAAAGATTTATAACACTCAATATTTACTCCATCGAAAACATAACTTTTCGGCGTTTGAATCCTGGGGGTAACCACAAAAGGCTCATAGTTTCTGTGACGAAGTCGCCTGTTTTGTGCATAAACAACCTTTTGTATTCCGCCAACCTGTGGCAGATACTCGTTTGTAACAATGCACAGGCGTGTTTTAGCCATGGAAGCCCAACTGCGTAAATTTTTCAACCAAGATAGTATTATAATTTTATGGTAAATTCATCCGTTGAATGGTGCTTAAGCGTTGAAGCAAGTCTTATCCACTTTTAACTTATTGATTGCGTAAATTAGCTCCATGATCCCTTGATCTAAGGATACACTCGTACGGTAGCCTAATGCCTCTATTTTCTGAGTTGAGAGATGGTAATCTCTCTTATCCAAATCTAAATTTGACTCTGCGAACTGCAAATCGCAATCAAATTGTTTTTTTATGCGTTGGGCGATTTGTTCTTTGGTAAACGTTGACTCTGACGAACTAACGTTGAACGTTTGACCCTGCATGGATTCTTTGTTGTGAACCGCGAACATTATGCTGCGAGCTATGTCCTGAACGTGAATGACGGATCTGAGAGTGTTTTTTCCGTAAACTACGAGCGCTTTATGTTTGATAGCTTCGTAGACAAACTGGTTAACCAACAGATCTAACCGCATTCGGAAAGAAAACCCAAAGGCAGTGGCAAACCGCAAGGTAACCGCATTCTTTCTTTTCGAAAATATCTTTTCCCCTTCAAGTTTAGTTATTGCATAATGCGATGGCGGATTCGGCGCTATTTTCTCTGTGCAGCTTGACCCATTAACTTGACCATACACGCTTCCTGTGGAAGCGTAAATTAGGAGTTGATCATCTGAAAGGTAGTTGTCTATTTTTCTAGATCCATTAACATTAACATCAGTTGCCTGTTTCTTGCTACGTTCACATAAACCATGACCAACAAGAGCCGCCAGATGCACCACAACATCCTTCTTTTCAAGAAGACCGCTGATTAAATTATCATCCCTAACATCTCCTTTAACGAAGTCAAAACCAGGTTTGCCAAAGTTAACAGAAAGCCCGTGCATACCCCAAGTTAAATTGTCTAGAACGGTCACTTCGTGTCCTTCTGTGAGCAACTCTGGGACAAGCATAGAACCTATGAAGCCTGCGCCGCCAGTAACAAGGATTCTCATTCTAAATCCCTGCTGAATTCAACTTGAATTGAGCGGTGACGATTCACGCTAAAGGTGCTGAACAAAGGCATTTTTACCAACCAGCCCTCACGGTTTCGATTATGTATTGCAAGTCTTCTGAGGTTAAGTCTTCATGAATTGGCAGGCAGATGAAGTCTCTATCAATCCTGTCAGTGTTAGGCAAGTCTTTTCTTTGTTTGCCAAAGATTGAGAACTGATCGTTTCTAAAGTTCTGCATGCGCAATTCTATCCCTTTTGTATGCATAGCTTCCATGAATTTTTGCCTGCGCTCAACATGGATTGGGTACAGGTAGTAGGAGCTTTTTCTATCCGTCTCATATTTCATGAGTGTAACACCCCTTACTCCTTCCAATTCTTCATCATAGATCTTCGCTTTTTTCCTTCGCTCGGCTAAGATCTCATCCACAAAGCGAAGTTGCTCTCTTCCAATGGCCGCAAGGAAACTATTCATTCTCATCTTGTAACCGACCTCAGTAATGTCATAGGGGTACTTTCCTGTCAGTTCATCTCTCTTTTTCCTATCCATCCCAAACCAAGATCGCCTGTTAGCAACTTCAAAAATACTCTCGCTGTTGGTTGCCAGCATACCTCCATCTCCTGTTGTTATGTGTTTAGAGGTCGCAAAGGAATAACATGCAAAATCAGATTTGCAACCAATGTAATCTTCTCGGTAGGTTGCGCCAATTGCGTGGGCACAATCCTCGATTAGCGCCAAATTATGTGCATGAGCTATCTCTCTGAGCTCCTTTAGGTCACATGGATACCCCAAGTTGTGTACACAGACGATCGCTTTGGTCTTTTTTGTGATTCTGCTCTCTACGTCCGAGGCATCAATGTTTGCTGTCTCATAGTTAACATCCGCAAAGACGGGTGACGCGAACTGTTCAAGAATTGCAGTGTTTGTTGCTATCATAGTGAAGGCTGGAGTAACTACCTCGTCTCCTGGTCCTACATCTGCAATGGCATATGCCAAGCGTAAGGCGGAAGTGCAGGAATTCAATGCTATAGCAAATTTGATGTTAAACTTTTCAGCGAAGGCTTCTTCAAAAAGAGTTGTTTCTGGTCCAACGTTTATCCATTTGCTCCTTAAAGTCGTTGCTGCAATGTCTACTACGCTCGGAGGTACGTGCGGGCTAAACACGCTGATTTTTCTTTGTGGTGCCATGCTTCGATACCTCTCTTTTTAGCTGGAGACTACTTTTCGTTTGACTTAAAAGCAGTTAGTAACCCCTGATAGAATCATCCTCGCTGCAAATAAAAGGATTTTTATAAAGATTTCTTGACGCAAAAAAATCCTAAAGATTTTTAGTCAATATTTCTTGACTAAACAAAAGTAATTTTAATTTCAAACTTACGAAAAAAGAAAAATGTAGTGTTGCGCGGGTGACGTCACCACGGAAAACGGTTGCGAGAATTCCGAGTTTTCCAGTCTCTATGCGGCATCAGCCTTATCCTTTAGCGTTCATGGTTCTCTTTGTGTTGACGTTATCGCCGATAACATGGATTCACTGAAAAGCCATTTTTCTTCGCCTTCATCTACTGGTTCAGCGTTAACTGGAATTGTTACAGTGACTGTGGTTCCTTTCCCAACCGTGCTTTCCACACAGATTTTTCCACCGTGAACCTCTGCTAAGCGTCTGCAAATGGGCAAGCCGAAGCCCATGCCTTTCGCCTTAGTTGTGAACAACGGAACTCCCCCCTCAAGCTTACTTAAGGTTTCTTCTGACATCCCTGCACCGGTATCCTGGAAGGCTATTTCCAACTTGCTTTTTACTTTTCTGCTTCTTATCGTTAAGGTTCCGCCTTCGAGCATAGCGTCAATTGCGTTTTGGATTATGTTGACGAAAACGTTACGTATTTTTTCCGTGTCAACTCTGACCATTGGCTTGTCTTCGGTGGCGTCTATAACTTGGATTTTTTCTGGAACTTCAAGGGAAGACAACGCGCTTTGCAACATTGCCTTTGGAGTAGTCGCTGTGAACTCCAACTTCAGGTCGCGTGAATACTCTAGCAAGTCATTTATGATTTTGTTAGAGTGATTGATGGCTTTTTCAATAGTTTCAAGCATTTGTTTGCCTTTAGCGCCTACTTCTGTGCTATATTTGGCTTTCAAGTAGTATGTTGCGCCCATTATTCCTGTTAATGGATTACGCAAATCATGCCCAATCATGGCGGCTAATTCGCCGATTGTAGCAAGCCGTTCAGATTTGACCAGTTTAGCTTGGGTTCGCTTCAACTGTTCCGTTCTTTTCTCAACTATTTTTTCCAATTTTTGAGAATACTCTGCTAGTTTGTTTTGCATGATTCTCCTTTCAGTTATGTTTACCGCCAGTTCCAACGCAGCTATAACATTTCCCTTTTCATCTTTAATTGGAGTAACAATAAGTTCAACCCAAAACGTGTTGCCTTTATCATCTTGATTAGAGTACTCGTGAATGTCGAGTGGCACGCCGTTATCAAAAACTTTTTTGACCCCACAATCTGGACAAATATCAGTAAGCCTGTTAAAAGTTGAATAACACATTTTGCCTTCACAGTCGCCATTGATTTGTTTCAAAAGTTTGTTCGCCCAAAGAATGCGATAGTCTTCACTAATAATTGCAAGTCCAGCACCAATGTTTTCACTGACAGCCTCAAGCATATCCCGCTCCTGCTTAAGCTCATCTTCCATTCTCCTGCGCTCAGAGACATCTCTTACAATTCCTAACAGGCATGATGTACCTTTGAACCTCAGCAGGTTAGCGGATAACTCTGCGGGAAATTCTCTTCCATCTTTTCTAAGAGCGGTGAATTCCACAGTCTTTCCTTTAATCTGCCTGTTACCCTGAAGCTGCTCAACAAATTTTGGTTTAAAACTATGGTCTTGTGGAGGAATCAGCAGATTCAACACATCTTTGCCTACTGCTTCTTCTCGGCTATAACCAAAAATTCGCTCAGCAGCAGGGTTCCAATAAACGATTTTACCTCCCTCGTCAGCCAAAATTATGGCATCAATCGCAGAGGTGCTTATCGCACGGAACATTTCTTCACTATCGGTCAAAGCCTGCTGTGTTTGTTTCCATTCAGTTATGTCTTCTCCTGAACTTAATGTACCGATGACTCGTCCGTTACGGTTCCTCAAAACGGTGTTATGCCACCAAATTAGACGCATTTCTCCGTTCTTAGCCAAGACAGGATTTTCGTGATATTTTGGAAAACTTGCTTTTCCTGCAAGTATCGAACGGAAGTGTCTTTTCACCTCGTTTTTAACTTTGTTTGGCAAGAAATTATCAAACCAATTCTTCCCAAGCGCTTCTTCCGCTGTGCACTTTAGAATCTCGCAGCCCTTCCGGTTCAGCATGGTGATGTGACCTTTAGTGTCTAGAGCGACGAGCAGTACATCTGCAATATCTAGGTAGTTTTGTGCTCTGTCTCTCTCTTCTAGTAGCTGTTTCTCAGCCCTTTTGAGTTCCTCAAACAACCAGCGGTATTTTTTCTCTGAGGCTAACAGTTTTGCTTCTGATTTCTTGCGTTCAGTAATGTCTTTGACGAAAACAGATAACCCAGCCATGGTGGGATACGCGCTGATTTCAAAGACGAAATCCTTATCTTTAACCCGATACTTTTTCAAAAAACTCTGTGGTTGCTTTGTTCTTAGTACTTTTTTGTAGAATTGCTCAATTTTTGTTCCTTTGATATCGGGAAAAATCTCGGTGAGGGACTTTCCGATAGCGTCTTTGGCTGATATTCCAGTGAGCTTTTCAGAAGCTTTGTTCCAGTAAGTATATTTCAGGTTTTTGTCCATTGCAAAGAAGATGTCGCTAATGCTTTCGGTAAGCTCTCTGTATCTCTCCTCGCTTTCTTTGACCTCTTTAACCTTTTCATTTACAAGTGCTTCCATTTTCTCGGAATATTCCTTAACTCGCTTCGCATTTTCTTTTCTTCGAGTAATGTCACGGAATATGACAAGATCAGCAGGATGCCCAGCATAATCAATCTTTTTCGCCTTTATTTCTACATACCACGCCTTACCAGTTTTATCTGTGAAGGTGACTTCGTACGGTTCAACAGGCAAGCCCTGCATTCTTTTCTTCAGATTTTTCAACATAATTTTTTTGCTTTTTGGATGAAGAAGGTTTAGTTCAAAGAACGCTTTACCAATAATTTCCTTCTTATTAAGCCCGGTCATTTCCTCAAGCGCATTGTTCACTAACAGAAGATGCCCTTTTTCGTCAACAATAACTGCAGGATCAACGATTAAGTTTAGGATGGTCATGAAGTTATTTTCATTACTTTTCTGGGGCTTGTTTCGCATAATTCCTTCCCATCGTTAGATCGAATTTGATTTTCCAAGTTTTTCAGCGAATGATGTGGCATAAGATAATTGTAAGCAATGAATAAAGGCTTATGAATCGCTCGTACAGATTCAGGTTCGTCTATATTCCGAATAATACTGCAAAACGCTTGTTCAAAACTCAGAGCGCATATTTCTATTTAATAAAAGTAAAGTAGAAAAAGGAGAAGTGAAACTCTAAAGTTTCTTGTAAACTGCGTCTCTTTCCTTGACTCGTTGCGCCAGTTTTAAGCCTATGCTTTGTCCTGCTTCCGCTCTTTGTATGTTTTTATGTTCGATCTGCATGGATTCGACGGCTTGCTCAAAATCTGTTGATGGACCCTTGACGAGTATGCAGTCGCCTACGGATAGAGGCGCTGTCAGTTCAACTACGGCGACGCTGATTTTGGAGAAGAAATGCGTTATACGCCCAACCTCGACAATATTTTCCTCGCTCAAACACACCAACCCCTTAATACGATATAGTACGCCAAGCGCATAAAAAACTTGTTCAAACGCATCCAAAACCTAAAGGATAAAAAGTTAATCGTAACTTCAGCAATTCAAAACTTTATTCTTCACTTTTCCTGAATCGCCGTATGATACCGAGTAGAAAGTTTGCTCTTGGAACCTTTTTCATATAAGCTTTATAGTCGTCTCCAAACTTCTCAATCGCGTCTTTGTCTGCTTTGATCAGATCAATGTATGTCAACGGGAAAATAGGAATACCCAGCAGTATGATAATCCAGTGCTGGAAAAGCAGCATACCTGCAATTGCCCACAGGATGAATGTCACATACTGTGGATGGCGAACAACGGAGTATATTCCAGTGTCGACAAGTTTCGTGGTATGAATATAACTTTGTCCTTTTCTTACTCCACCTTTTTTCCGAAACTCAAATACTGGAAGCGTACCAAAAATTATGCCCGAAAAAACGTAAAGTCCCACTCCAACATACGCCAAAATTTCAATTTGCGAAACCTCAGACACCAAATAAATGCCAACGACGATTTGCGAGAGAAAAAGAAGAGTTGTAAAGGTTACTGGCACATGATCCATCCAAGAAAAACTTCTCTCAGACATTCTATTCGTTCCTCAACTTTAATACAAAATTGCAACAATTTCTATTAATAAAACTTTAATCTTGTTTTTACAGCGTATACTCGTTTTCAACTATACCTAAGAATCAAGCCTGTATCACCTGAACCGCGTATACTCTGTCGTCCAAAAATGAAAGCACTTTTTCTATAGTAAACAAATAACTTGATATATAATAGCAAATCTCGCCGTTTTGATAAGATGTTTTTTGAATTAATTTTTGCTCCAAAAACCTAACATAATCGGGACAAAATCCAAATCAGTATTTCCAGCTAGAAAACCCTTTAAGCAAGATAGGTAGAAAACAACCAGTTCAGGAGTACAAAACAAAGTGTACCCATTCGCTCTGAAAGATATGTCGGGCATAAGTGGAGATAAAAAAATGGTGGGTGGAAACGAAGATGAAAGTAGCCAACATTCGGCAAAAACTAAAAACCACTCTACCGCCAAGCCTCTTGAAAGAAGCACTCATCGCATTTTCCTTTAACGTTTTTGGAGTCCTTGCTGGCTTCACATTTGCGTCTTACTTGAATGTGTTTCAACTTTCCACATGGGTCATCGCGCTGTACCCGTCGGTATTAACTGGCAGAGGCGTTGTAAATGGCGTATTAAGTGGGCGCTTGGGTACTGCTCTCCACCTTGGAACAATAAAGCCCCAATTCAAAGAAAACACGGAAAGATTCTATATGCTTTTTAGATCAGTTATTGTCCTTACGTTGCAAACGGGTATTCTGCTTGGTGTAGCATCAATATTTTTTGGAAGCTTGTTTTGGGGAATAACAGTAACAGACTATTGCAATATTTTCCTGATTATTATGGCAACCATGTCCATTGGAGTAGTGACTTCTTTAGTCACAATAGAAGTTGCGTTTTTTTCGTTCAGAAAAGCTTGGGACCCAGATGTTATCGTTTACCCTGTGATGTCTACAATTGCAGATGTAGTCATGACTCTTTGTTTTGTTCTTGTGCTGAACTTGTTCTTTCAATTTGGCTTCTTCGGGAAAATAGCAGTGGTTTTTTTTGGATTGATCCTAGTAATCGCTACCTTAGGTATTTTGCCAAAATGTGTTCACGATAAGCAATTCACTAAAACAATAAAAGAAACTCTTTCAACACTGCTAATCATTGCCATAATCGTTAACGTTACTGGAACAATTTTGAAGCAAATAAGCGAGACAATAGGCAGCAAAAAAGAAGTCTACACAGTATATCCCGCGTTAATTGACACTGTTGGCGATGTAGGTTCAGTAGTTGGGTCAACCGCCACAACAAAACTGGTTTTGGGTTTGCTTAACCCCGTTTTTTCTTCAATTAGAAAACATGCTCCGCGAATCCTTGCCACTTGGTGTGCATCGTTGATAATGTTCATGGTGTATGCATTCCTGTCATTACTTGCGCAAGGCAGTCCTTTAAACACTGGTTTTCTGAGCTTAACCTTGCTTTTGTTTACGACAAACATAATTGCGGTTTTCATAATTGTGGTAATCTCTTTTGCTATAGCCATTGCGACTTTTAGAAAAGGATTGGATCCTGACAATTTTGTTATTCCAATTGAAAGTTCTCTTGCTGACGGCATTACAACTGTAGCTCTGCTTGTTGCTCTGTTTTTGATAGGATACTAACACAGATTGTTATATACAAATCCCGCCGCAATGTCAAGTATGTCTGGAATCTGAGTTAAAGTACATTGCCTATACATTCACAAGTCGCAAGAAAGTGATAACCACTGCTGTACCAAGGCTTCATAGAACCCCATTTCAGCCTTCATATAGTTTCTATATCCCCAAACCCGAACCCTCTCCAACTCCCGCCAACTCTCTTCTTCCCCTACTTTCTCCTACTCTCTTACTAACTCTCTAAAAAACACACAACACAATAGTGAATCAAGATTTCTTGACAGAAACGCTTTTCTTGTTCATCAACTAATTCATTGATAATTAATAGAATGCGTGAGGAGCTGCGTCTTTCAAAATGAGGAAGAAACTTGTTATTCTCTTCCTTCTTTTGGCATTTGTAGTTCTTTTGCATATAATCATACTTTCTTTACTGTTCCAACCAAAAAAGGAATGGTCTTTGAGTGAAGAGCAAAAAGAAACAGTGATGAGTATAGCGATTGCCTATGTTGAGGAAAACTATGGCACCGACTATTTCATCAATGGAAATGTTACAATTAGTTCATACGCAGAGGGAGGGGGATTCTTCGGGGAGACTGTCTATACTTATCCGATGGCGTCCTTTATTGTGCCTGCAGACCTCACGCAAACAGCGGTATCGGTTCATGTTTTAGTTGACCCAGAAATGGGAAAAGTGGTTAAAGTTTGGACAGCTATTTCTCACGCCACGCCTGAAAGTATGCTCCCTACAGCTTCACCATGAAAAGTTGAAAAATCAAAATTAGTTAACTATCGCGAGCTGGCAAAATTTCGACAAACGGCATATTTGGCGCCTAATAGCCAATCAATGCAGAAACCAGTAGAGGGGTCTCTTCCAGAACCAGTTAAAGTTTCTATATATAAGGGGGCTATAGTCTGCCGTGAGCACAACAGTCATCAGAGAATCACTAACTGGCTTAGTGAAGCCATTCAAGCCGAAACGCGTGCTGCTAGTAACTTAGAGTAGTTTGAGTGTTCGGAGTAGTTTTTTGAATTCTTCTTCTTTCAGCGAAGCGCGCCTGCCATTCGCGTAGATTTCCTTTACTTTCTTTACCGCCGTCATCAGGGCTTGCTCGTTTGGAGGTTTTCCCGTGATTTCTGTTATCTTATGTTTGATTATGCCTTTTCCTGATTGTTTTCCTATGGTTAAGCGCCGCGCGTTTCCCACAAGTTCAGGTGGGTAAGGCTCATACGTCCAAGGATTACTTAAGACCCCCTGAGTGTGGATTCCCGATTCATGAGCAAAGCCGTAATCGCCCACTATTGCCTTGTTGGGCGGAACCACGTAACCCGTTGCCTTGCCGATGAAATCCGCTGTCTGCTTAAGCTTTTCAGTTTTGCCTTCGAACTTCTTTACACCGTACTGCAGGTATAGATTCAAGAGGACCTTTTCTGTCTCAGCGTTCCCAGCCCTTTCACCTATTCCGAGAAACGTTGTGCTCGCGTAAACCTTATCCCATAAGCCTGACGCTGCCCGTATGGCAGCCATGGTGTTTTCAACCGCGTTTCCAAAATCATCATGCGCGTGAATCTCAATGGCTCTAATTTTCGTTTCTTTTTTAATTGCTTTCACTTTGGCTGGGATTCCGTTTGGCAGCGGCGCGTTCGGGTCTGAAAGCCCTATTCCAACAGTGTCGCACACGCGGTAACATTCTGCCCCTGCTTGAGCTACGGCGTTGATTAACTTCTTTTCAAAATCCCAATCTGCACGCGTGCTATCTTCCCCGTGAACAAACGTTCTCAGCCCATGCGTCTTAGCCGCGTACTCAACCACCTCGACTATGTTAGCCAATATCTGGTCTCGCGTCTTGTCAGGCCATTTAGCCTTGAAGTGTATATCTGAAACTGGATGCGAGATGCCTACTTCCCTGAAACCGCACTGAACGGCGCTGTCAACGTCCTCTTTAACGGCGCGGCACCACCCAGCCACTCTAAGGTCTAGTTTCATTTTTTGGATGAGTTCAGCCGCTTTCTTGTCAGGTTTCTGGTAATGGAAAATTTCTATCCTTTCCACGCCTGCCTTGCTCAGAAGCTGAGCCAGTTTTGCTGCATCTTTTGGTCCTACGGCTAAGCCGGGCATTTGGATGCCGTCTCGCAGTGTGGTGTCATCTATTATGGGCTCGGTTTTTAATGCCATTTTGAAATAAAAGTTTTCTAATTCCATTTTTGCACTGCTCTGCTTGTTTATGCCTTCTCTTTGTGATTATGTATTGCTAAATTACGCATTGTGGTCGTTGATAAATGTTTCTGTATATTATTTGATAGTTTGTCCAACCGATAATGAGACTCTGATGAGTTTTATCTTTACTTATTATACTAAAAAAGTTTACTTTCTGAACGCATAGAGACTATCGTCTTACTTTCATGCGTAATGCCTTTATCGTGCCTGAAACAGCCAAAACGTGCACCGCCGCTTCCCTACCCGCCACAGACGTAATCGAAGCCAACGAAGCCCTAACCAAATCCACCGTGGCGAGCGAAGTGCGAATCACCGCCGTCTTCTTCTCCACATCATAATCAATAAGCGCTAAGCTCGTGAGACTCGCGCCGTACTCCCCGTAAAGCTTAGCCACAGCGCTCCAAACAGCATCCATAAAATCTTTCCGGCTGGGCACTCCGTCAGAGTCTACTTGCAACGCTAAGTATCGTCGTTTAACTCGTTTCAACAATCCTTCCCTTCCTTGATTACCCGTATCCCTGGCGCCACAAACTTGGCGCTGAGCTTCTCCCTGTTACGCTTAACAATAGCCGCAGGTTCCTGCGACACCGCCTTCAAAGCCGAAGCCTTATCCAAACCGAAGAGAAACGTCAGCGCAGCCATTTCCCGCGGCTTTCTTAGGAGCTTCGCCTCTGAGACACCGCTTGAGACGACAATTGGCAGGTGAAATTCCTTGGCGATGGCTGCTTCTCGGCGTAAGCTGGAGAGAAATCTGATTCTTGCAGGTCCTTCCAAAGCAAGCAGGGGTTTCACATCAATTTCCAACGCTGCCAAGCTGTTGCTGGCTAATTCGGCTTCTGCCCTGTCGAAAAATCTCCTGCGAAAATCTAGTAAAGGAAAATTCAGCAGGTCAACGCGGTGGTCCTTGGCTGCTTGCCTTGCAACCTGCTTGTTCTCGCAGTTGACGCAGATTATTTCAGTTTTTCGTCTCAGCCGTCTCAGCTGGTACATAAGCTCATTCTGCGTTTTCGGTCGCAGGTCTATCCGTGAGGCAAAGTCTATTTTAGCTTCGTTGCAGACTGCCTTAAGCTTCGCGACTTCATCTCTGCGTGTTTCAGGTGGAAAAGGAACGGCAATCAAGCGGTAGCCAAGTGCTGCTGCCTTAGTTATCACCTGCAAAGCTGTGGTGTGGTCTTTCACGTTTAGGCGTAGGTGTAAATCTGCAAAGGTTTTTTTCATGGCAGTACCCCTGCATTTCTGCAAATCTTCACTATTTCTTCAGGAGTCTTATTCTTGAAGTGAATTTTGAAGTGTATCGGGTCGTTTGGCGAAAACCTTAACTCACCTTGATAGGCAGCTTGCTTGTTAAATCTGAGGTAAAGGTTTCGCTTTTCCAGATGCAGTTTGATTTCGTTGTCTAATGTTTCCTTGTCTATTGAGCTTAGACCAGCAGCGATTTTCTCTAGAGCGGCTGGAAGCTGCTGCTTGTCCGTGAGTTTGGTTTCGAAAAGAATTATTGGGTTCTTATGATGCCCTGTTAGACTGGTTTTTTGGAAAATGGCGTTTTCGCCGAGTTCTTTTGGCAGGGTGTTGCGAATTGCGGTTAGGACTTTTTCTGGATCTTCGGTGGCGTGAGCGAAGGCTCGCACATTTATGTATCCTATGGGTGTTTTAGAAGGCAAGGGAGCACCGCTTTTGTTTGGGCGGTTTTACCTTTTAGGTTTTTTCTTCGGTTTCGGTTGCGGCTTCGGTTTGGGTTCAGGTTTGGCTTCGGCTTTTTTCTTTTCCGCGTAGGCTTTTATAGCTTCGACGTTTTGGTCGTGGGCGGTTTTTCTTCGCCTATCAACAGGTATTTCCAGTCTTTTTGCTTCTGCTGGGTTTAAGCCTGCTTTTTTGAGTTCTTCGAGGCTGAAGCCTCTGCCGCTGCGTTGTTTTCCGTCTGGCTTAAGGATTTTGGGTTTTATATGGTGCATTCTACTTGGCTCCTTTTGCGCCTCTGCGTTTGCTAGGTCTGACTTTTTCTGCGCCTGTGCCTTTCCTGCGTAGGCTTCGAACTTTTTTACCTGCGCTTGTTTGGCTTCGGAAAACGCGGCGGTGATGCTGCTTCTCGGTTATCCAGTTTACATCTTTATCGGTTTTAATCACAGGATGATTTGGGTCTACGAGGATTACTTCGAACCATTTGGAGCGTCCGTCTTCGCCTACCCAATAGCTGTTTAGGACTTCTAGGTTTGGGAATTTTTTGGCTGTGCGTTCTTCGGCGATTAGCCTTAAGCTTTTGGCGGGTTTAAATTTGGCGACTCCCATGCGTTTGGGTCGTCGTCCAGCTTTTGGGCGTTGCTTTCGCCTGCCACCTCTTCTCACGCGAGTGCGAGCTATAACGAAGCCTTGTTTGGCTTTGTAGCCGAGTTTTCTGGCGCGGTCGAGG
>Ga0209635_10001256_pt1 | contig 18791 bp, 21 predicted proteins | sample DeeMarSWOR230_32_FD_187463 | JGI IMG/M metagenome (GOLD analysis project Ga0209635, IMG submission 187463) | Marine sediment microbial communities from White Oak River estuary, North Carolina - WOR-2-30_32 (SPAdes) (version 2) | ecosystem: Environmental > Aquatic > Marine > Intertidal zone >... | reverse complement strand
AACACTTTAACTAAGTCCCCGATGACCATTGTAGAAAGTCCATCTACGATAGCAGAGTATGGATTGTGAATCAAGTCCGATGACACTAGTGGCGCTTCACTGTAATCCAAAATGCCTTTCAGCTCTTTTTTGGCGGCTTCTTTGAAGGCTGCGTTGACTTCTTCCTTAGTGACTTTTCTTTTCAAGGTAGCCACAAAGTCAACGATTGAAACATCGGGAATGGGAACGCGCAATGCCATTCCATTCATTTTTCCCTCGAGTTCAGGCAACGTCAGAGTAGCTGCTACTGCTGCACCGGTGGTTGTGGGTATCATGTTAAAGGCTGCGGATCTCGTTCGACGCATGTCGCTATGCTGCATGTCGAGTAGTCTCTGATCGTTCGTGACGGCGTGAACGGTGGTCATGAGGCCTGCCTTAATGCCGAATTTATCGTTTAGCACCTTAGCAACAGGCGACACGCAGTTGGTTGTGCAAGAGGCGAGAGAGATTACATGGTGTTTCTTGGGGTCATATTTGTCGTCGTTTACGCCATAGACAATGGTTAAATCAGCGCTGGGAGCAGGACTCATAGGTGCGGAAACCAACACCTTTTTGGCTCCGGCTTGTAGATGTTTGGCAGCGTCAGCCTTCTTTCGGAATCTTCCAGTGGATTCCACTGCTAAATAGACGCCCATCTCTTTCCAAGGTAACTTTGCAGGGTCTGGTTGTGCCAGAACCTTTAATTTTTGCTTGACGGCGCCACCTTTCTTGATGATTAGGGTATCTTCTTTGGCTTCAACATCAAAGGGCAGTTTGCCGTGTACAGTGTCGTTTTTCAGGAGGTGGGCAAGAGTCTTGGCGTCGGTTAGGTCGTTAACTACTGCAAAGTTGATTTCGGTTCCAGTCTCAAGAGCAGCGCGGTACAGGAGTCTTCCTATTCTGCCGAATCCGTTTATAGCTACTTTTGTGGCCATTTCATAGCACCTTTCAGCTTTTCACACTAAATTGAATCCTCTACTTAAGTAATTTTCTCAGATTTATGCTTTTCACATCGAACAAGAATCAAAAAGGGCTATTGAGAATAGTAGCCTAGAATATGATTCGCAAGAACGAAACGGGAAAGCTGCCCAGATCTAGAGGCATCTTACAGAAGCTTGTTAGGGGCACATTCGAAATAACAAGGCTCAAAAGCAAAGGAAAGGTGGAATTCAAACTCAATAATCTTGCGTGCACTAACGTCTGAGTTTGATTAGAGCTGCTTCTGCAGCCAACGACAGTATTTCCCATGTTTCTGAAAGTGGTGGTGCATAACACGTGTCAGCTTTGGTTAGTTCACGGGCCGTCATCTGCTTCTGAATACCGATTGACAAGGCGTTTACGCGTGGAGTCACATCTTCACCGCCGACGATTTGGCCTCCAATAACTCTTTCCAAGTCCTTTTCGACAACCAACTTGACTCTAATCGGTAGCCCGCCGGGAAAATAGTGTGCCCTAGTTTTGCCGCTCATCATTCCAGTAACAACGTCGATTCCGGCCCTTTTGGCAGCAAACTCTGTTAGACCTGTGACACCAATCTCAGTGTCAAAGAACTTTGTTACTGCCGAGCCTAAGCATCCTGGGAAGACGCTGTATCCACCTGCAGCGTTCATTCCGGCTACTTTGCCCTGTCTAACTGCAACTGTGCCGAGTTGTGGCAACAATCTGCGTTGAGAGATTCTGTGGAAGCATTCAGCGCAATCTCCAGCCGCATAAACACTTGGCTCGCTTGTCTCCATTTTTTGGTTAACCATTATTCCTCTGGTTGGACCTAATGCTATTCCAGCCTTCCGTGCCAGCTCGGTGTTTGCTTTCACTCCAAAAGCAGCGATGAATATATCAGCTGCTATTTGTTCTCCTCCAGCAACAATTCCTGTCACCTTCTCGGCACCAAGGAATTCTTCAACTCCCTTCCCAATCATGATGTTTATGCCCTTTTGCTCAAGCATTTTCTGCACGACTTCCGCCATGTCTGCATCGAGCATAGCTGGCATGATTTGCGGCAGCAACTCAACAACTGTGGTCTTTAATCCTCTTTCCTGGAAAGCCACTGCCATTTCAAGTCCGATAAGACCTGCACCCATCACGACGCCTGTCTTTGCGCCGTCCTTTATCATCTTGTCAATCTTTTCTCCGTCTTCAATTGTACGCACTGTGATCAGTCCTTGCTTTTCTCGCCCCTTAATGGGAGGTATAAATGGCGTAGCGCCTGTAGAGAAAATGAGGCTATCATATTGTAGAGTTTCAGTTTTACCCATCTTGTCTTGTATCTCAACAGTCTTAGCTTTGGTGTCGACATTTGTCGCAGTGGTTTCGGTTCGAAGGTCGAGTTTCATCATTTTGAAGTAGGTGTTCGGAAAAACCACTAGGTCAGAGAACTCGGGTATGTGTCTACCAATCACGAATGGGATGCCGCATCTAGAGTAAGCAACTTGTTCCTCTGTTGTTAGCAGTATAATCTCAGCTCTTCTGTCAGTCTTTCTTGCGGCTGCGGCTGCGTCTACTGCTGCTGCGTGGGCACCGATGATGACGATTCGTTTGGGCATCTAGTTGCCCCTCTTATTTGAGGAGGCTTTTGTGCCAATCAACAGATGCTTTGAAGTCCATGAGGGCTTTCAATTCGGCGTCAAGGTTGCTGGGTGCAACCACCAGGAGCCATCCTTTGCCATAAGGATCTTCGTTCAGGAGTTCTGGCTTGCTTGTTACTTCTTCGTTGACTTGCTCTATCGTTCCGCTTAAGGGCGCTATGAGGTCTGAAACCGCTTTCACGGATTCGACGCTTCCGAAGGGCTCGTTTTGTGTTATTGTATCACCTGCGCTTGGAAGTTCGGCGAACACGATTTCGCGGAGTTGTTTCTGTGCGTAGTCGGTTATGCCCATCTTTACTTTTCCGTTTTCTGCGCGAACCCAGAAGAACTCTTTGGAGTAGTGGAGTCCTTCAACGATTTCGTAGTCGTCTACTTTAACCAAACATTTCACCTCTTTTGAGATAGCATATTAATGCAAGACACGTTTTAAGATTAACTATAATCATGTTCTCAATCAAAAATACTCACAAGTACTTCTATGTATAGACATGCAACAGTCGAGATGATGCTTCGAATAAGGCCTCAGCAAGAGAGGCCCCAAGCGATAATCATTGCAGCCTGACCCCTCAGCGTAACTCTGATTCGACCATCACGTCGCGATTTTCTAATTGTCATCCGGCCAACAATTTTCTAACAGTGAAAGATAAATTCTTTTAGGGTGTATTAGAATCGGGTGAAAAGCTCTTGAGAGTGGTCGCCGCGGATTCGGGGGCCGCGATTCTTAACAACGTTTTTGAGCCTCTGCAGGTTGTAGCTGTGAGTGCTGTTTTGGTTGAGCCTCCGTACACGAGAGTTGGTCGCTGCTTGGCTGAACCTCTCTTCGCTAAGGTTGAGACAGGTCCTCTGCTGGTTATTCACGAGTTGGAGCTGTGCTGGAAGCTCTTAAAAGAAGCTAAGGCAGACGTTGTTCATTTAGACATGTCCTTCAGGGGCATAAGCTTGGAGGAGCTCTCGGTTGTCAATCTTTCTCAGATGCGCATCTCAAGCAGAGCAAGAAGGCATGTTATCAAGATTCTTCCGAAGATAAGGAAAATCGCTGCTGACATTAAACGTGTATTCGGCATCGATGTTTTGGCCATAGGAAAAGAAAGCATTCCAGTAAGAATCGCAGAATTGACTTCTGGGGCTCACGCAGTGCTCCACTCTGCAGAGAGAACTGTACAAAAAGCAAACATTATAAGGCTGGGTTTACCGGCAAGATGCAGTGCAAAAATCACTGAGAACAACGTTACATTGCAGTCTTTGATATCCGCCGAGCACGACGTAACTGGCTCAGCAGAAGACAAGAAGGGCCTTCTGAAAGAGGTTGAGATCAGAGAGATGCTTAATCCTTGCGCACGAGGCTTTCGAGTTTTGGAGATTACTCCCAGAAAGAAATCCTAGCTCTCATGTTTTTCGACTTTCACAATTTCAAGACTCATGTCAAGCGCTTTTGCACTGGCAGTCATTTCTCCCATGCTGATAATGTCAACCCCAACCGCCGCGAATGCCAGTATGTTCTTCTCAGTGATTCCACCGCTTGATTCAAGCAAAACCTTTTTCCGAAGTCCTTTTTTCTTCAGCAATTCTATTGTCTTCTTTGCATGATCGGGAGTGAAGTTGTCAAGCATAACGATGTCAACGTTTGCCTTTGCTGCTTCCAAGGCCTCTTCTATCGTGGAAACTTCAACCTCAACCTTTTTTGAAAAGGAAACGGCTTCCCTTACTCTTTTCACCGCTGTGCCGAGGCTGCCGATAACTGCGAGGTGATTATCTTTCACCAGAATCATATCGTCGAGGTGAAGCCTGTGAGTGTCGCCTCCGCCTATCATCACCGCTCGCTTATCGAAGTAGGAAAGCCCAGGGGCAACCTTCCGGGTGCATGCCACCCGAGTTGTATAGCCAGCCTTACGAACTCTCTCTACGAGTCTATGCGTCGACGTTGCTATTCCACTCATTCTGGAAAGTAGATTGAGCAAGGTTCTTTCAATTGAAAGCAGGGTTCGGGCGTCTCCAACGATCTTCAAAATAGCAGTTTTTGCCTTAACTTTGGAGCCGTCAGTCAAAAGCGAGTCGACTTGAAGCCCGAAGCTTTCTAGGAAGACTGCCGCTTCTCCAATTCCTGCAATTACTCCAAGCTCTTTTGCCAAAACTCTTGCTTCCACAATTGTTCCAGACGGAACAGTGAGCAGTGTGGTTATGTCACCTTGACCCACATCTTCTTCAACAAGCTTGCGAAATTTCGCCTCGAGAATCTTCTTAGGAATCACAAATTTTCCCGCCGATCTCTTTAAGCGTCACTTCGCCGTTTGGGGCTTTCTCTTCAAAAATTATGGCTTGGAAAGCGTAGATTTTCGTGTCCGCAAGTAGCCACGAGTCTGGGGGCAAGCCTGCTTTGATACAACATTGGCAGAGAAAGGTTTCTTCGTCCCATTTCCACTCAACTGGCACTTGTGGAAGCAGCAGGCCTTTGCGGAAACTTCTTTCCACGATGAGCCCGTCTCGTCCAACCATAATCTTTGAAGGGTACTCCTTTGAATCTTGCACTTCAACTTGCTGAGGTGGAGTAAGTACGCTCACTTCAAAAACAACTTGGCTAAGCTCATGAAGCGAGAGTGATGGAAATCGTGGGTCTTTAGTTGCAGAACTTATGGCCGACTCGATGACCGCCTGGGCAAGCATAGTGGTTGGATAGGGAAGGCCGATGCAGCCTCTCAGTGCCTTTTTTTCATGGCTTGCCTTGCTGATGGTGACAAAAACTCCACACCGCTCATTCAGTCTTTGCGAAATATTGGCAGGCACGGTCAGTACTATTCCGTCTTTCAGATAGTTTTCCACAGCTTCACGTGCAAGTTTAACGAGAAATGTACCTTCTTCAAGGGTTAACTGGAACGGCATCAAGTTGCCTCTGCTGTCGAAAGCCAGACGATGGTTATTAAGACTTTGGACTTAGACTTATTATTCTTATCGAAACCAGAATCAGGATGGTGATTTCGCAGATGCTAGAATTTTGTGGATTCCTCTTGCATTCCCTCTTTCGTTATGACAAGGATGTCCACGCCGTCTCCGCTCATCACGTCCCGGCTTATCGCCGATTTAACAGCTCGAATTGCCAGGTCTTTTGCCTCGCCTGTGCTCATTCCATCCTTATATTCCTGCTCCAAAACACCAACCGCAATCTCCGCCCCAGAACCGACAGCCGCGAATTTGTCAGGTATGACCGACCCCAAAACGTCAAGTACGTAGATAGATGGACCCTCGTCGTCCATGCCGCCTACGATGGTTTGAGTTATCAACGGAACCAACCGTCGACCAAATAGAAGGTTGGACATGACCTTGGCAGCCGACTTCACTGGCATCAAACGGCCAGTATCCATCCGGAACAGACTCGTGTAGGCGCCAACCTCGCGCACAAGAACCTGCATGTCAGAAACTAACCCAGCACACGCGGCGCCAATGTGGTCCGCAAGCCTAAAAACCTTCTTGCCAACTCGGCTCATCACCATATAGCCATAGGAAACCCTCTTCTCAGAGGCGAGAATCACTCCGTCAGAACACACCAGACCTATGGTGGTGGCGCCTGGAATATACATGTAAGGTGATTGTTGTTCCCTTTCCAATGTTACACACTCCTCCTAGTTTCAACCATTATACACTGGGAGATTATTAAACTTAGTCTTAATCCCATAAAGCTTAGCATCCTAAGAGGGCATCACTCAACTAATGAAGGTCATATAGGGAATCCCCGTGCGCGGTTGATGGCAAAGATTTATCTCGATTCCCAATCAATCTTCTCAGGAAGACTGAAGAGGAGCGCTAAATCTTTCAGTGGAGAAATCCCCATGGTGAAACGCGGTCTCTTTGTCAGTAGGTTTCAGCCAATCCACAATGGACATGTGAAGGTCATAGATGACATTCTGAAACAAGTAGACGAACTAGTAATCGTAGTCGGCAGCGCCCAGTATAGCCACACAGCAGATAACCCCTTCACAGTGGGCGAACGCATAACAATGATACGCAAAGCTCTGAAAAGCGCAGACATTCCAATCACGCGTTGTTGGATCATACCAGTGCCCGACGTTCACACGCACATGATGTGGGTCTCAGAGGTCACAGGCTACACGCCAAAATTCGACACAGTATACACAAACGAGCCGCTAACACGAAGACTGTTCGTTGAAGCCGGCTTCGAAGTCAAGTCCGTACCATTCCATAAGCGAAAAATCTACTCAGCCACAGAAATCCGACAACGCATGTTGAACAGCAAAAGCTGGCAAGAGCTGGTTCCAGAAAGCGTAACACAATTCATCAAAGAAATCAAGGGCATAGAAAGGATTCAAGACCTAGCCAAGACGGACAAAATTTAACTCCGGCAAGTCAAGAAAGCGACACCTCAACTGGTTCTCTGACTTCCACTTCGAATCTTCTCGCAGCGTTGCCTTGATTCACAGAAATCTCAAGAAACCCATGACTTCCAATAATTGCCATGGGCTGCTTCGCTTTGACTTCACCATAGGCTGTGCAAAGCTTTAGCGATATCATATCTTCTTTAAGCTTGATACGAAGTATGTCGCCATTTTTTATGCAAATCTTCTCCAGCTCCTTCACAGAAACGTTTGTAATGACATTACCAAAGTCATCTATGTACAGTACTTCTCCAAACAACACACTTCTGCTTAGACTGGGCTTCGCAAACCGGGGAACCACGTAATCGTCGATTTCGGAACCGAATTCTGAAGGAGCGTGACCTTCAAATAAGTAGGCTGCAGTTGGAGCGAAGATATCTCTTCCATGGAAAGTTTTGGAAATGCGCGACAGCAAAAATTTCCTGTTCGTGACATGGTAGACATGGCTTATACCCAGTCTCTGCGCTGCAAGCATAAGAAGCCCATTGTCCGGACCAACATAAAACGCCCGTTCGGTTACCACAAGGATCGGACGCCTCTTTGTTCCCACGCCTGGGTCAACAACAGCGACGTGGGCAGTTCCTTTTGGAAAAAAGGGCGCCGCAGAAGCCAGCACAAAAGCGCCTATTCGAATATCAAACTTCTCAATCTCATGGGATATGTCAACTATCCGCGCTTCAGGGCAAACAGAAAGAATGACGGCTTTCATCTCCGCCACGTAAGGATCTTTCAACCCGAAATCAGAGAGCAACGAGATAATCGCCACAATCTCTCCCCATAAGATTTAATAAATGTGTGATTTTATGCTTAAATCTACTCTCAAAAAGGGAGAAATCCAGACTTGAAGAATGAAAGACAACTCATCATGTTGCCTGGACCAACCAATGTTCCCGACCGCGTCATGCGTGCCATGCTGAAACCTATAATCAACCACAGGGGACCAGAATTCGAAACGCTCTACGACAACATCATAAGAAACCTAAAACACGTCCTGCAAACCAAAAACGAAGCTTTCGTCCTGACTACTTCCGGCACAGGCAGTATAGAATGCGCCATCAGCAATGTAATATCCTCAGGCGACAAAGTTGTCGTTCCAGTCTTCGGCGTTTTCAGCGAAAAATTAGGAGCGCAAGTCTCTCGTCGAGGCGCCAAAGTCATTCAGATTCCCGAAGAATGGAGCAGCGCACCAACAGCAGAGCAGATAGAACAAGTCATAGAACGAGAAAGAAACGTTAAGGCAATAGCCCTTGTTTATAATGAAACGTCTACGGGTGCAACTCTACGCGACCTGCCAAAGATCGGGGAGATAACAGAGGAGAATAACGTTCTCCTAATTGTTGACGCCATTTCCATTCTTGGAGGAGACAAGCTGCTAGTGGACGATTGGAACATCGACCTCTGCGTCGCTGGCAGCCAGAAATGCCTTGCGTGCCCGCCAGGAGCAGCAGTGATCTCAGTTAGCGACAATGCCTGGGAAGCAGCAAGGAAAACCAGCAACAGACCGTATTATCTCGACCTGATAAGAAATCGAGAACTCGGTGCAAGGAAGGCAACTCCGTCCACACCTTCGCTGCCATTGTTCTACGCCTTAGATGAAGCCCTAGGAATTATCCGCGACGAAGGTTTGAGAAATAGGTTTAAACGACATGCAACCTGTGCAAAAGCCTTTTACAATGGATTCACAGCGTTGAAAGCAAAACCGTATCCAAAAAAAGACGTGCGATCCAACACAGTGATTGTTGTCGATGTGCCTACTCGAGTCAATTCTGACAAGTTTAGACAGATCATGCGAGAACGCTACAAAGTGATAATAGCGCCGGGCATGGGCAGACTTAGTGAGTTCACCCTCCGAATCGGATGCATGGGAATCATATCAGAAGCAGAGACTCTGACAACAATCAGTGCTTTTGCAAATGCGTTGGCTGACTTAGACTTTCCAGTGGACTTTGGTGCCGGAATCGAAGCTGCTCGAAAGATCTTTCATTCATAATTCCTAGCAACAAGATAACATAGTTTAAAAGAGCTTTTCAGCATCCTGTAGTTGCCAAATGCTTGCTCCATCGCTATGTGGGAAAACTGTTGCAGCACACTGAAAGCGTTCCGTTAAAGCGGCTTCTTGAGAGAGAATATAGTGAAATCTTATGTTATCCACGATACGACCTAAGAGAAGCCGAAAAACGTCTTCGCGAACTGAAGAAACTCGGCGTTAACGCATTGGAATTTAGTGGAGAGACCAAGGTATTTGACATGTATGTTTTGGGCAAGGGTTACGTGGGCATTGTAGTGGCAGCCCATACGAACATCGGAAGAGCAGCTGTAAAAATTCGCAGAGTAGATGCTGACCGTGCAGGAATGCAGCGTGAGGCCGCAATGTTAGAGAAGGCAAATAATGTGGATTTGGGACCGAAGCTGCTCGGCGTCACTGAGAACTTTCTCCTAATGGAGTTCATCGAGGGAGCATTGCTTCCAAGGTGGATTGATACTCTGAAGGGACGAGGAACGAAAGGGAGAATTCGCAAAGTGTTGCGGGAGGTCTTGGAACAATGTTTGCGGCTGGACAAAGTAGGCTTGGATCACGGCGAACTAAGCCGAGCGCCCAAGCACATTGTCGTCGGTGTTAATGATAAACCCTGCATTGTGGATTTCGAGACCGCGAGCATCAACCGCAAGGTCTCTAATGTCACATCTATCTGTCAATATCTCTTCATTGGAAGCCAACTCGCAAAGACAATTTGGAAGAGGCTGGGAAAGCGTGATGTCAAAACACTGATACTTGCCTTGAGAACCTACAAGCAAAGACAGACAAGAGGGAATTTTGAAGAAGTCTTAGTTGCCTGCGGCTTAGAAGATCGCCTCAGCGCGTGCTCATCGTCAATTCATGAAAGAGCTTATTGAGACTATGCAAAGACCGCAACCATGACCAAAGACGTGGCGAGAATGTAAACCAGACTAACAAGACCGCTGACGCCGCTGCATCTTTCTCAGAGAGGCATGCGCTCTTGCTACTATCCTATCTTGAGCGCCTCTTTTTCTTCCTCTAATGTTAATGCCTCTAAAACAAGGAAGACGTCCTTTCCCTTTTGGATCAGTCGCCAAGTGCGCCCGCCTAGAATGTTTATTCTAGCCAGCTTACGCATGGGCACGCTTTCTATGCGGCTTCGAGTCTTAATATAATCCTTGTCACCTACGCGTTGCACATAACCCGCTCTACTAATCTTCATTCTGATTTTTTCTGGCATTTCAAAATTCGCCCGTGTTATGAATGTACACCTACACTATTTATATTCTTTCGATTGAGACATAACAAACGAGCTCGAAGAATTGCGGACTCAGCGAGAACGTAACGCGGAGGAAAGGATTAGGGCTTAATCTTGATTGGTTCACGCAGAAAGTTTTGTGCTTCCTTGTCTAAGGCTTTCATTATTTCTTCGTCGCTTTCTCCGCGTCTGATGTTGACCTTCCTTTCTGTGGGCTCAACATGGCCTATGTTAACCCGTCTGCGTTTGACATTGTTTACTTGTTTCGGTCCAGTTATCAGAAGGAAATTCTTGTCAATAACGTCCACAATAACGCACTTCTTCCCTGCTTCTCGTCCAGCAATTTTCGCACATATCCTTCCTACTTCAATGCCCGGCAATCGACGTTCCTCCTTTGCTGTTTCCGAGGCATAACAAATCTGCCAAACACACTTATAACCTTCTCTCCTTCAGGCTTGAGGTCGCTTTCCTAGAACTAAACGGTCAATCACCAGACACAAAGTCTTGAAAACTTCCTCAGCGTTCAGCTGGTTCACGTCGAGGATTAGGTTGAAAGGTGAAAAGTCTTCTCCTAGTTTGAAGCCATAGAGGTCATCATAGATCCTGCGGGTCTTCTCATCTTTCTCTTTGATGGCCGCAATTGCTTCCTTAATGCTTATGCGGTCACGTTTTGCGAGTCGGTGAGCTCTCACCTCGGGCGAGGCTTCGAACCAAATCTTAAAGCCTCCTTTAAACAGCCAAGGCATGGTCCAGCTATCCAGGATAACATTTCCACGTTCTGCCCATTTCAGCAGCTGCTCATCAACTCGCTTGTCGAATTGGGGGTCTCCAAGGCGATAGTCCAGAAACCTCACGCCTTCGCTTGTCTCCCACCAGCCTCTTCCACGTGACTTGTACCCCGTGCTTATGGCCAACTCCTTGAGCGTCCTTCCACCAGACAAATGCTTCAAGTCGTATTTCTTCGCGAGCCGTCTTGCCACCGTGCTTTTTCCGCATCCCGTGAGTCCAGCTACGCAGATTACGATCTTTCCTTTCCCTTTTCGGCTCATACAGGTCGCTCTCTAACCGTATGCTTAAGCAAGTCTCGAAGACAGAGGTGGCAGAGCTGCCCGCCATACATGCGTTGTGTTCTCTTCTGACTGGCTGTCAACTTACCCTTTTTAGATTGCGCTAATCCGGGGATGCCAGATAAAACCCGATTGCATCGGGAGCACCTAGGAGCCCCAACCTTTTCCTTTTTATAGTGCGTAGTAGTACCGCCACCGGGTAGCCGCTTTGGAGAGCGCTTTCTGCTTCTTGTACGTTTGGAGGGTCGAGGCATTTCACTCGGTTGCTCCTGGAGTTACGCCTAACGCTTTCGAAATCAGAGTTCCAGATGTTAAGGAACAGAGCAGATACCAATAGAAGAGAGGCATTTCAAATACACCCTCGATCCATGGGATATACGCAATTGTTGTGTAACCATAGAATCCCGTCAAGAGTTGCCATATGAGAATGAAAGGGACCATGAAGATCAGTGACACTCTCATCGACTGCCACATCATCTTCGACTGAAGCTTCAGAATGTGACGCTCCTTCCGCTTCACCTTCGCAAGAAGCTTTTTGTCGCCGCTCTTTCTAGCCGTCTTGAAGTCCGCGTTCCATCGTGCAACTTCCTTTCTCCAAGCGTTCACCTGTTCTCTGTTGGTAAGCAGTCTGTTGGCCAAGGCCGTGAGAGAAGAGAGTGACATAGAGATCAGCAGAATGAACAATGTGGAATTGGGAATCGGCAACAACCAATCAGGAAGTATGGACATTCTTTCGCTCTCCTATTAACTAGTCTGAAAGATTATTCTTGTTTTCCTTACTTGTTCGCATTTTGACATTTAACCATTTTCATATATATGCAGTTGCACGTGCATTGGCTTTGAGTTAGCCACCGAAGAAGCGGCGTATGGCGGGATACATCTCAGCAACGCGTTCTTGCATTAGAATCTGATAATACTGATAGAGAATTCCGACCGAAAGCAGAATGCCCATTCCAGTTCCAAAAACTCCAAAGAAGTCCGCAACAGCAGCAATAAGACCCACGACCGCGCCGCCCAGAATTGTAACTGTCGGAATATACCGCTTCAACACCATTTCAATCGGTCTTCCAGACCTCCTAAACCCGGGAATCTGCATACCTGCGTCTACAAGCTGTTTAGCTACAGTGGAAGGGCCAAGCCCGCCAACTTCAAGCCAAGTCAACGAGAAAACAATGCAGAACGCGACCATTATGCCCGCGAACACTATGGCACGTAGCGGACTGTTTGCCACATCAGTAATGCTACGAGGTGCAATTACATAATAGACCAGTCCGCCAAAAGGCTCTAATCCCTGCTCACCTTGGCGGTACATGCCGATGAGGTTTAGCCAGAAGTTGGTGTTTGCACGGTTATAATTGCTCCAAAGAATCTGAGATATGAAGTAAACGTTTGCAAAAAGGGCGGAGGCAAAAATCACCGGCAAGTTGGAGACATAAAGAAGTTTGATTGGATATCGTCCCCTATATCCACGGTAGCTTGCATGAGAGATTGGAAGTTCAACTCTTATACCTTCAAAGTATATTACTATTAGAAAAACAGCAATTGTCGTGATCAAGCCAAGCAAGGCGGGCAGATGACTAGGCTCCCTAACGAAAGCATTCAACAAGGTAAGTCGCCCATTTAGAAAGCTGTTAATTAACGCGGGTATAGCGCCGTAGTAGTTCGGCGAAGCCTCACCCGGAGCTGGAAATATGGGAGATAGAGTGTCCCACAAGACGGTTTGAGCTACTCCGGCCAAAATGAATAGACTGATGCCGCTTCCGAATCCCCAGCCTTTTTGAATCATTTCGTCCAGTAGCATAAGCACTAACCCAGCAATCATGAGTTGAATGAAGACAAAAATCGCTGCTCTCGGATCCAACGTGCCATAGACTCCACCAATGATGTAAGCTGAGGCTTGGACCCCAATTAGGATGAAGGAGAAGAATTTGCTGGCTACGGTGAAGAGCTCTCTATCCTTCGGGTCACCAAAGTTGCAGCCTATCATTCCGGAACCCGCGAGCAGCTGAAGAATAAGTCCAGCTGTCACGATTGGTCCGATTCCAAGCTCCATGAGTGACCCTCTTTGAGAGGCGAAGATTACACGGAGATATTGAAAAGGGTCTTCGCCACCTGCCTCAATTCCGTAGAGAGGGACCACCGTCATTACCAGGTAGAGGACAAGCGCGAGACCTGTCCAAAAGAGTTTCTCGTTGAAGCCTACTCGCCGCTCTGGACGTTTCACTTCGAGCATAACTCTGGAAAAGGGCTCGAAAAGTGACAGGAATCTTCCAGCCATTCCCTAAGCTTCTCCTTTTATAAGGCAAGTAAAGCTCTCAGTAATTAATCTTTTTGAGCTTCGTTTCTCTGTGGTTTTGTCTGCTTCTGCTCTTGCAGAATCTGCCCACCAGCTTCTTTCACTTTTTGAGCGCCACGCTCAGAGCAAGATGGAACTTTCACTGTCACTGCTTGAGTTATTCTCCCAGTTCCAAGAAGCTTGTGGTACCCTAGTTTCTCAAGGTCCAGAAAGGCTTTGCCACCCTTTCTCTGCAGCTGCTTTTCCATAGAGAGTTTATCCATCAGCTCATCGAGCTGTCCCACGTTGATTGCGTTGACTTCACCTTTGAGGCTCTTTGGTGAGGTGAAGCCTTTTTTCCCGAAGTATTCTGGTTCATATTTTATCACGTAGGTCCATAGGTGTTTGTGGCGTCCTACCTTTCGACCACCTTTAACGCTCGTCTTTCGATGTTGGCCAATTTGGCCCCATCCGTGGGTGCGGGAGCCACGATGCTTTCTGGTTTTTCGTAGCTTGTGAGGAGTCATGTGCTTCACCGTTTGTCATAGAGATTGCAGGGGTTCCTTTTTTACTTTGTTCCTTGAGCTAACCTTTCTCAGGCATTTATATAGTAACCTTAAAAATTGCATGCAGCATTTAATAAGGATTGGAGAGTTGATGTATGCCGGAATTACTTGTAGTGTATGATAGCCAAACTGGAAACACGGAGAAGATGGCCAATGCGGTGGTCGAAGGCGCTAAGTCTGTGCCGGGCGTAGAGGTTGTTCTGAAATATCACGTGCGACCTGAGGAGCTAGAGAAGGCGGCTGCAATAATCTTCGGCTCCCCCACATATCATCACGACATGACCTTGCCGATAAAGCATATTCTGGAAGAAGCAGCGAAAGCTAATGTTAAGTTGCAGGGCAAAATTGGAGCAACCTTCGGCTCTTATGGGTGGAGCGGCGAAGCTCCAAAATTCATTATGGAAGTGTTGAAGAACAGGTTTGGGATGAGAACAATAGGCTCAGGAATAGCAATACTGTACACGCCCGATAACAACGGGTCGGAGCAATGCCGAAACCTGGGGAAGACCGTCGCAGAAAAGATTGTTAACATGTAGATTGTCCTTACTTCTCAGCGGCAAGGAGCTAAGCGATGCCCAAGAAGACGGGGATACCGAGAGTTTCTGAGGTTGAGGCGCTTGAAACCATTTGCAGAGAGGTGCAGGCAAACGGGCGAATCACCAACATTCACCGTGACAAGTTGTCGTCCATTTTTCGCCAACGGCTAGAAAAGGCCTTAGAAACATTGGAAGAGCGAAGAGTTAAGAAGTACGTGTTTCAGCCAAGCGGTAGGACTGTTTGGATTGTAGTGGGGAAAAAAAATGAATACCTCGTAATGCCAGCTGCTGAATATTGCACCTGCGACGACTTCTACTTCCAGTTCCACCAAGGCCACTTATGTTACCATATAGTTGCGCAGAAACTGGCAGAAGCAACAAGTCAATTCGACCTAATCGAGGACGATGACCAATTGTTTGACATCCTCATCAAGGAGTGGAAAACCACAGAAGTTAGGATTTCGAAAAAGCATGAATCAGCCGCAACTGAGAGCACAGCTTAAATAGTCATAAATCTTCAAAAGTATGGAGAAACCAAAAGGAGAGGCTCATGGACCCCGGGATGTACTTTGAAACGGTTGTCATCTCAATTCTGATAGCCTTAACCTTCATCACAATAATCCTAGCCTTTCTTTACATGACCTTCATTAGAGAAGAAGCCGAGACGAGCTGAATCCGCATCTTTTCAGAATAGGCGAAACCTAATAGAGTTTAGATAGATCATTGGTGCCGGGGGCGGGATTCGAACTCGCGACTTCTGGGCGTGGCCCCTTTCTCACGCACTCCAGATTATGAGTCTGGCGCCCAGACCAGGCTAGGCTACCCCGGCTGTTCTACGTCTGCTATTTTGACTAGGATAGGGTGAATTAAGGCTTTTTGCCCAGCTGTTTGTTTCCTCGAGAATTGCTTTGGGTTTTGCGGTGGTTCCTATGCATTCTTTGATGTGTAACGCACGCGTTTCGTGGTGCCTGCTTTCAGCAAGACGGCATGTCGCACTGCCCAGTCTGCGAGCCTGAAGTAGATGAGTCATCTCTCTGGTCGTGTGGTAGCCCATGTAGAAACAGAAAGCTTGCAGAAACTTGATAAGATAATCACCGACATGCGCGCACGAAATTATGCAGACGAGCACGTTAGTAGGCGCTTAAGCATCTAGAATCCCCAATCGTCATCTCTGATTCCTACAAGCTTATAATACCAATAGACACTGAATCTTATGGCAGAAAAGGGCCCGTTGCCCAGTCAGGATTAAGGCGCCGAATTGCCAAGGGGCAGAGCAATGCGTAAGCCTCCGGATGCGATAGCAGGAGAAAGCCGGAGATCCGGGGTTCAAATCCCCGCGGGCCCGCCAAGGTAGAATATAAAATGGTTTCGATTAATCCGTTTGCAGAGTTTCGCGATGCATGTGGAACAGCGTTACAAGAGGTTTTAGGCAAGCAGTTCCCTAAGGTTTCTGTCTCTGATAGGCTGGATTTGCCTCCAAGTCCTGAATTCGGTGAGCTAGCTTCTTCCGCTTGCTTTGAAATTGCGAAGCACACGAGAAAAAAACCGCCGGATGTAGCAGCCAAGATCATTGAAGCTCTAGACATGACTAAACTTCCACTTGTTCAAACAGTCAAGGCTGCTGGAGGATACATAAATTTCTATGCGGATTTCGCCGAATTTACCCGCCTGACCGTTGAGTCAGCTCGGACTCTGGGCAACGAATATGGACACGTCAAAACTGACAAGCCCGCGAAGATTATTGTTGAACACACGAGCGCCAATCCGACGAGCCCCATCCACATTGGGGCAGCGAGAAATCCCATGCTGGGCGATGCCCTAGCCAGAATCTTAAAAGCCAGAGACCACACAGTCTTTCGTCACTGTTACGTTGACGATGTTGGACGCCAAAGTTCAGTCATTGCTTATGGCTACAAAAAACTGGGCAAACCTAAGCCCAAGGGCAAACCTGACCATTTCATCGGCGTCATCTATACTCTGACCAGCTGCCTCACTGAGATCCATAGACTGAAAGAAGAGGTGGAAAAGGCAAGGAAGCATTCCACTGCTGAAGAAGTTTCCAAACTGCAACGGGAACTTGACGATTGGATGTCGGTTGCTGTAGACCTCGAATCAAAACACTCTCAGCTTTTCAACCAACTTGCCCAAGAAATCAGCAAAGATGAAAATCCTGAAGCCAAGATTGCCAGCTTGAACCGCGAATACGAGGCGGGTGAAGAAGACGCCAAATCACTCATCCGAGAGATTAGCCAACTCTGCATAAGAGGCTTTGAAGAGACTCTTGGGATGACAGGCATAAATTTCGATTCCTGGGATTGGGAGAGCGACTTCGTCTGGAACAGCGACGTCAAGAAAGTGCTTCGGAAGCTAGCGGCTACTCCATACGTTTTTCACGCTGGACAAGTTTTGGAGTTTGACGCAGACAAGGCAGCGCAAGATCTCAACCTTAGACAGGTATTTGGCATTCGGGATGACTATGAGATTCCATCTTTGACCCTAGTCAGGGGAGACGGTACGACGCTCTACACAACACGGGATATTCCCTACACCTTGTGGAAGTTTCGGAAGGCTGAACGTGTTATCAATGTCATTGGAATGGACCAGTTGCTGTCTCAGCTTCAGCTAAAGCTTTCCCTTTGCGCATTAGGATATCTTGACTACGCAAGGAATCTGACACATTTTGCCTACAATCTGGTAAGGCTCCCCGGCTTTCGTATTCAGAGCCGCACAGGTCGATACATAACTCTTGACCAAGTGATGAATGAAGCGATTAGAAGAGCCTATGAAGAAGTTTCCAAGCGTTCTCCACATCTGTCTGCAGACGAGAAAAACAAGATTTCAAGGTTGGTTGGCATAGGAGCTCTGAAGTACGCTCTTGTGGAGGTGGATCCAAGCAAGCCGGTTGTTTTCACATGGGATAGGGTCTTGGACTTTGAGAAGAACAGCGCGCCTTATATTCAGTACTCTCATGCGAGAGCAGGCAGCATCATGCGAAAGGGGTCGAGAGAGCCGGAAAGCCCCGACTATGCATTGCTGAAAGAACGTCGAGAACACGACATAATCTTGATGCTGGCGCGGTTTCCCGAAGTTTTCATAGAAGCTGCCGACAACCTTAAGCCGAACCTCATCGCTGACTTTGCCAACGCTTTAGCTGACAAGTTCAACACGTTCTACAACGCGCTACCTGTCCTTAGAGCGAAGCCGCAAGAACTCAGTGATGCAAGATTGGCTTTGGTGGAAGCCACAAAAGTCGTGGTGAGTAACGCCTTGAATCTGCTTGGGATAGAAGCGCCCGAAAAAATGTAAGCCAGTCTAGACTAGTAGTTTGCCTCGGCTCATTAGAGTTTTCCCGTCTACAGAGACAGTCGGGCTCTTGACTATGCCATCAGAGTGAATCAACGCCAAGGCATCGCGGTCATAATTGCTTCCAATGGCAAAGTGCACGGTGCTCAGAGCTTTCTCGTCTTCCAAGACGTTCCCGATAATCCTAGCTTTTGGGTTGAGACCTATGCCAAATTCGCCAATGTTCCTCGCATTTTTCGCATATCCCTCAGCGCTCTCTTCAGTCAACTCGCCTTTCTCTGCCATCTTGAACGGTTTCTTCTCTGCTTCGTTAATGTATGCGTTAAGCCTCCCAGCTTCTTCGCCTCCATCAATCTCTGTCACGAAGCCTTGTTCGATGGTAACCTTGACTGGTTTCTTCAGTATGATCGTTTCGTCGAGAGTTATGCTGCCGTCAAAGACTATCGAGCCATTTGCTGTTTTCAGCGCGGGTGAAATATATAACTCGCCGCATGGGAGATTGCCGCCTTTTCCAGGAGTCTTGAAGTCTCCGTCATCAGTCATTGGTCTTCGCCCTTCTATTCCAAAGGTGACATCAGTGCCTAACGCTGTCTTCACGTTGACCTTTGCAGCATTCTTCATGACTTCGGCCACCTTGGCAACCGTTTTTTGAAGAGCCAGGTAATCGATGGGAACTGTGCGGATGAACATGTCGATTGTCACTGTTGGAGACCAGAAAGCCCGTATCTTTCTAACTCCGTGAAGCAACTGGTTGAAGATATGGTTGTAAGCTTTCCCGTCTGATCCTTTATAGGGATTG
>Ga0209635_10001249_pt1 | contig 18820 bp, 26 predicted proteins | sample DeeMarSWOR230_32_FD_187463 | JGI IMG/M metagenome (GOLD analysis project Ga0209635, IMG submission 187463) | Marine sediment microbial communities from White Oak River estuary, North Carolina - WOR-2-30_32 (SPAdes) (version 2) | ecosystem: Environmental > Aquatic > Marine > Intertidal zone >... | reverse complement strand
AGAAAGCCTGCTTGCACAACGGCTTCTACGAAGCTTTAGACCTAATTAGCGACAGATGGGAATACCAAGGCTTACTCACATTAGAACCGGAAGGCGAGAGAGATAGGTCGCTATTCAAGAGTTTCCTGAAAGCTATGATTTCATTGAAAACCTGAGCCCGCGCATCTAGGTTGTAGATTCCTTTGATTGAACTTCATGATATGACCTGAACAGACGGTACCGAGATAGCCGTGGCCAACCGGTCTTGGCATATTTCAGTTTGTCCGGGTTTTTCTTCAGCCAATTCATCATGTGGAAGAAGCTCTTTGCTCTCTTCTCCGATCGTCTCTCCAGAGGTTTGTAGCCCAGGTTTCTTATTTCATCAAGGTATGCTGTTTCCGTGAGCCGTTGTGGTTCACCCGTTACTGTTACTCTGAAAATCCGGTTATCGCCATACATCTTTGTCAAATCCTTAACAGCTTCGTCGAAAATGTAACCTTTGCAGATGTATATCGGTTCATTCGGCTTCAGTTTGAGTTTGCCCAGTAGCTCGAAAACAATCTTTGAAGCTTGTTTCAGATACTCTTTTCGACTGAACCGTGGAGATCTAAAGTACTTCACATCTAAAATCTCATAACTAAACTCTTGAGTCCTACTACGAAAAGCCCCTATGACCACACCGAAAAGGAGGTCTCCGACACCAGCATCATCGATGACTATCGTCATTAAGTGTTACCTCTGCGCGAGCAGTTTCCACGGGTCTGCCAAGCCCCCCGCCCTTTCCTCACTAGATCAGGCATTTCAACGACTGAGCTCATTACGTTCTTGACTCCCAGTTTTTCCAAGTCTTCTCTTCTCAAGGATCCCGTCAAGACAGCAACGTATGCGACTTTCGCATTCTTTGCACACTCATAGTCAGATATCGCATCTCCTACATAGACTGTCTCTTCTGGCGTCGCATGGAGCTGATCAATCGCGTAAAGCAGAGGCTCAGCGTCTGGCTTGTGCTTCCTTGTTGTCTCGAAAGAAACAATGACTTCAAACCAATTGATGTTGAATCCTGCTTCGCTCAGATGTTTCTCAATGAAGAACATGGTCTTCCCTGAAAGCAGTCCGAGTTTCATTCCTAACTCTCTAAGCTTTCTTACTGCATCCGCGGCGCCTTCTACTGCGGGAACAACCATATGCTCATCCATGAATAGCCTCCTGTACTCCTTCACGTAGAGTTCTACGTTAGATTCCGGCCACAGAGTACCCACGACTTCGACTAGTGGTCTGCCCATCAAGTCAACAATTTCACGTAGTGATGGAGTTCGCAGACCAAGCTTTTCTGCTGTCTCTTGGTAAGCTTCCACGATTATCTTGCTGCTATCAATTAGAACTCCATCAACATCAAAGACTATCGCCTTAATCACAGCTATCCTTCCACGCCTTTCCAGTATCCGCGGGCACTCGTTACACGATATAATACTGAATGACCTTTTCCATTCTCTTCGGCAGATCATACTTGGCTGCAAGCTCTTTCATGCGCTCAACCATCGCCGTGTGGACACGTGCGATGTCGGTCATTGTGATAAGACCGACAAGCTCTTTGTCCCTGACAACTGTCAATTTCTTAATTTGCTTTTTAAACATTAATTCAAGCGCTTCTTCCAAATCGGCTTCCGGATCAATGACTATCAATGGTTTGGACATGACATCTCCGACCAACGTCTCATCGGGGTTCCGCGCCTCAACTACGACTCTCTGCAAGACGTCACGCTCAGTCAGTATTCCCGCAAAATGCCCCTTCTCCAGCACAACCAGACAGCCGATCTCGTGATTATTCATCCGTTCAACCGCTTTCCGCACAGTCACACCTACGTCCACAGTGACTACGTTCGTAACCATCACGTCTTTCACTTTCCACAAAAGCTTGGCCCCCAAGTTTCTGAAATGGAATGGCATCTTAAAAGTTGCTAACCAAGGCTTCATGCTGTAATCTATCTCTCTGAAGCCTCTTAGTTCTCTTCACCATCTTGGGCGCGCAGCTGTTTACCAGTGAGATGAAACCCGCGTTTTTCAAGTTGTGCAAGCAGTTCATCCGGTTCTGGATCCCACTGCCCCAGCTTCCGGCAAATGTGCTCTGTCCAGCTGTAATTGTCATACGTGAAACTCTCCTTGCGGTTGGCTTGCAGAGGAATCCGTGCTTTTAATCTTCGGTAGTAGTCTTGAGCAAGATATCCTTCATCCATCTGCTTCATTGCTTCCGAAACTGCTTTTTCATCCAGCTTTGGGTATTTGTCTTCGAAAAGAGCGAATTCCAATGGATATCGCGGTCGTGGCGGCGGGTCTTCCGCGGGATAACCCATAACCAGCTGTACAAGTGGGAAGACTCGCTGAGGTAAGGCGTACTTCTCTGCAATCTTGTCAGCTTTCCATAAAGCACCTCCCAGAAAACAGCTTCCAAGTCCTAAGCTTCTGCCCGCCACAACCATGTTCTCCGCCATCAATGTGGCATCTTGAATTCCCAAGAGCATGAGTGCAAGGTCGTTCATGACGAGCCTCCAGTTCCTTCGAGCCATGATGAGTTCGAATTTGTGAATGTCGAGACAGATCGTGAATAGAAGGGGTGCTTTGTAGGGGTTCTGTCTTGTTCGCGACAGCAAGACACTATAGCACTGATAGGCAAAGGGTGCTTGTTGACCTGCTCTCACAATGGTTTTGATGACCTCCTTAGAGGGCATTTCATCTGCGTATTTTCGGATTGACTTGTGGGCAAGCATGGTCTGAATGACAGGATTCTTCTTCATAATACTTGCATCCCGAATGGGGTCAGAGTCGTCTTTGGTGATGTTTTAGATCGGAACATTTAACCTTTTGTGCATGAACACGCTTGATTCAACACTATCTGATATCTACGTTAGGGATTCTGTGAATTTCTGGGAAACATGCTCCTATGCGCGCGCAGATACGCCAATGGTAATATGGGCGACTCTTCGCACATTACTGACTTTCTTTGTTGCAATAACCCCCTAACTACTCATTGAGCCTTTTCAAAGGTTTAACAGCTTGCCTCTAGTATGCCCTCTCGCGCGTAGGTATCAAAAACTGCATAGTCTCAGGTTTCAGCGCGCGTCAAACCTACCCGCTCTTTGGGTTCATGTACAAAGAACAAGACAATCAGCAGTTGTGGAACGACTAGACCAAGAGTTGTGATAAAAGGCAAGTGTGGAATTCCTATTCTTAACCCTTCGACAAAGAGATAACTGCCCAACAACATGCCTAAACCCATCGCTACGTATCCGATGAAATTGATGAAGCCTTGCACTTTGCCTCGGTTTGCTGGATCGACTAAGTCTGTTGAAAGAGCCATGGCGGACGACCTTATCAACAGGTGTGAGACTCCAAAAAGCACCATTGAAATCATTACTGTCGCTAGGTTGCCCGTCGCGAAGATAGACGTGGCAGAAGCTAAGGTGATGAGCCCGAGGATTAGTGGGATTTTTCTCCCAAATTTGTCGACAATCTTGCCGATTGGAATAGAAACCACAACCATCGTTAGCAGCAAAGGGATGAACACAAGCCACCATTGCTCCTCCGGAATTCCAAGCACGTCTCTAGCGTAGAGCGCGTTTATCACATTCGTGAGGGCCATTCCTAACATCACAAGGGTTCTCACCGTGAACACCCAAAGCATGGATCTTGGCACCACTTTCCACACGCGAAAACTTTCTTTGATTGCCTTGGGATATGACGAGATAAAGTATCTGAAGCGAATTGGATCATTATTGGTCATTGTCTCTTTCAATTGGAGCCGCCACACAGCGGCCGTCAAGTACAGGGCTGTCATAAGGATGTAAATGATTCTCATGCTCCCCTCCAATCCAAACTGCAGCAACAGAAAACCTGCAATAATCGGGCCTGGCGTATTGAAGGTGCCATGAATGAGCATAATGATTGAAGCCCCCATTCCCCTTCGTTCAGGCGGTAGGGAGTCTTGCACCATGGCAAACAAAGCAGGCTGGTAGATTAAGCAGAGACTGCTAACTACTGATCCCAGTAGAACGAAGTGCCATGTTGGGGCAAAGGCAAAGATCAGCCACGACAATGCCATTCCAAAAGTCATGGTTGTCACCAGCCATCGTCTTCCATATTTGTCGGCTAGGAAGCCACCAGGAAAAGCCACGGCGGCCATTGCCAGGAAGTTGGCTAGTCCTATGAGACCTAAAGCCATTGGTGGACCACCGAGAACGTCACGCACAAAGTATTGAAAATTCGGGTTGGGCATTTCCATGGCAATGTCCATGATTATCCAGCTTATTACGAGAATACGGTAGTTGCCAGAAATGAAGGAGAATTCTTGTCTGAGAGTATCAACTACGCCCATTGATTTCACTCTCTATCTTGAAGACAAATTCTCCCACTCTCAGAGTGAAGATATACAGGAATAATTTAAAAGTTGCTTGCGCACGCACAAGCCACCATGCTTTCGCATCATTAGCAGTGAAGCGCGCAGTTATATCAGTGGCCACACGATATCAGTGGAACAGGAGACACCAGAATTTGAAATCGGAATTGCTGCATTTGATGAGGAAGAGAAGGAGCATCCGGAAATACAACAACGACTCGGTCTCGTTGGAGAAGATTTACCACATATTGGAGGCGGGACGACTTGCTCCTTCTGGAGCCAACTTGCAGCCATGGATCTACATTATAATCACAGACGACAGACTGAAGGAAAGGATTAGGGCCAAAGCGGAAAATGTAGAGAGAAAATATCACAAAACGGCACCCGACGAACTGAGGGAATGGTTCAAGGAGCAGAAAATATCGCCGGAAAAAGAGTTTCTAACTGACGCTCCAATTCTCGTTGTGGTCGCCGCCTCAATCAAAGCTCCTTACTGGCTTCAGTCCACATGGATCTCCATTGCCTATCTTCTGCTCTCTATTGAAAGCCAGGATTTGGGAAGCCTTACCTACACGCCCACAGAAACGCAATTTCTTAACCGGTTACTGCGCATCCCAGACGAGTATCGCCCAGTTGTGATCTTACCTATAGGTATTCCTGCAGAAAAGCCATCGCCTAGAACTCGAGCCCGAAAAACCCTAGCCCAAATAGTTCATCTAAACAGCTACTGTCTCAGATAGCTCTGCACACGTCTACCTCTCTGTTGTTCTTGGTTCTCTTCAGCTCTGGGCGCATGCATCTACGAAAGTTTAAATAAGGCAACGTATGATTGAACAGTTACGCGAAAATTAGAATTCCTAGAGAGTGCTAGTTTTTCGTTGACACGTACATGGAGGTGTAGTTCGATTGTCATATAGAGAAAGTCGAGAAATGCACGATGCAGTCTGCGCCGACTGTGGACAGAAATGTCAAGTCCCTTTCAAACCAGACCCAAGCCGACCAGTATATTGCCGTGACTGTTGGTCTAAGAGACGAAATACAAGAAGAAGTAGATATTAAGCTCACAAGCTAACATCTTTTCTTTGTCACAATCTCCCTCTCTTTTTTTACTGCACAAAAATATTTTTAAGTGAGTATCATGGGTTATGCCATAACCTTGGAGGTTGAAATATGGCTAGAAGAAGCAAGAAAGAGAAAGCCGCAGGTCGCGAACAGCATCGACAAATGATGCGCGCGAAGAAAATGCAGAGAAAACAAAGAAAGCAGGCTCAGCTTCCTGCGAAACATAGGGGAAACAAAAAGTAGTCTTTTCCAAATGTGCGGTTTATGCACTAGCCTATCTCTCCTGAGCCTCCATCAAAGCCTTGTATCTCATCTACTGAATTCTAGGTGACTCCGCAGTCTCCAAATTCTGGCCGAATGTAAATCATTAAATAGAAAATCAAGTGTGTACACTTGAGGAGAACAGAATGGAACTCTTCCATTTTGAAGACGTTGAAGCGAAACCTGCTGAGGAAGGAGCTTCCAAATTGAGGGTGCGATGGCTTATCACAAAAGAAGAGGGAGCTGAAAACTTTGTGATGAGATTATTCGAGATGGAGCCTGACGGCTACAGTCCATTTCACAGTCATCCCTGGGAGCACGAGGTCTTCGTTCTGGAAGGTGTGGGACTTGTGACGGGTCAAGGACAAGAAAAGGAGTTCAAAAAGGGCGACGTCATATTCATACCTCCAAATGAAAAGCACCAATTTAGAAACAATGGCGAAAAACCTGTAAAGTTTCTATGCTTGGTTCCGTTTCATAAATAGCCTCGAAGCGTACACGCGCACACTAATATGACTGATGTGAACAGTGAAAGAGGCGTACGTGAGTTCCAATGAGTACTGTGCAATCATCAAGAGAGATCTTTCGAAAAGTCGCCGCGGAGGCGCCCAATGCTTCCAGGGTCGAATACACGCCGTTAAGACCCCATGTCTACGCGGAGGAGCAGAGGAGTGTCGTTGCCATAGTTCGAACCCAAGACAGAGAAAGCGGAATCAGAGAAGCGTTGCGCCTTGTCGGCGGGATAGCACCCGCAGTTAAAAATATCGAAGAAGGATACGTTTTGGTCAAACCCAACTGCAATAGCCACGATCCTTTTCCTGCAAGCACTCATCCAGACACGGCAAGACTTGTCGTAAAATTGCTATTCGAATCGGGTCTGAAAAGAGAGGAGATTGTCATTGGTGACATGTCAGGACCCGCTTGGCTTCCAACCCAAGCGACTATGAGGAAAAATGGCATTCTCGGTGTTGCGGAAGAATCCAGAGTGAGAGTGTCGTTTTTCGAAACCGAAGAGTGGGTGTGGGTTAGCCCTATAGAGGCTTCTTCATGGCCCGAAGGATTTCGAATCGCAAAGACAGCCTACAACGCTTCACGAATCATCTCGCTTCCATGTCTGAAGACCCATCAGTTTGGCGGAATATTCACGCTCAGCCTAAAAAACGGCGTAGGCCTAATCAACCCTGCAGATCGCACAATTCTTCACAAGAAGCCAGGGCCGCGCATAGCGGAAATAAACCTTGCATATACTACTGATCTGATTATTCTAGACGGATTACAGTGTTTTGTTTCTGGCGGGCCCGCTCACGGAAAGGAAGCATCTCCCGGAGTAATAATCGTGGGAAGCGATAGAGTAGCAGTGGACGCCGTGGGTGTGGCGATTCTGAAGTATCATAAGGCAGACGGTATCGCTGGCTTCAAGGTGAAGGACCAAGAACAACTGAAAAGAGCAGCAGAAATTGAGGTTGGACATATGGATGCCAATAGGATGATGATAAAACCATCGAACCTGGTCAATGACGGAAAATTCGATGATCTCGTAACCTTCGTGAAGCACCAATTTTAGATCAAGATTCGATATTAAGAGAATGGGGCTCTGCCTGAATTTTCCCTGTCACCCAAAGCCTTATTGCCAACACTAACGAAGTCACTGCGCTCTTGAAACTCACTGATATTGTCTCAGTTCGTGATCCGCTCACAATTGTGACAACTTTCAACTCCTGCGCCTGCGCACACAGGCATCAGGGTTTTACGATTTTCTTTCCACATCTCTGACAGAAGACAGCGTCGATCTGATTTTCCGCCCCACAATGAACGCAGTGTATTTTGTGTGAGGGTTTAGGAGGAGGTTGTGGTTCTAGGACTGCAGGAGGTGTTGCTGGGGTAGGTGGTGGTGGCGGAGGCGGTGGTGATTGTGGTTGTTCCTTTGCAATCATCGAGTAGTAATACAATGTCATGGCTATAGGAAGAATTGGGGAAACTAAGGCTCCAAGAATGCCGCTGACGATCCAATCGACTGGTCCAAAAACGCTGCTGATCGCACCAAAAAACAGCCCCGCGATGACATTAATGACGAAAATTATCAGCAGGAGGCCAAAGGTCTTTAGCCAACGCCCTCCAACCAGTCTTTTGCTACGAGAGAGGCCTTCTAGCGAACCGACTTGCTCAATGATGATTGCAGGCACGATAAGCGAAAACATAATTGCCAAGATTATACCTGGCACGATCAGGCAAACAAGCCCAACGGCAATCAAGATACCTGAGACGATTCCTGCTGCGAGCAGTGAAAGCAGTCGATTGAGAGTGAAGCCCAGAGTCTCTGAAAGATCAACTTCACGTCCTTCTAAAACATCCGAAGCAGCTTTGACGGCCATGCCGCCGACAGTGGTACTAATGATCCAACTGACAAGGAGAGTCAGAAACGCAGTCACAACCACAACTCCCAGCAAGGAAACAAGATACGGCAAGAGAACTTCAGGAGGAGCAGTTGTCGCCGGTGGAGCGGGCATCGGAAACATCAAACTCACAGCCTTTTGCCAAGCACCCGTGAATAAACCTGCAACAAGAAACGGAAGGAAGAACAAGAAGAACCTGGAAAAATACAGGTTGAATGTCTGCCCTACAATCTCTCCCAGATCTAGTTCCCGCAAAGGCTTCTCGAATCCCAAAAACCTCACACCCGAGACAGACTGTCTTTTTGTTACGGCTATTAACATTTGCGTTCAGATACTTGCTGTATCCACATTTCTCTAGGCGCATGGTCTCGGACTTAGGCCGCACAGTTTTATGAGTGTGGAATGCGAATGTCATTGTAGGTTGCTTCAGCATCTCTCTTGGTGAGTGACCCGGAAACCGGAGATGAGACTGTGAAGAAGACGATTAAGGTCTGCGGAATCATTGGCAGCCCGAAGAAGAATGGCAACGTGGACCTACTTGTGTCTCAAGTATTGAAAGGTGCGAATAGCCAAGGAGCAGAAACACACAAAATCTATCTCAACGACCTGCACATCAAGCCTTGCCAGAGTTGTGGAATCGATCCTTATCCTAAGTATTGCCTCTTCGACGATGACATGAAATCTGTCTATGCGGCTTTTGAGTCCTGCGAGGCTATCGCGTTAGGGTCACCCGTATATTTCGACACCGTAAGCGCGCAGGCCAAGCTTATGATAGACCGCTGCAACTGCTTAATGCCTTATGTCCAGCAATCGAATGGAACGTATGACTTTGAGAGAAGAATCAGGAGACGGAAGAAAGGCGTCTTTCTTGCGGTTGCAGGGACCGACCAAGAGTTTGACACGATTTTAACCACCGTCAAAGGATTTTTCAGCTGGTCAAACGCTGAACTGGTCGAAACGATCCTATATGCGCATGACGACGATGAATTAGGCGGCGTAAAGAAGGATGAGAAACAGATGAATCATGCTTTTGAAATCGGGGTCCGCATCATGAAATAGGTGATGTATGCTTGAGCAATTCCAAGAGCCTGAAGACCAATGTAAGCAGGTACACGAGTTATCTTCTTAGACACAACCCAGAAAACATGGAGATGGACAGACACGGCTTTGTAGATGTGGACGAACTCGTAGGGAAACTTGAGGAGCGGTTTCCGATAGACAAGAAAATCCTTTTCGAGATTACTGAAAGAAGTGACCGACGACGATTCGAAATCATCGGAAACAAGATCAGAGCTTTGTATGGGCACACAATACCTGTAGAACTAGAACTGGAAGAAAATAGAATCGTCAAGGTTCTTTATCACGGCACAACACTGGGCGCCGCTTACAAGATCATGAAAGAGGGTCTTAAGCCAATGAAGAGGAGATGGGTCCATCTGTCTCCAACAAGAGAAGTAGCAATGGAAGTGGGACAAAGAAGAACTAACAGTCCAGTTATCTTGAAGATAGATGTTGAAGCTGCCAGAAACAGTGGCATGAGGTTCTACAAGGCGACCGACAAAGTTTACGTGTGTGACGCCATATTACCTAGATACATCGCGCGGTAGAAGGAAATGAAAAGAGGGCATGATGAGGCATGAGCCACATTGAATTGCGCCCAATGCATAAGAATGACTTACAAGTTGTCTCAGAACTTGCACTGCTTGCGAATCCACATGCTGAAAAAGAGACGTATAAGAAGCACATACTCGGCGAGTTGAGAGGAAACCCGGACTTATCTTTTGTAGCTGTTAGCCATGAAAAGGTTGTTGGCTATGTGCAAGGAGATATTCGGGGAGCTATGGCAACTCTTGAGGACTTAGCAGTTGCGAAAGAGTTTCAGAAGAAAGGATTAGGGTCCAAGCTACTAAGCGTTGAGCTAGAGGCCTTAAAGAAGAGCGGACCGAAGATAGTAATTGCAGAAGTTCACTGGAAAAACGCAGAGGCGATTCCGTTCTATTACAAGCATGGATTCAGACTGAGTGGTTGTGCGCAGGATTTCTTCGGAACAGGACACGACGCAATCATATTAAAACGAATCTTCTAGAAACGTAACACTTGCCAAATGGAGAATGCATTTTATGGATGCTGTCGTGGTTGATATCGATGACACCATAGTTGGCACGGATCTCAGGAGGCATGCAGCGTGGTGTCAGGTTTTGGGTCGAGAAATTCCCCTGCAAGACGTAGCATCTCAGAGTTCACGAAAGATTCTTGAAAAACACGCCTTCTCAGACAGAGACATCTGGAAGAAGTTCTGGATGCTAACTCTGTGTGTAGAGGAAAGTGGAGCTGATCTCCTTGAGCTTGACAGCCCGATTCCTCATGCCTTGGAAGTTCTCCGAAAGTGGAGTGAAGATTACAGACTCGTTTACCTCACCGGTCGTACAAGAAATATGAAACAACTCACATTAGATCAGCTGAGCAGGTTCGGATTTCCCACAAGCGGAACCGAACTGGAAATGTTCAGAATCAAGGAGTGGATGAACTTCCTTTCTTCGCAATCTTCAGTATTGGAGGCCAGATCTAGATTATTCTCCAAGATTATGAAGCGCCATCGAGTTTCTCGGGTGGTCGATGACTACCCCGGTTTCTTCCTTGCCTACAGAAAACATCCAGTTCCAGACAAAGTAGGCCTGCTGAGAAAGCAGCGTTTTTCCCCCCGAGACTACTTAGCCAGCGGAGCCACGAGAGTAGTTGAAAACTGGAAACAGCTGTTAGATCACTGAATGCTACTCACATGAGTTGAATCCGGATACCCAGTGATCAGGTTATGAGAATGTGGATGGTTGATCCTAGAATCTTATGCAGACAGCATTTGCTGGGCGAACACGCTGAGCTACATATGTTTATCGGAGCGTTAGGTCGTGGGCTCTCTGTAAAGGGGTACCTAGAAAAAAACCTGCTAGAAATTCATAATTTGCACGGTCGTCATGAAGAACTTGTTAGAGAGATGAAACGAAGAGGTTACAAACATAAACATGAAGTGGAAATACGCAGAGAAACGAGGTTCAATTGACAAGGAAAAGAATCTTGTGCAACTACTCGATCGTTGCTCTCGATGTAGAGAAAGATATAGACGCACACTTTGATTGCCAATCATGAGCAGTAGCGCTATGGAGATTTTAAGCCGATTTCTTGAGTGATGGCCTCAAGTTTTACGATGACCAAGGGCTTTTCCGGAGTGAATGAAGACCAGTCTTCGCCTTTTTTGAAACCGTGCGCAGCAAGGAAGTTTGTCGAAAGCTTCTGTTTCCCCTCCTCGGCCATGCTTTTGATGACTTCAGCTCGTTCCCAGGAATCGGTAACAACTTTCAACTTGCCTCTCATAACCACAAAATTATACTCGCTTAAATCTGGTCGATAGCTTTCTATCTCAACGCAAATGCGATCGTCCCTCTCAAGCAGTTTCATCTTTTTCCCGTATTCCGTGAAGTGAAAGTATAGAGACCCATCGACGACCACGTACTGAAACGGAGCCATATAGGGGTACTTGTCTCCTTTGAAAGCGATGCGGCAGAGCATCTGTTCTCGAATGAGGGTGGCTATCTCTCCTTTGCTCATCTTCGGCAATCTGAATGGCTTCAACGCGTTCACCACCTATCTTAAAATTTCGCCATATTCTTCGTACGGCATTATCGAAAGGTATTTCATCAGACCCATAAATCCTTGGAGGATCACCTGCTCTCTGTGGAACGCTTCATGCGCCTGTTTACTGGTCCAATAGGTCAACATTACGTATTTCGTCGGCTCAACAGCAATCTCTTCGTATCTGCCTTGCAGTCCGCTTCCTCCATAAGATATGGTGGAAACCTGAAGTATTTTGGAACCGAGAAAACCTTTCATTCCAACTGTGATGCGGCACAACTCTCTAGTTTTCTCTTCAAACTCTTGTTTTAAACCAGGCTTCACCGAGAGGTAATCCAGCGCGCATAGTATTGGCTTTCCTTCTTTCTCGCATTTGTCGAGTTCCTCTTCTGGAAAGATAGCTGCCTTATAACCTTGCTCTGTCAGGTATTTCACCGCCATTTTAGCCCTTCTGCCAGTATCGCAGTAGAAAAAGACTTCCTTGTCTTTGAGAAAGTTAATGTAGAATTCCAAATCAAACAGTGGAATGTTTAGAGATCCTTTCACGTGACTCTTGAAGTATTCCTCTCTACTCCTTACATCCACGATCAAGCGCACAAACAACACCTTCGTTCATGTCGGGTTACTCTGAAGAACTCAGTTCTTGGCGCTCCACAGACTGGACATTTCTTCGGTGCCACGTCTTCAACTGTGTTTCCGCAGATCCTGCACGCATAATAATCAATCTCAGTGAATTCCTCAGTCGTTCTGGCCATCTCATTTCACCATCGACTCTCAGATATGCAAATGAACTGATATAAGTCATCAACAAGAATTTACCAGATTCTCTCCTAATGTCACAAGTAAGCGCTTCGCTGCTCCGAGTTCTACCTTCACTAGATCTTACTGATATGACCGAGTACTCCCCCATGTAGCCCACGAAGCGCCTTCATTATGTTTCTCGGGCACCTTCGAATTATTGATTCAAAAATGACACACAGATGTCGCCAATGCAACCTATGTGTGACTTATTTATGCGATATCCTTATTATACTGATTTCTGGAAGATTCTTCAGTAATTGAGTGTGTTTACATGGAAAATTTAACCAAGCGAAGAGACCGACATGATATAGTCGCTGAAATTCTGCAAACCGCAATGGAAGCTAAAATCAAGACTCATATCATGTACAAGGCGAAGCTAAGCTATGACCAAATCAACAAGTATTTAGGATTACTCGTTAAGAAAGGATTTCTGGAAAATATGACAGTTAAACGAAGGAGACAAAACCGGACTCTGTACCGAACAACTGAAGACGGAATCACGCTATTACATCACATGGAGTCTGCAGACAGGCTCTTTGAATAGATGAAATATCGTAGACTTAAGAAGGAGCAGGGAAATCATGAAACAAACCCATCAAGCAACCTTTAGGGTTAACATCACCCAGATCGAGGAGGATGGCGATTTTCCCTGTCCGAAATGTGGAGCCACCATCTCGCCAGACGACGAAACTGAGACGGTCTATGAAATCGTCGACACCAAAATGAAGAGACAGAACTTGGAAGAACTAGTTATTTTGTGCAAAAGGTGTGAAAGCAGAATCCGGTTTGTTGGATTCCTGCAACCTATATAAAAGGAGCAAATTCTCTGAGTGCGATCGCTTAGCATGCTAGTCTATCTCTTCTCAACCGTTTTGGTCTTTTCAGGCAAAATCTTGTATAGCTAGGAGAGATAGAGGGAGCATGTCTCAGCTTATGTAGGGTAGACTCAAGGGAGTGCTTCTTTCAGCACATTCTCGATGCTTCTTGATTGCGAAGTCGATTGCTTCCTGCAAATGGTTCTTTGGAAGCATACCTGCAATATCTTGAACAGGTCGTCCTCCACAGAAGAATTTCAAGGTAGGAGTACTCATTATCCCATATCTGGCAGCAAGCTCTTGATTCTCTTGGCTTTCCATAACGTCTAATTTCGCGAATTTCAGCTTACCTGCATACTCCCTGGATAGCTCAGCATAAACGGGCTCAAGCATCCTGCAATAGGAACATTCTGGGTCCCAGAACTCGACAATGACCAGTTCCTTTGATGCGACAACTTCGTCTTTCCACTTCGCAGAATTTGTCTCTACGATTCTTTCTGTCATCTCCATCATCTCAGTTTCCTATGTTTCATGGATTTAAAGGAATTTCGTTTACAATGCGCTTACCCGGACTCACACAAGTTTTCGAGTCCTATTTCATGCCCAGTTTTTCGTTCTTCTCCAGAAGTCTGAGGGCTTCTGCAAGCCGTCTGTTTCGTGTTTCTTCTTTTTTTGCGCTTGTAATCCATCCAACATACTGTCTTTTGTAGGATTTGGCCAACTTGCTGAAGTTCTCTCGGGCTTTCTTGCTTCTCGCCAATGCTGCCTTCATGTACAGTGGAATGACAAGTTCTCTTACTGCAGAAGGAGTTTTAAGCCATTCGCCGCTTTTCTCGGCTTCTCTGATCTTTGCTAATCCTGCTTTTGTCATCTTGCCTTCCTTGATCATTTTTCTCGCTCTTCTCTTGTTGGCTTCAGACCATCTGCTCTTGGCTTTGCGAGGTGTAAATTTCCTAGCAAACTTTTCTTCGTCAATCTTTTTTATGATGCTATCTATCTATCCGAAACAAAGTGCTTCTTCAACTGAATCATCATAAGGTATGCTGGGCTTGCCCGTGTGTTTCTTGTGATAGATCACCCACATCTCTTTCGCTGTCCCATGGTTTTGCCTAAGCCATTCACGCCAATCTTCCCTACTGGCTACATACAGCTCATGAGACGTTTTCATTTTATTTTCTCCGACTTGTGATTCGGCTTTATCCTCAGAACCTCCTTCCATCCTTGCCTTTCAAACCTCGGATGTCATAGATCGTACAGGGCTCCTAAACTATTTATATCCAATCCAATGAACGGTGAGACATGAAGAAGATAACAGGCAAGATAACACGGCTATGGCTCACAATGATTCGCGTCTCCAACCTCGACGACGCTATCGAATTTTACCACGAGAAATTAGGTCTCCCTATTGCGTTAGAAGCAAAGAAGTTTAATCATGCTGAATTAGGACCAAGAGAACCTCTCGCAAAGATAGGGTTGCATGCAATTGGTGAGAAGAAGAGGAGAAAGAAAAGAACGGGAATAGTCCTTGACACCGACGACATATATGCACTGTACGAAAGATTGTCAGTCGAAGGAGTGAGATTTACTCGAAGGCCGACGAAGATGCCATGGGGAGGTCTTGTCGCGGACTTCCTTGACCCTGATGGAAACGAACTGGAAGTAGTTCAAGATCCGCAACACTACGAGAGGAAATATGGTCGTTGAGGGTAGAGTCAACGTCTGTGTAAACGAGATCGGCTTCAGAAAAGCCTAACGAAAGGGACGATTACTCATCAATTGGAAAGACCGTGCTACCTAGTTCTCTCTAGAGGGCACATAGTAGTATTCAGCTATTTTCTTTTGGTGTCTGTCGAGTTTGGAGTCTTCCTTGTTCACTCTCGGTCTTCGCGTTTCCTGGTCTCGTCTAAAGGTGATTCTCATCTCTGTGAGAAATTCATTCATTCCTACTCGTAGGGTGGTGGGTGGATTGGCGACGCCTTTTATTCCCGGTGTGCCCGTGAAGATCATTAGACGGTCAGCAATGAAGTCCTGTGTGACCACGTCGTGTTCAACTACGAACGCGGTTGCGCTTCGGTTTTCGACCACGCGTCTGATGGTTCGAGCCATAGACAGCCGTTCTTCCACATCTAAGTAGGCGCTGGGCTCGTCGAGTAGGTAGAGTTGCGCTTTTCTGGAAAGGCAAGCTGCGATGGCCACTTTCTGCAGTTCACCGCCGCTTAGTTGGCTTATTTCGCGGTCGAGGAGAGAAAGTACGTTAAGAGGCTGCACGATTTCGCTTCGATACCAGCCAGACTCGAAATCATCTTTTGCTGTGCTCTTAAGCAGTTCTTCAACTGTGCCTTCGTACTCGGCTGAAATGTACTGGGGCTTGTAGCTTACTGACATTTCCTCGATGCTTGGTTTTCCTTTACTTGGCTGTTCAATTCCAGCTAGAAGCTTCACAAAAGTGGTTTTCCCTATGCCGTTTGGTCCAAGTACACCTACGACTTCACCCTGCTTTGCCTCTCCAGCCTCAGCTGTTAACAAGAACTCGCCGTAAGACTTCTCCATTACGTCCCACTTCAGCACAGTTTCGCCTGCTGCCCAGCTTACAGCAGGAGGTTTCACATGAAAGATGATCGGCTCTTTTCTGAATCGTATGTTCTCGTCGGGAATAAAACCTTGAAGATAGATGTTGATTCCTGTTCTCACGCCATGTACGTGGGAAACAATGCCATAAACACGTGGGCTGCCATAGAAGACGCAGATTTGATCAGAGAGATAGTCGAGGATGGCAAGGTCATGTTCAGCTACGATCACGGTCTTGTCAGCTTTTTTCAGACTTCGTATGGCTCGTGCTGCCTGCAGTCGTTGTTTCACATCTAAGTAACTTGAGGGCTCGTCGAAGACGTAAACGTCTGCTTCTCTACAGATTGTAGCTGCAATGGTCACTCTCTGCAATTCGCCTCCACTTAGAACGTCAAGGCTTCGTTTCTGAATGTTTCCAAGCTGCAGCTGGTCAATAAGAACGTCAAGCATGCTTCTTTCGTCAACCTTACTGAGGATGTCGCCAACCTTGCCATGAACAACCTGCGGAATCTTGTCCACATACTGCGGCTTATGCACAACTCTAAGCCGGTTATTACTCAATCGTTCAAAATAGTCTTGGAGGATTGAACCGCGAAAGTGCTGAACTATCTCAGACCAGTGCGGAGGATCGCTGTATCGTCCAAGGTTAAGTTTGGTTTCGCCTGAGAGTATTTTGAGTGCGGTGGTTTTTCCTATGCCGTTCTGTCCTAGTAGACCTAACACTACGCCTGAAGATGCCACAGGTAGGCGGAAAAGCTTGAAGGTGTTTGGTCCAAACCGGTGACTGCATTCTTCTTCGAGCTCATCAGGAAGGTTAACTATGGAGAGCGCGGCAAATGGGCATTTTCTAACGCAGATTCCGCATCCTACGCATAGGGTTTCCACTATTATGGGCTTATCCATCTCAAAGCGGATGGCTTCAATTTTGTTTCTTACGGGTGGACAGAAACGAAAACATACTCTGTCACAACGTTTCGGATCACAACGATCTTCATCTAAGACGGCAACGCGAACCATAGTCGTCCCATTTGCTTCATCTGTATGAACAACAAAATGGAACAAGCGGGTAATAAACCTACACGCATTCAGACATTAGAATTCCCAGTTTCAAAATTAGGAGAAAAAACTTGGTCTATGATATCTCGTCTCTACGTTACCACTCTTCTTCTTCCCAGTCCTCTTCTTCTTCCTCTTCTTCCCCTTCCCAGTCTTCCTCCAAACCGTCCACCTCCATGCAGCGGCTGAAAATAGTCAGCACACTGAAGCGTTTTTAAGCGTTTCTATAGCGTGGGGTGGGTTTCTTGTATCAGCGCCCGTGGAGAGTCTTCACGACTTTCGCTTTCATAGCAGCTAGCGGCTTGGGCGTTTCAGATGTCATATAAGCCCAACATAGGTGGGGAGTGTTATGGGCAGCGCCGATTCCCCCATGTCTGTCAATGGCAATCAGACCCATTGACTCTTTGAGGCGTATCCTTCTGTTCACAAGTCTGATGGAGCTTTCCGCTGCCTCTTGAGCAGGTTGGCCAGTCTGCATGAAGTTGCAGGTAGTCTTAGCTAGAATCAGCTTGATGGAAACTTCGCCTATTCCGGTGGTTGAACACGCTCCAGCCTCAGAGTCAGCGTAAGTGCCACATCCGATAAGAGGCGTGTCACCTATTCTGCCTGGAAGCTTCAAGGTGAGCCCGCCAGTTGATGTGGCCGCAGCTGTGTTTCCATCTTTGTCAAGTGCCACTGCACCCACGGTGTCGGTCTCGAAAAGGCTGGGATAAGATGTGAGCAGCGTCTTGAGCCTTGGCAAGTAGTATATTCCCTTCGTTCGGTTCAGTTTCTGTTTAAGCTCACTCCAATACCGAACTCGAAGCTCTGTGAGTGGTTTTGCTCTTTCCAGATGGAAAAGGTCTGCCAGTTTTTCTGCTGCTGTGGATGTAACGAAAACGTGGTCTGTGTGTTCCATCACGACTCTCGCCAGACGAACGGGGTTCTTAACATTCTTCAGAAGCCCAACGGCTCCAGCGTTAAGGGTTGTTCCATCCATGATTGAGGCTTCCATCTCTATTCGTTTATTTATGGTTAAGGTTGACCCTTTTCCTGCGTTGAAGACTTCGTTGTCTTCCATGGATACAACTGCAGCCTCCACGGCGTCCAAGGCTTCTCCTTCAGCCCTTAAGACGTCAAAACCTGCAGTCGCTGCCTCTTCTATGCCAGCTAAGCCGAGTTTGACTCTCTCGGGGCGCCAGACTCCTGCTCCTCCATGAACAACGATTACAGGCTTTTCCATCGTTTTTCCCACAGTCTAAATGAAGTAGTTAGGTTTTGAGGATTCCATTTAAATCCTCTGTTCATTCTACTTGTAGAAGAACGGATGAGCACGTTTTTTCTTCTGTTTTTCATGGAACAGAAAACGCTAAAAGAAGAGAAGAGTTAAAGCACTTTTGGTGACCCACGCTGATGTTTCTTTTGCTGGTCACTTGTGCAGCCAGTGTGTGAAAGCATATGGTGTTGAAAGATTTTAACTTGCTCATAACAACTTCGCGAGGGAACGAGGAAGATACCTGTTCTGAGATATGGTATTTGCTGGGCGAAATTGGAGATTCCGCTGTCAAGGTTGACAAGACAGGTATCACTGGACTAGTTGTGGCTAAGACCGCTTTCAACCCTTTTGAGGTTATAGAAAAGCTTCGGAAAATACTGATGGAGAGGCCTTACGAATTTCGTTACACCTTGAGAGTCATTCCCATCGAGAAGATCGTGCGAACAGATCTGGGTGAGATGGAACGAGCGGTTACAGAGCTGACCTCAAAGATAGAAGAGAACGAATCGTTTCGGGTGACCGTGGAAAAGCGGTTCACTGACATGACAACCCAAGAAATTGTGGAAGTTGTAGCGGCGAGCATCGAGATAAGAGTTGACCTAAGCAATCCCGA
>Ga0209635_10001246_pt1 | contig 18830 bp, 14 predicted proteins | sample DeeMarSWOR230_32_FD_187463 | JGI IMG/M metagenome (GOLD analysis project Ga0209635, IMG submission 187463) | Marine sediment microbial communities from White Oak River estuary, North Carolina - WOR-2-30_32 (SPAdes) (version 2) | ecosystem: Environmental > Aquatic > Marine > Intertidal zone >... | reverse complement strand
TGGCCAGTGATGACGAACCGCAAGTGCTGGAGAACCTAGCTCGTGACATAACGGAGGAGAAGAAGCTGCGGGACAATCTCCAGTTCTATCTCAGGGAATGCCTCAGGGCTCAGGAGGAAGAGCGCAGGCGGCTGGCATCTGAACTCCATGATGACACTTCTCAGGTGTTGCTGCTGCTGTCGCGGCACATAGACAACCTCTCCTCCGAAGCCGAAGGCCATTTGACCGAGAAGCTCAGGGGTGACTTCGAGGAATTGTACGCGCTATCCCAGCAGGCGTACGATGGTGTGAAGCGCTACGCCCAGGCTTTGAGGCCGCGCATTCTGGATGACCTGGGTCTCATACCTGCACTGGAGTGGCTGGGGCAGGAGACCGGCAAGCTGTCCGGGATCAGAGTTGGAGTCAGAATAGGGGCTGTTCCAGCGCTGGCACCCGAAACGCAGCTAGTTCTGTTTCGCATCGCACAGGAAGCGCTGAGCAACATTCACCGACACTCTGAGGCGTCCCAGGCCAGCCTGGCGCTGGAGTGTGAGGGAAGCCAAATCAAGATGACTGTCAGTGATAACGGGAGGGGCTTCGAGCCTCCCCGACGGCTAAGCGATTTCGCCAGCCAGGGCAAACTGGGGCTTACAGGAATGGCTGAGCGGGCTCGGCTGGTGGGCGGGGACTTCGAAGTCGACTCTCAAGCGGGAAGGGGAAGCAGGATAACGGTCAAGGTCCCCACGAAGCTCTTCAATGAGGAGGGTCGCTAGGGGCGTGGCGTGTCCCGAGGTCCTACAGCTTCTCCACTCGTACGGCGCATACCTTGTATTCAGGAATCTTCGATACCGGGTCTAGCGTGGGATTGGTGAGAACGTTGGCAGGGCTCTCGGCGAAATGGAACGTCATGAACACTACTCCCGGGGATGATGCTTCAGTTACCTTGGCCGTGGCGACAACCTCGCCGCGCCGGGAGCGAACCCGCACCGCCGCATCTTGCACTATGCCAAGCTGCAGGGCATCGCGGGGGCTGATTTGCACGGTGCCTTCGGGATCGAGAGCGTTGAGGCCGGCTACCTTGCGGGTCATTGTGCCGGTATGGAAGTGATACAGGCTGCGTCCTGTAGTGAGGATGAGAGGGTAGTCCTCGTCTGGTGACTCCCCTGGTGGAATGTACTTGAGCGGGATGAATCTACCCTTTCCCCTGGAGAAGGTATTGGCGTGGAGTACCGGCGTGCCCGGGTGGTCTTCGGTAGGGCAGGGCCATTGGAGGCCACCATGCTCCAAGCGCTGGTAGCTTATGCCGCCGTAGCTGGGGGTGACATAGCGTATCTCCTCCATTATGTCGAACGGGTCGCTGTAGTCGAATCCTCTCGCTTCCATCCTCCTGGCTATCTGGCAGATAATCCACCAGTCAGGTCTGGAATCGCCTATGGGCTGAATAGCCTTCCTTACGCGCTGCACCCGCCGCTCGGTATTGGTGAAGGTACCGTCCTTTTCGGCAAAGCTGGCTGCCGGCAGGACGACATGGGCAAACTCCGCCGTCTCCGAGAGGAAGATGTCCTGAACCACGAGGAAGTCCAACTGAGCCAGAGCCTCCCGGACATGTGTTACGTCAGGGTCGCTGAGTACAGGGTTCTCACCCATAAGGTAGATCGCCCTGATCTCCTTCCGGGAAGCTGCTTCGAGCATCTCGACCAAAGTCAACCCGGGAGATGAAGGCAAGGAGCATTCCCAGGAGATGTCGAACTTCTCCTTTATCAGCGAAGGTAGCGAGCATCCCCAGGCAATCTCGAACTTCTCCCTGATGTCGGGATTGGCTACGGCCTGGTAGCCGGAATAGACATTGGGCAGCGCACCCATGTCGCAGGCACCCTGCACATTGTTCTGTCCCCTGAGCGGATTGACACCGGTAGAGAGCTTGCCCACATTGCCGGTGAGCATTGCCAAGTTGGCGGTAGCCAGCACGTTGTCAGTGCCGTGGGAGTGTTGCGTGATGCCCATGGCATAGAGGATAGTGGCGGGGCTATTGGTGGCATAGATGCGGGCGGCTTCCGCTATTCTGTCGCGGGGTACCCCGGTGACCTGCTCCACGAAGTCGAGGTCGAAGTCCTGCAGGGACTGGCGGAAAGAGTCGAAGTCCTCGCATCTTACGTTGATGAAGGCTGTATCGGCCAAGCTCTCGTCCACGATGACCCGCATCATGCCCATGAGCAGGGCAACGTCGGTGCCGGGGCTATGCTGAAGCCAGACGGCGGCGAAGCGGCAGAGGTCGATCTCACGGGGGTTGGCCACGATGAGCTTGGCTCCGTTGTTGACTGCTCTCTTCACCTGAAGGGCGGTCACAGGGTGGGTCTCGGTGGTGTTGGTGCCTATGGCAAGAATGCAGGCGGCCTGACCGACCTCGTCTATGGAGTTGGTCATGGCCCCACTGCCGAAGCTCTGGACAAGGCCAGCCACCGTAGGGGCGTGACACAGGCGGGCGCAATGATCAATGCTGTTCGTGCCGAGTACCGCCCGGGCGAACTTCTGCATGACATAGTTCTCTTCGTTGGTGCACTTGGCCGAGGAGATCACGGCCAATTCCTGTGCTTGAAAGGTCTTAAGTCTGGCGGCTACGAAGTCAAGTGCCTCGTCCCAGGATGCCTCCTGCAACTGGCCGTCCCTTCTTATCAAGGGGGAGGTTAGGCGTTCAGGATGATGGACGAACTCGGCGATGCCGAAACGACCCTTGACGCAGGCCTGGCCGTGGTTGGGCGCAGCGTCCGGGTCAGGAATGACGCTGACTATCTTCCCGGCTTTGACCCTCAGTCTGAGCTGGCAGCCGACTCCGCAATAGGGGCAGGTGGTGAGCACCTCACGGTCAGGCGGGCCCTGCCACTTGTCAGCTCTTTCCATGAGGGCCCCGGTGGGGCAGGCGTCGACGCAGGCCCCGCAGAACTCGCAGCTTACTTCCTCAAGCGGACGGTCGAAGGCGGTGCCTATCAAAGCTTTGCCCCCTCGGTAGGTGAAGGAGATGGCTCCCACGTGCCGTAGCTCCTGGCACATTCGGACGCAGCGGCCACAGAGGATGCACAGGTTGTAGTCGCGGTCGAAGAAAGGTTCTGACCTGTCGATGGGAAGATTCTTGTATATAGGAGCCAGAGTCACCTGCTCCAGTCCCACGTAGCGGGCGACACTCTGCAGTTCGCAATTCAGGTTCTTGGGGCAGGTAAGGCAGGAGTATGGATGTTCGCTGAGAATCAACTCCATGATGTTGCGGCGAAGCTCCTGCAGCCTGGGGGTGCTGGTATGTACCACCATGCCTTCAGTAGCCGGCGTGGTGCATGCTGGAGGGAAACCCCGCATCTTCTCAATTTCCACGATGCACAGGCGGCAGGCACCGAAGGGGGTCAGGTCGCGATGGTAGCAGAGCGTAGGGATGTAGATATTGGCCTCCAGGGCGGCCTGCAGGACGGTGGCGCCCTTAATTGTCTGGATTTCTCTCCCGTCAATGGTCAAGCTGACGGTATCCATCACGCTCCTCCTTTGAGCCGAATCTACTTCGAAGACTTGACTGGGATGGGGTCGTGGGGGACTTCGATGTCTTCCCCTGACACCTTGGTCACAGCGCCGAACTTGGGTGGGCAGACATCAAGGCAGGTGCCGCAATGAGTACACTTGCTCTGGTCAATCACGTGGACCAGCCGTTTGTCACCTCTAATTGCACCGACAGGGCAATTCCTGAGACAGATCATGCATCCCTGGCACTTGTCCGCCAGAATGTAGTAGGAGACGAGATCCTTGCAGGCGAGTGCCGGGCAGCGCTGGTTTCGAATGTGCTCCTCGTATTCGCTGCGGAAATAGCGGAGGGTAGTCAGCACGGGATTTGGCGCTGTGCCGCCAAGAGCACAGAGTGAGCCGTCTCTGACCGTTTCCGCTAGCTGTTGTAGCTTGTCAATATCGCCCTCTTGGCCGCCACCCCGGGTGATGCGTTCGAGGATGTCAAGCATCTTCCTGGTGCCTACCCGGCAGGGGGCGCATTTGCCGCAGGACTCGGCCTGGGTGAAGGTGAGGAAGAATCGGGCGAAATCCACTATGCAGGTGTCCTCATCGACGACGATCATGCCACCTGAGCCCATGATGGAGCCGGCCTGAGTCAGAGTCTCGTAATCCACGGGGAGGTCCAAGAGTTCCGCGGGTAGGCAGCCCCCTGAAGGGCCGCCGGTCTGGACTGCTTTGAAGCGCTTGCCGTCCGGGATGCCACCTCCGATCTCGTATATTATTGTGCTGAGAGTGGTGCCCATTGGCACCTCGACCAAGCCGTTGTTGGCGACCTTCCCTGTGAGCGCGAAAATCGCAGTGCCCTTGCTTTGCGCGGTGCCGATGCGTGCGAACGCTTCCGCCCCTTGCCTAATGACTACAGGGATAGTGGCAAGGGTCTTGACGTTGTTGATATTGGTTGGCTTGCCCCAGAGGCCCGACTGGGCAGGGAAGGGTGGGCGGGGGCGGGGCATTCCGCGTTTTCCTTCGATGGAAGCCATCAGTGCTGTCTCTTCACCACAGACGAAGGCTCCCGCACCTTCCTTGAGCTCTATGTCGAAGTCGAAACCGGAACCGAGGATGCTGTTGCCGAGTAGCCCATACTGCTGCGCCTGCCTGAGGGCAATCCGAAGGCGCCGAATCGCGAGTGGATACTCTGCACGGGCATAGATGTAGCCCATAGTAGCGCCGATAGCGTACGCGGCGATAGTCATGCCCTCGACTACGCTGTGAGGGTCGGCCTCCAGGATTGAGCGGTCCATGAATGCTCCAGGGTCGCCTTCATCGGCATTGCAGATCATGTACTTCTCTTCACCAGGGGCTTTGCGGCAGAACTCCCACTTGAGGCCCGTGGGAAAGCCGGCGCCACCACGGCCACGCAAGCCAGAATGTTTGATCTCTTCAATTACTTGCTCTGGTGTCATCTCAAGGAGTGCTTTTCTCACAGCCTCGTAGCCCCCGGAAGTCGAGTAGTCGTCGATATCTTCCGGGTCAACATTTCCGCAATTGTGCAGAACAAGACGTTGCTGCTTCTTGTAGAATTCGATGTCCCGATGGTAGGGTATGGGGGTGCCTGTGACCTGGTCTCGATAGAAGAGCCTTTCCACTGGCTTTCCATCTCGCAGATGAGACTCAGAGATCTCACGCACGTCTTCTGGTCTGACATGAGTGTAGAAAATACCTTCAGGCTCGACGTGGACAATTGGGCCTTGTTGACAGAAGCCGTGACAGCCAGTGGGTTTCACCTTAAACGCTTCCGCCAGTCCCAACCGAGCGATTTCCCCCTCTAAGCCAGCTCGAACTTGGTCTGATTTGGAGGAAATGCATCCTGTTCCCTCACAGACGAAGACTGTACCTCTGGAATTGACATGTCCTGAATCTTCCAAGTGTTTCATCCTTGTCCCTCACCCTCAATGTCAGAGAAAAGCGCCGCTGCTTCCTTCGTGGTCATTTGCCCGTGAACCTCACTGTTTATCACCATTGTAGGTGCTAGGGCACAACAACCGAGGCAGGCGACGGTTTCGAGGCTGTACTCCAGATCGGGAGAGGTTTCGCCCTCCTTTATGCCCAATCGCCTTGCCACTTCCTCCAGGATCCTGGCACCACCTCGAACGTGGCAGGCCGTGCCGCGACACACCGTGACGAGATTCCTGCCCACCGGGCTCGTTCTGAACTGGGCATAGAAAGTGAGAACGCCATAGATTTCGCTCTCTGGGGTCCCCAGGAAGCGGGCGATTTGTACCACTGCTTCCTCGGGGAGATAGCCCAGTCTTGCCTGAACTGCCTGTAAGATGGGGATGAGGGATCCTCTGCGGCCCTTGTACGGTGCCAGAATCTCAGCAAGCTCCTGGTTCATAGTACCTCCAAAGACAAGTGATTGCCAGGGATCGGCTCCAGAACGGCAGCGGAATCGGCCGGTGGAAACAACGGGGTCCGCCTCAACGTTCTCTCCGCGAGGATAGTGGAATGCTCTGGACCAGCTTCCTGGTGATCGCAGCGGAGACGTCTCGTATGTCTTCGGTGGGCAGGTAATCGGAGACATTGGCGTCAAACATGATGGTGCACGAGGGTGGGAATTCCTCGTCGCCTCGGCGCATGACGATGGTCACCGGGATTCGGCTGAAGGCGTTAACGGTCACAGATGCATCACCGTAGCTTGCCCTGAGTCCTCCCATGGACACCGCGGCATCCACTAGCAAGTCAGGTTCCCTGGCGAACCCCTTGAGGATGGGATTGATGACCAACTGGTTGAACACAGGGAAGTAGCTGACGCATCCGGGCAAGTCCCTGAAAGTAACGAACCTGTTAGTGGGCGGCGTACCCTTGGCCGTCACCAGGTAGTGCAGGATGACGATTCCATCCTTGAGGGGCACTTCGCTGCCAGTTTCCTGGGAATAGACCTCGACGTTGGGGAGAGAGACAAGGTATGGCCGGTTCAGGAAGGCGAGCAACACCCTGTCCGGCGGTACGTACTGTGCGCCGCTTCTGAAACATTGCTGCTCCAGATCCATGGCGGCTAATTGCTGGCGGGCCAGCTTGTAGGCAAGCTCGTAGCCCTGATCCCGAGTATTGGGCGATGATGAGTGCTGCCTTTCCATGTTATCCTGCGAACTTGGGGCGCGGTAGAAGACCTGCTGCCTCCAGTATCTCGGGCACCGCCTCTTCCCACTCGATGGCCATGAGGTGAATTCCTGCCACCCCTTCAATCTGCCGCACCTGGTTGATTATGTCCACACATAGCTTGATGCCCTCTCGGGCAACCTGCTCTTTGGGCACCCCGCGGAGACGTTCAATTGTCTCGTCGGGGACATCCATTCCGGGGACTCTGGTCTTCATGTAGGTTGCGGCACCCACCGATCTTATGGGCGCGACCCCGGCGAGGATTCTGGTCTTCTGGTGCAGACCCCTGTCACGAGCACGCTTCATCCACTCGGCGAACCTGGCCACGTTGTAGATGATCTGGGTCTGGATGAAGTCTGCCCCGGCAGTCACCTTCTTGGCGAGGCGGACCACCCTGAAGTCGAAGGGATCAGCGAAGGGATTGGCGGCCGCGCCGAGAAAGAGCCTGGGTGGAACCGCTATCTCGTCTCCACACTGAAATCGCCTGTTGTCCCGCATCTCCTTGACCATCTTGACGAATTGGATGGAGTCCAGGTCGAATACGGCCTTGGCGTCGGGATGATTGCCGAACTTGATGTGGTCTCCGGTAAGACAGAGTATGTTGTTTATGCCCAGTGCTGCTGCGCCCAACACGTCCATCTGCAGGGCAATGCGATTGCGATCCCGGCAGGTCATCTGGACTATGGGATCCAGACCGTTCTCCCTGGCTATGATGCAGGCAGCCCAGCTCGCCATGCGTACCACGGCGGTCTGCCCATCGGTGACATTGAAGGCATCGACGTTGCCGCGGAGTATGCTTGCCTTTCTTCTGATTACTTCGGGATCTGCGCTTTGCGGAGGCCCCAATTCGCCGGTGACGGCGAATTGTCCGCTTTTGAGAACCCTTTCCAAGTTGCTGTCAGTCTTCACAGGTGCCTCTGGTAGCGAAGGACTTTGAGGTCACGTGTCTGCGGTGCTGGCAAATGCGCCATTGTATCTCACGAGGACGAGGCACGGCAATATGCCGTACCTGCTCAGTCATCCTGCTTGAGCTTGTAGCCCGCCTTGAGCAGAATCCGTTTCACTGACAAGGCAGCGGGCGAATGGCCAGGCAAGTCGAGCAGGGACCTCCCCTCCAGGTTGCGCTGCCTGACACCCGGGTCGAAGTCTATCCTTCCGAGGTAGGCTTCCCCCGTACTTCGCAGGTGTTCTTCTACCTCTGTGGTGAACCTATGATTGCCCACCAGATGGAGGTGACGGCAGTCGACCTTCAGTGCCGCCGTAATAGCTTTGACTCGTTCTATGTGTTTGATGGACTTCTCGGAGGGGTCGAGAATAACGAAGAGGTCATCGATATCCACTACGACCTTGCGGTTCAGGTGCTCCAATCCGGCTGGCGAGTCTATGAGCAGCTCTTGGTAGCTTTGGGCCAGGGCAGGGATGGCCTCCCTGATGACCGCATCGGGGGTACAGTAGCAGCCCACTGTGAACTTGGTTCCCAGCGTGATGAGGTCGAATTGGGGGCTCCTGTATATGCAGTCGCTCTGGATGGCCTGTTGCAGCACGTCATCAAGGACATCGTAGCCGGCGCGTCCAGTGGCCTTGTTCTGCTCGCTAATAACGTAAAGCGTGTCCGAAATGGTCTTCGTGCCCTGACTGCTCAGATCTATGCCGAGCATACCCGCCAAACTCTCATCGGGATCAAAGTCGATGAGGAGCATCGGGGGATGGAGATATTTGCTGGCGAGGGCCACGAAGCTTGACTTCCCCACCCCTCCCCTGCCGGTGGACACTATTGTTTTTGCCATAGTGCCGATATGGCGGCCTCCATGCCGCTGATTGCCGCGGTTCTGCCACCAAGCGTGTGTACTCTGCTGCCAGACGGCGGGCTCATCGATAGCCTGCCTTCGCGAGAATTCTCTGCACCGAGAGGAGAGCGGGCGAATCGTCGGGCAATCGGAGCAGAGATCGGCCTTCCAGGTTGTATTTCTCCACTTCGGGGTCGTGGTCTATTCTGCCCAAGTAGGCCTGGCCACTCGAGCGCAGCATATCTTCCGCCTGCTCGTTGAACTCGTGGCTGCCGACCAGATAGAGATGGTTGTACTTGGTTCCCACCTGTCTAAGGATCTCCTCGATTCTCGTTATGTGTTTCAAAGACTTGTCCGAGGGGTCACACAGAACGAACATATCATCCACTTCTGACATCACCTTCCGGTTCAGGTGCTCCACCCCGGCGGGTGAGTCCACCACCACGGTAACGTAGTTCTTGGCTAGCTTGGGAATGGTCCTCCGGAGCAGATTGTCCGGGGCGCAGTAGCATCCCTCGGTGAGCTTCGTTCCCAGGGTGATTAGGTCAAACTTCGCGCTTTCGTACAGGCAATCGCTCCACAGAAGAGACTCCATTAACTCATTTGTGGTGATTGAGGGACTTATGTTGCTCTTCCTTCTGGCAATGACGTCGTAGAGCACCTCGGAGACGGTCCGTTTTCCTTCCCTGGCGAAGTCGGCCCCAAGCATGTCGGCCAGACTCAGGTCGGGATCCAGGTCAACAAGCAGCGTTGGGGGCTTGAGGAATCTGGTGGCAAGGGCGACAAAGGTTGATTTTCCAGTCCCTCCTCTTCCTGTGGAGACGATTCTTCTGGCCATTTGCTTTCTCTTCTGCTTGTTGTTCTGAGCATGAGAGAGGGTATCGGTAGTGAGACTATGCTCGCTTGCTCAAGGCTTTCTCTTTGGCGGCGGCATCTTCCGTGGGCAATTCGGTGATAGGGGATAGCCTGACCACCGCATTGTACTCCGGGGGGCACACGGATAGACAGATGCCGCAGTTAACGCATTTCTCCTGGTCGATGTGCTTTATTTCGCCGGCACCACCCTTGATGGCTTCAGCAGGACAGGTGAGGACGCAGTGCTCACATGACCTGTCGCATCTGTCGGGTAGTATGTAGTAGGCGGTGAGCCGGGTGCAAACCTTGGCGGGGCACCTTTTCTCCAGGATATGGGCTTCGTATTCCTCTCGGAAATAGCGAATTGTGGTGAGGACAGGATTGGGTGCCGTGCGCCCCAGGGCGCATAGAGCCCCGCCCTTGACATCTGTGGAGAGTTCAAGGAGAGAGTCGATGTCCTCGAGTCTGGCCTGACCGGCACTGATGTCCTCGAGTATCCTGAGCATCTGCATGGTTCCCAGACGGCACGGTGTGCATTTGCCGCAAGACTCCCTGGTACTGAAGTCGAGGAAGAACCTAGCGGCGTCGACCGGGCAGTTGTCTTCGTCCATGGCAATCATGCCCCCTGAGCCCATCATCGAGCCAGCCTGTCGGAGAGAATCGAAGTCAACGGGGGTGTCCAGCAGGGCTTCTGGGAGACAACCGCCTGAAGGACCGCCTATCTGTACGGCTTTCAACTGTTTCTGGTCGGACATGCCGCCGGCGACGTCGTAGATGATCTGACGCAGAGTTGTCCCCATAGGTACTTCCGTCAGGCCCGAGTGGCTGATCTTGCCAGCCAGGGTGAACAGGGCGGTACCCTTGCTTCCCTCGGTGCCGATGGAGGCAAACCAGTCTGGTCCCCGCTCAATGATCAAGGGAACGTAAGAGAAGGTCTTGACGTTGTTGAGCAAGGTAGGCCGGTGCCACAGTCCATCCTCCGAGGGATAGGGTGGTCTGGGTCTGGGTTCACTCATTGTCCCTTCAACAGCGGCCAGCAGCGCTGTCTCCTCACCGGAGACGAAAGCGCCGGCCCCTTTGGTCAGCTGTATATGGAAGGCGAATCCAGTGCCCAGGATGTCGTTGCCGAGAAGGCCCGAGCCGGTGGCTTGCTCTAGGGCAGTGTTGAGGCGCTCAATGGCCAGAGGGTATTCGGCACGAACATAGATGTAACCCTGGGCAGCGCCGATGGCGTAGCCGGCTATGATCATTCCCTCGATGACCTGCTGCGGGTCGCTCTCCAGTATGTCTCGGTCCATGAAGGCGCCGGGGTCTCCCTCGTCAGCGTTGCATATGACGTACTTAGTCGTCCCTGTAGCATTGCGGCACAGCTCCCACTTGCGGCCAGTGGGGAAGCCGGCACCCCCTCGGCCGCGCAGCCCTGACCTGGTCACTTGATCGATCACCTCTGCGGGCGGCATTTTCAGCGCCTTCTCCAGCCCCCTATAGCCTCCATTGGCTATGTAGTGGTTGATGTTCCCGGGGTCGATGTAGCCGCAGCGGCGCAATATCAGGCGGAGTTCATGCTCGAACCTGGGGACCTCCGGTATGTATGGGGCTTCCTCGCCGCCTCCTTCCAGGGTGCCCAGGGCGAGCTCGAGGCAGGGGTCATCGGCCACAATGTAGCCCTCTACGATGCGGGGAACGATCTCCGGGGTGACGCTGGCGTACGCTATGCGGAGTGACTGAGGCTTGGACACCACAACCAATGGCTCAGCGTAGCAGAGGCCGATGCAGCCAACCTGGATAACGGGCACTTGCAGACCGTGGCGCTCCAATTCCTTGTTGAAGGCGTCAATGGTGTCCATAGCGCCGGCTGCGCGACCACAGGTGGCCGCGCCGACAAGAACGTACGTACTATTGTGCAGGGCTTGCCATTCGGAGTCGGCTGCGGTGCTGATCAGTTCGAATGCTGTCCTGTCTACTTGCTGAGACATAGCGATGGTCACGAAGGTGCGTCGTTTCCTGGCTGGTCTCCCTGGGCTTCTTGCTTGTAGGGCACCAAAGCCTCTTCGACTTTGAAGGGAGTCAGCCTAGGAAAGACCTTGTTTGCCATTACCGCCACCGGCGCCAGCATGCAGCAGCCGATACAGGCGACTCTTTCCAGGCTGAAGTTGCCGTCCATGGTGGTGCCTCCTACCTTGATGTCGAGCTGCCTCTCGAGAGCTTCCAGAATGAGCTTGCCCCCGGCCAGATGGCAGGCGGTGCCCATGCAGACCTGAATGTGACACTTGCCCAGAGGTAGGAAACGAAACTGGTTATAGAAGGTGGCCGCTCCCCACACCTGAACCGGCGGTACTCCGAGGAAGTCGGCGATCTCCTGTAGTGCTACCTGGGGAAGATAGCCGAAAGCAGCCTGGGTGTCCTGCAGCAGGGGAATCAGGTTGCTCTTCTCTTTGTTGTGGGAGCCGAGGAGGGCGGCGACAACCTGGCGAGCCTGCTCCCTTGTAGTGGTCATTCTTTGAGTTGCCTGGCGAATTGGGGAAGGAAGGTTCCTATGCCGGTGATCTCCCTGGGGCCAACTACTATTTCCCATTCGAGGTTCAGGGCATCCTCGAGTTCGCCTTTGATTCGTGCCACCTTGCCCGGGATGACCAGCTTCCTGGTCTTCACCTTATCGGCGATGCCGCACTTCTTGATAAAGGCGCCTATAGAGTCGCCGCTGAACTTGCCGGCTGCCCAGGCGGTGAGAACTCCGAGCCCCTCGGCGTCCTTGACGCAAACGTAGGCCGGGACCTTGGTAGCCTCAATTGCTGATGATACCAGGAAATAGGTGAGAGCCCAGTTGGAGGTAACCAGAACCGGGGAGTGCTCGTCGGGTTGGCCTACCTCGTAGTATTTCTCTTCCACAGCCATCGGGAAGCGCGGGTCGGTATAGATATTGAGTCGCTGAACCAGCAGGGGTAGCAGAGAATACCGGTCGAAGTCCGAAAGGACGATGACGCTGGCCCATTTGGCAATGAGGAGCGAGGCGATGAGAGTCTCCTTCAATCTGTCTTCGGCCATGAGGTACGGCAGGGCTATGGTCGGATAGCCGAGGGGCCTGAAGCCCTGCTTAAGTGCTGCTCTGCGGATAAGAGTCTGGTCCCTTATTGCCTCCAGCGCATTTCTGGAGCCTGGATCCAACACGACATCGTCAATGCCGGCATCCTTTAGCCTGGTGGTCAGCGTCACCAGGTCTTCTATGCTCTCCGCTCCGACTGCCACGGGAGTAGGGTTCTCCTTGATTCTGGGGATTGCTGTCTCCATGGTGTCGGCGGTTATGCGGTAGAGCAAGGGCTGCCTATCGGCGCACACGTCGCGGGCGGAGAACAAGGCATCAATGTCTTCTGAGATGAGCACCATGCCGAGATCGGTGGATTCGCAGGCTTTCTTGACCAAGCCGAGGAACTTGCTCTTGTCCCCCGATTCGAAACGCAGCGCCAGGAGGTCTGCCTTCAAAGTGACGCCGACCCAGGGGAACTGCAAGTCCTTGATCTTGGCCATCTTGGCGGCGGCCTCTGCCTCGCTTTCCTTGTCGGAGATCAGGAGGGCGATGCCCGGAGGATGCACAAATGTCTTTTCGTGTCTGTACATCACCTCTTCGTCGCCGATCTGCACCGTGTTCTCTCCGGAGCCTATGGCGACGGGCCTTATGGGCGGCGCCAGCAATTCTACCAGCTGGGCCTTTGTCTCCTCGGAGAGATAGGGGCACTTGTCCACAGTAGCTCCGCCGGACGCCAGCTTCATGGCGAAGGCAAAACAGGTGGGGAAGCCACAGTCCTTGCATGGCCTCTTTCCGGGTAGCATCTTCACGATAACGGACCCCGATACTGGCATTACAGACCTCCTGTCGGTTTCAGTTGCTCGGGATGGCAGTGGTATGGGAGCTAGGAAGGAGTGCCTGGCATATCTAGCCGGGGAGCTCCACCTCGCCTGTCATCCAGGGGTGCCCTACCTTCTCCAGGAATTGGAGCAGCTCGTCTGTGTTCTTAACGTCCTCCTCAGTAGCGATCTTGTCATACACGCCGTCTGCTTCGAAGGCTTCCTTGTAGCGCTCCTTGATGTCCTTGGGCACCCAGACTATCCTCTTTCTCCCTCCATCGGCCTGGATGAACTTGGGAGACCGCAATTGCTCCAGTCCGGTGCCCAGCCTGCCTTCTACCTGTTTCCCGCCAGAGGTCTCACCGGCCATATGGGAGAAGGTGTCTCCCACGACAGTGTCGCCTTTAAACTCCCGGTGTACCACTCCGAAGCCGTCTACCTCGGGGATATAGAAGACGATGGCTTCGAAACAGCCGCAGGAGGTGTGGGGGTGCTCGAAAGCGCTGTAGAGATAGACCCTGTCGTAGGTTCCCAGGGAGCGTTCGGCTTCAATCTTGTTTGCCCCGGTGTACTCGCCCTTTACAGGGTCTACCAACTCTCCTTTGGGTACGGCGAATATGGGCCCCTCCGGATCGATCTTGGCGGCAGCTCTGCCGTCGAACCAGTTTATGGCTCCGCAGTTGGCAATTCTGTCGGGGGTGATGATGGAAATATGGGTGGGGGCGAAGCTCTGGCAGAGGACGCAGCCGTAGAAGGTATCGACGTCTTCATCGTGTAGGGTTCGAGCCCTCTCGTCCCTAGCGGCATAGACTTCCAGAGCGTGGGGCAGGAGCTCCTTGACCTTCTGAGGATCGGTGATGATGGTGGTCTGGATCTTCTCGATGATAGACATCTCCGAGGTATAGAGCAGGTTGTAGATCTCGCCCAGTTCTTTGAGCGAGTTGAAGCCCTTCTTGGCGCAGTCCTTGTTCATCCTCAACCAGGTATCCTGTCTTTGGTTCATGTGGTACCAGCCTTCGGTCATGTTGGTGAACATGTGGATCCGGCGCTCGATTATCGCCTCAGCGTCCTTGTCCAGCTCCGCCCCAGCAACATCAACCAGGATAGCTATGGGATAGCTCCCGGTGCCTTTCTCGTCGTCGTAGGGTTCGAGTTCACTGATGTCAGGGCCGATGATTTCCACTTTCTCGTGTTCTATTTCCTCGGGGCTCTTGACGGTTGCCAGTTCGAACTTGAATTGCACTTTTGGTCCGCCGAACTCCAGGAAGAGGTCATCTTTCCTGACGACCTCGCCTTCGTATTGAGGGCCGATGTCTACATGAAACTCCATTGCTTACGCTCCTTTCCTTAGGTTGTCAATCAGGCTCTCGAGGAATTCCTGCCACTGCGCATCCTTCTTGAAGTTGGGTAGGGAGTAGTCGGCATTGGGGAAGTAGTACTTGCACAACGTCATTGTCTTCAAGTGAGGAGCGTAGTGCTTGAGTGCAGAGAGGCTTTGATTCCCGAGGTCGCTCCTTATGCCGAAGAGGATTACCAGGTCATGGTTTCCCTCTTTCCTTACGCCTCTCCAGCCGAGGTCCTTGAGAGCATTGGCTATCTCCACTGCATCGTAGGCGCTGTCTGGCTTCACACCCAACTCTTCCATCTTGCCCTTAACGGTCTCCGTGGCACATATGGGGATGTTCATGGCGCCGGCGATGTCCAGGGCATACTGCAGGATAAGCTTGCCGTCAGGAGACGAGCCAAGCAGCAGGGGGCCGAGCACCAGGAGCGGTCTCTTGGCCTTGCGAATCAAGTTGGCGTACTCCGCGGCGTTCTCTACCAGCCTGGCGGACTTCAACCCGCACAGGACATTCACCCGGTGGAATGGGACTACTGCGCTCATTCTTCCCTCCTTCTGGTTTATTGCTTGCTCTCAGTGTATGACCGCATCCACAGAGACCTTACTGGGGTAGGTACCGATCAGGGTGGGGAGCCCTACAGGCTCCTTGGGCTGCCAGCCGATCTCCTGTAGATGTGCCCGCACCTCTTTCTTGTACACCAGAGGGATGTCGGGGTCCCTTCGGATAAAGAGATGGATGTCTTCAGGAAGGTCCTTGGCTATGTACTTCTTGTAGAGTGAGATATAGTGGTTCAATTTGATTGACCTTCCCTGCGGGGTATCGTTCTTCCTGATGCAAAGCTTTGCCATCATGACCATGGCCTTCTCCTTGGTCTCGGCCACGTAGGCCAGGTGCTCGGGGGAAGGCTCTCCAGTGTCCACGATCTCCCTCTTGCGGGCATCCATAACACTCCAGTCGTCGTCCTCCTTCCGGGAGAGGAACAGTCTCCGGTACTTGGATGAGTGGGGGCCCAGCACTACGGGGACGCCCAATCTGTTGAATCCCGTGCCGATGGAAGCGGCTTTCTGAGACATGGCGCCCCATGCGACGCCGCAGGCTCCCACCCGGTTGAGAACATAGTCAGCTAGAACTTCGTAGTTCGCTCTCAGGGGGAGTCCCGCGAAGATGCTGGCTATCTTAATTGCCGCGCCGGAGATATGGGCATTGGCGACACAGGAGCCGATATTGACCACGCCGCCGCCGTCGAAATCAGGCGGGTATTTCTCGTACACAGTCAATCCGTCGGCGTCCTTCTTCATTCCAGCAACCATAGCTGCGCAGCCGGTGAGGACCACGATGTACTTTCTCTTGGCGAACTCATCCACCATGTCGGCGATGTCATCTACGTCGGGGTAGTTGGAGCATCCGACCAGAGCAATGACGCCGGGGATCGTGCCCAGGGTTATCGGCGCCCCAACGTTTCTGATCTCCGTATCCATAACCGGCCCGCGCCCTACTCTGGCCTTCCAGGTATCCATGCTGGCTCCCATCTGCATAATCTTGAAGATGGGAACGTGGTTGGGGCATTCCTGCTCGCATTTTCCGCAGCCAATACACAGGTTGAACTGCTTCTTTATGAGGTCGAAGTTGCCCTTGGCCACCTCGGTTATGCCATCGCCTATGGAGAAGAGGTTGGGACAGACCTGCTCACAAATGCCGCAGTTGGTGCACTTTTTGGCCAGTTCCACAGCTTCCTCGGAGGTCAACCAGGCTTTTCTCCGCTGTGGAGCTATCTTCATGGCAACCCTGACGGCCACCTCGGCTGCCTTGGGGGAGTCAAGTATGGCGAAGTGCTCTCTGTTGTCCACCATTCGCCTGACGATCTCCTCTGTGTCCATGTCGGTGGCATCCTCCAGCCCGTACATGGCTTTGTCAAGACAGGCAATGACCAACGAGTCGACTTTGGATGCCTCCTGGGGTGTGTCGGTCCGAATACATTGCTCGTCGGTCATTATGACATCGGCAATGCCCGACCTGATGAAGAAGAGCTGGCGGGAAAGAGGGCCCACGATCTTGGCTCTGTCCGAGTATCTGGTTGTCTCCAGGGCAGTGCAACACACGCCGCCCACCTCGACCTTATCTTCAAGGTTGTTCTCTCGCAGGTAATCGATCACCACTGTGGAAGTCGCCGGATTGTGGCCTGAGACCAGAATCACCGGCTTGGTCTTGTCTATGGCGCCCCACCCCATTTCCACCAAGGGCACATCGGCGACAGAGGTGGGATAATCGAAGCCAACGATCTGAGCCAGGTCCGCCACCTCCATTCCTACGTGGTCCAGCATGCTGGCATGCAGCGCTTTCGATTCGTAGTCCAGGTAGCTCCCTTCCTGCCCGGTATGGGTCGAGTCAAGGAGATGAGTTATCTCTTTGTAGACGTACTCGATGGCTATCTTGAGGTCCGCCAGGGTTTCGGGTTTTAGGCCTACAACTGTCCGTATGTTTGGAGCCTCGATCTCGATGAACGGGCCCAGGTCTATCTTCTTGTCTGGCCCGTGCCTCTCAGTGAGGAATTCCAGAATGTGCCCTGCATGGGCGGCGTGGGCAGAGCAGCCCATGAGACAGGCCAGAAGGATTATTCGTCCCTGTTGAGTTGAGAGATCAATGCCGCAGGCTCCCCTCTTGCCGCCCGTCAGGTCGCACTTGCCGTAGGTGCAGAGAGCACATACATCGCAGAACGGGGCGTACCAGGGGGCGTACGTCTTCAGCAGCCTCCTGTCCCAGTTTCTGAGGTCGGGGACCTCTGGCATGGGAGTAGGGCCTATCGGCTCCCAGGGAATCTCGGCCCTTATCAGTTCGTGAATCTCGTCGAGTTTGGTGGAGAGCTTCTTTTCCGCTACTTGTGCCATTTGTCTATTGTACCTCCATAGTTTCCTTAATTAGTTTCAGGGTGTCGGGATGCCGCAAGACGATGATGTTCGCTCCGGCCACAAGAAGGGAAAGGGCGGTGATGCCCTCCCACAAGAGACCCTGGTCTCTGTCTTGCATGGCTTGACCGGTCTTCCAGCACTCGGCCCCCAAATCAGCGATTATGGGCATCTGTGTCATGTTGTCCTTAACGATAATTCCCAGTTGTTTCACCCTCTCCATGAGAGAGAAGCTGTATTCCATGCCGTAGCCCAATGCCGCGGACTCCGGGTCGATGACGATCCGTTCAACAGGGAAAAAATGGCCCAGTTTTACATTCAGTTCCTTGAGTAGATTGATGTCCAGTGGCGTGAGGGCGCTGGCGTGGTGGCCGTGCTCCAAGATTGCCCGGCCCACGACCTCGTAGTTCTCCTTGGCCACCGGGCCAATGAGCAGATTCATGCCGCTGCAGTGCTGGGCAACCCTGGGCAACACTTCGGCATCTTTTGCGTCATCCCCGGAGCCATAGACAATCAGGGGTACCCCTATCGACTCGGCTACCGTCTTGGCCAGTGCGGCCGCTTGCTCGGCAGGGCTATCGTTCACCGCAGGGTCGGTGCTTACCAGACGGAGAAAGACCGCGTCTGCCCCGAAGGCTTCACATTTCCTGGCCCATTTCACCGGGTCGGACACGGCGTCTTCGAAGGGCTCCAACAGGTGCTCCGGCCACCCCGCGGGCTCCATGTCAAGAATTTCCAGGGCAAACTTCGGGCGATTGGGATTTGCCCCTTCATCGAAGAAGTGGAAAGGGAGGATATTCTCACCCCCTATCTTGAGGGCTTTGCCTCCGTTGCCAATGGTCTCCTCTCTGACTACTCCAGAATGGGCCTCAACCGGAGCGTGGTATTCCATAACTTAACCTACCTCCTTAACTCTCGAGCCAGGCATCCGAGTAGAGATTCTGGCCCATGAGAACCTGAGCGGTCTTTACATAATCAGCCTCTTCCTTAGACAAGGGAGAGAGGTCAATGTCGTCCCCATCCATCGCCTTATGGATAAGCTCGACGAGGTGCGGCAGTTCTCCTCTGACAAGCCTCACGAGGTCTCTATCCAGCGGATCGGCTATGGCGGAGTAGAGCTTGTTCCTTTCGAGCATGACGGCGTAGGTGCGGTTGAGGATAGGCCTGAGTTCCTCTGGCACGCCATTGGATATATTGGAGAGGCCGACCGTTGATTTCACCCCGGGCAGGAGGTCTTCGAGTATGGAGATGAACTCCAGCGAGACCTTAGCGAAGCCCTGTCCTTCGCCGGCGGTGCTGACCGGCAGGATGATGGGGTCGACCCAGATGTCCTCGTTCGGGATGCCAAGCTCGTTGGCATATGTGACCGTATCCATGATGCTGTCCACCTTCAGTTCGACATCTGGCGGCATTCCCTTGTCTGTAATCACGGAAATCACCACATCGCAGTTGTATTTCTTGGCCAGGGGAAGCATCTG
>Ga0209635_10001244_pt1 | contig 18834 bp, 20 predicted proteins | sample DeeMarSWOR230_32_FD_187463 | JGI IMG/M metagenome (GOLD analysis project Ga0209635, IMG submission 187463) | Marine sediment microbial communities from White Oak River estuary, North Carolina - WOR-2-30_32 (SPAdes) (version 2) | ecosystem: Environmental > Aquatic > Marine > Intertidal zone >... | reverse complement strand
CCTTCTTACTTTCTTGGTCTTATCAAGCCAATTATTTAGAATGGTGTTTTTGCCTGCAATGTTGAAGTGCATCCCTTGGTCAAGGAACTCATCATATCATTCTCTTACCTGATGTGGATACAAACCAACAAAAGCAGTATCGAGATATGTCCACTCACTTATAGCAGGGAAATCGTTTCTGATCTTTTCATAATCCAATAGACATACCTTCTATAAATAACAATATTGAGTTTTTCTTCAATGCACTAATGTAAGCTTACATTGGTTTTTATCCTGAAAAAATGTAAAAAAAAATATTTGTAGTTACTCAGACCACTTTGTATGTCAATGTGTACATAGCGCTTCGTCTCTTAAATCGATGTGTTTGCTCCCCCAAACCTGCCATAGAAGCGTTGACTGTGAATTTTCCTAATCGATCATCGGCTGGAAAATACTCAGCATCTCTATCCCAAAGCTCTACATTGACCTTGTTAGTGAATTGAATTGGTTCAACTCCATTAAGGTCCTCTATATCATTTGTTTTCATTAGCTTCACACCCCACACTCTTTTCTTATCAACTAGAATGAATGGTTCGTCCTCAATGTTTGTATCAAAAATGTTTTCATCTACTTCACCAGAGTCATCAGTTGCGTGACAAATAAGAGACATTAACTTGAGTTTTGGCATATACAATCCTCTATTACCCAATATGCTTCTATCAATATATTAAAATTTTACATAAATTAAGATTCTATCTCTTACTTCCCTAAACAAGTCGAATAGCAGAAAATTATGTCTGTGGATGTTTTTTGTGCCAATTGGTAATGGATTGGTATTTCCTAGCAATAGCTATTATTTTATTTTCGTCATATGCTCGACCCATAAACTGAACACCTATTGGTAACCCGTTTTTACTGAATCCACAAGGTACAGATATGGAAGGGAGTCCTGCTCCATTACCGATTGCGCCCATTGGGTCTCGTCTAATGCCTGATGCTGTACGACGAAATTCTTCATCGATACGTGTGGCCACTGATCGTCTTGATGGACCAATAATGGCGTCAAAAGGTGAAATAGTTTCTTCTACAGCTTTAGCCATTATTCCTCTCAATCGTAATGCTCGTATGTAATCCTTAGCTAAAACAACAGTTCGAGCAATGGGACCATAATGGTCTTCAGGGGCAGTTAATTCTGAAGTTTTTCCACTTTCAATGAAATCTTCGAACGCACTAGCTGATTCAGCGTTTAGTATTGTTCGAGTGATCGCTTCATATGGAAGATCTGGAAATTTAATTTCCTCAATTGACGCAATTTTTTCAATTACGTTTACTGTTTGTTCAAATATAGTTTTAATCTCAACATCTACATTTTCATTAATGTCCTTTAAAATCGCAAGTTTGAATTTCCCTTTCGGACTGTCGTCATACTTGAAGAGCCTATCACTGGTCGATTGATCATTTGGATCAGCTCCCGCTATAGATTCTAGCACTAAGCCACAATCATCAGCTGTTAGACAAAGGGGTCCTAATTTATCCAAGGTCCAACTAAGAGCCATCGCTCCATATCGGCTTACTCTTCCATAAGTGGGGCGTAAGCCGGTAACACCACAATTATTTGCGGGGCTTAAAATTGAACCCCATGTCTCTGAACCAATAGCGAAAGGCACAAGACCAGCACTCACAGCTGCTCCAGAGCCACTAGATGATCCTCCAGTCCAAAAATCTGGATTCCATGGATTACGTGGGGGTCCTGTAAATGTCGCCTTGGGCTGACGATAACCCATGCCTCCCGCTAGCTCTATCATAGCTAGTTTAGCAGACAAGATCGCCCCTGCTTCTCTCAACCTTTTAATCACTGTTGCATCGAAATCGAATGTCTGATTTCGGAATGGGGTAGCACCCCATGTTGTGGGAATTCCTCCTGAAGTTGCAAGAAGATCCTTGGCACCATATGGTACACCATGGATTAGTCCTCGGAACACTCCCGACTCAATTTCCTCTTCAGCTTTCCGAGCCTGAGTCATGGCTTGCTCTCGGGTTATTGTTACTACAGCATTATATTTTGGACCGATAGCCTCTAATCGGTTCATGAAGGTCTCTGTAAGTTCAATTGGAGAGATTTTTCGAGTTCGAATTGAGTGAAGTTTTCGAGGCTGTCAGGAATGCAGTTCGCTTAACTATCTGATTGGTACATAAACACATTCAGAAACCATTCGTCACTACCTCCGATAAGGTTTGAATATGAAGAATGGCTCGTCACTGTTTTTTAACTTGACAGACTTCAGTGATTCCGCGATTTCGGTTATCCTATCAACACTCTTCTGTACTTCTTCTATCTCTGTAGTGCTAAGTCGGTTACCAAAGCGTTTTACTATTATTTTGAATAGAAGGTTGCTCTCATCGTGATTTGGTTTAATATCACTCATTCCTTTCAAGTCCAGATCTATATTGTATGTATTTGTAGTTATATAACTCAATAAACACATCTCTCACTTACCTACGTTGGAGTTAATAAAATGGAGAAACATAACAAGTTGGTTGATGAGAAAAGTCCATATCTTCTTCAACACGCTCATAACCCTGTAGAGTGGTATCCTTGGAGCAGAGAAGCATTTGATACGGCTAAGCGAGAAGACAAACCGATCTTTTTGAGCATTGGTTATTCCACTTGCCACTGGTGTCATGTTATGGAGCGAGAGTCTTTTGAGGATCCAGAAATTGCTAAACTCCTGAATGACACATTCGTTTCAATTAAGGTTGATAGAGAGGAACGCCCTGACATCGACATGTTCTATATGCAGGTCTGTCAGATGATGACTGGAAGAGGAGGATGGCCTTTAACAATAATCATGACACCTGAGAAAGAACCCTTCTATGCTGCTACCTACATTCCAAGAGATAGTCGTTTCGGTATGGTTGGAATGAGAGACTTGATTCCACAAATAAAAGATATGTGGAAAAAAAATAAGAGGAGTCTCACAGATACGGGATTGAAAATCATTGAAAACGTCCAGACCAATGAACTGGTAAAAGAAAAGGGCAAGTTAGAACTTGAAACGCTTCATTTGGGGTACTTCCAATTATTAGACAGATTCGACAAAAAGTATGGTGGTTTCTCTTCAGCTCCGAAGTTTCCTACTCCTCACAATTTGCTGTTTCTTTTACGATATTGGAAACGAACCGGAAAGAAACAAGCTCTTAAAATGGTTGAAAAAACCCTTGAAGCAATGAGATACGGGGGCGTTTTTGACCAGGTAGGATATGGTTTCCATAGGTACTCGACTGATGAGAGATGGATTGTTCCACATTTTGAGAAGATGCTCTATGACCAAGCCTTAATGTTAATGGCATATACTGAAGCTTTTCAGGTTACGAACAATCAATTCTATAGAAGAGTTGCCAATGAGGTAATAACGTACATTGTAAGAAATATGATGTCTCCCGAGGGCGGATTTTATTCAGCTGAAGACGCGGATAGTGAAGGGGAAGAAGGAAAGTTTTACCTATGGACTGTGAACGAGATCAAAAAGGTTTTGTCATCAAAAGATGCAGGTGTAGCAATCAAAATTTTTAATATTAAACCAGAAGGAAATTTTTTAGATGAATCTACAAAGAAGACGACTGGAAGTAATATCCTGTATCAAAGTGTACCAGTAGAAAAGCGCGCCTCACAATTAAACATAACAATAGAAGATTTTTCAAAGTTGACGGAGAAGATTAGACAGAATCTATTTGGAATTCGAGAAGGTCGTGTTAGACCTTTCCTCGATGACAAGATATTGACAAGTTGGAATGGTTTAATGATTGCTGCACTAGCAAAGGCATCTTTGGCACTTAATAAACCCGAGTATCTTAAAACAGCTCAGAAAGCGGCCTTTTTTATTACAAATGTTTTAACTGAAGAGGGTAGACTCCTTCACCGATTTCGTGATGGAGAGTCTTCAGTACAGGGATTTTTAGATGACTATGCATTTCTTATTTGGGGATTAATTGAATTATACGATGCTTCTCTCGATGCACAATTTCTTAAGCTCTCTGTTGAGTTAAATGAAACATTACTTGAGCATTTTTGGGACGAAGATGAGGGTGGCTTTTATTTTTCAGCTAATGATGGGGAGCGTATGCCAATTAGAAGGAAGGTGATATACGATGGAGCTTTACCTTCGGGTAACAGCGTGGCAATGTTTAACCTACTTCGACTTGCAAAAATCACTGGAAACGTCGAACTTGAAGAAAAGGCTGAGTTAATGCGAAGTATCTTCTACGGGAATGTCTCCGATATACCCATAGCCCACACTCAGTTAATGGTAGCTCTTGATTATGGTTTAGGGCCTTCTTATGAAGTGGTTTTGGTAGGAGACCCTCAAAAAGAAGACACCATAAATATGTTACGCATTCTGAGAAAGGGATTTAAACCTAGAATCGTAGTGCAGCTCAAATCTAGAAAATTGGAGGAAATAGCAGACTTCATAAAATCGTATTCTATGATTAATAATAAAGCAACAGCCTATGTCTGTAAAAACTATCAATGTAACTTGCCGACTAATGATATTGAAGAAGCGTTGAAAATGCTGGATGATTAAACAAATAAACCTAAATCGTTTATTGGATGTGCACTTTTGTGTAAAATTTGTACATTCATGTTTTAGGTCCAGTTCTAGCCCACTGTGGTGTAGTAACATTTGGAACAGAATCTGCTCTTGGAATGTATAGTTTAATATCTACTATAGGTGAACCTTCAAACGCGTTAAGTCCACTGACAGTTATTATATAATCCTCAATTGAAATTAGTTTCACCACACAGATGCCTATTGGGTTAGGTCGGCTTGGACTCCTTGAAGCAAAAACACTTACTAGTGGTGCACCAAGATGTCTTTTTGGAATAACTTAAATCGTACTCCTTTCCTTCTCGTTATCTCGCAAATGAAACCAGTAAAGTATGATAAGATGGGAGAAATCTCTAAGACTTGACAGCATCTTTCCGTATTCGGGAAAAATTTGTATTCTTGAAAACTCAGTCGAACTTTCAACAACTCCAATAAATCTTAGTTTTCCACTATGATCCATTCAAGTTATTCCTTCTGTCTATTACGAGAATGCGAGAAAGATCCATATTACTGAATACATGATTCCTCCCAATACGCTAAGAACACTTAGAATCCTAACTAAAATTCCAGTCAGATCATAACGTGTTTTGACAATAAAGGTTTTACCAAATATTGTCACTCCTGTTTCATTGTCTTTGACTTTGATTAATACAGGTTTACTCCCTACCTCTTTAGCTTCAAAGGAGAACCACAAGATTCTCATGTTATCTACTACTTTCGACATAACACCTACAACGTCTTGTCCCGAGTCACTATAAATAGGTAGACGATCATCAAATGGTAAATCAAAATCTCTTGGTTGTAAGATCACATCAACTTCATAAGATTCAGGTGCAAAGGAGGGTGCTTGATAACTTACTGTTAAATTTCTTGTTTTATCAGCATCATTATTATGAGTGAGAATAAATGCGTTACATAATCCACCACGTGTTTTATTCCAAGAGCACTCTGCAGAAATATAGATGTCTGAATCTCTAAATTCTGGTAGATTATCAAATAGATTCATATAGAGACGATTTAGAAGATTGAAGAATTCTGGTATGATCCTTTCCGCCTTATTAATGATGATTTTAAAGCGATCAAATCCAAAAATCGGATGATGATTAAGTCTATCAACCTTCGAACCATCCTGAAAGAGTTCAGTAAGCTCTTTTATCGCGCTTTCCCAACTAAGCGATGTCTTCAGATTTTGATAGAGGATAAGGAATATTTTACCTAAAGCATCACCAAGACTGTATTCTGACTTAATATAATGGTTTAATTCAGATTTATATTCATCAAACCTTAACCTACTAAATGGATCAATGAAAGTATCAAAAAAAATGTTAATTTTCATTACTGAAGGAAAAATAGAAGGCTTATACAATCTAAGAATCTCATCAGGATCAAGAACCTGTTCTTTTTTTAATATTGAGAAGCCAAAAGTAACGAAGGCAAGTCCTGCAGATGCGTAAATGATGTAAGGAACAAACGCTCTTATCAAGAACAAAACGAGAGAGAATAATGAAGATATAACCAATATGTTTGCGTAGCGAATCTCTCTTTTTGTGATCTCTTGAAGATCTTGTACGCCACTCAGAGAAACGTAAGGTAAGCCTTTCACTTGAAAGTCCCGTAATGCTTTTTTGAAAAGATTATGCATGATTCTCAGATTTAAAAGAATGATAATTGAATTCAACACAGAGAAAACTAACAATATTAATGATGAATTATTGAGAAGAGCTGTTTGAAGCACTGTAGCACTCGGGTCGAAGTAAAGGCTTACCCCAACAATTACGGTAACGAAGAGTGAAGACATTAATATTGATGGTATACCGATTTTTCGACTATATTGAGATAGATAGTGTAAATTTTTATTTTCTACATCAAAATAATCGGTCATGAATATCTACCCTTCTTAAATTAAAAGCGGTGATAACAAGTGATTTAAAATTTTTCTATAAGTCAGTAGAGTGATCAAAGACTTTTTGAAAGCCTACAATAGCACGCGCTAAAAAAATTGAGAAAAAATTGGAATATCTGGTTTATTCCTTATACTCTTTAATAAGTTCAGCCATCTCAGTCAATCGTTTCTGAACAAGATGGTTTATTGTTCCCTCTTCAAATGTTCCATCATGTTTTTTATCGCCCGCTTTTACACCTGTGAGTACTTCAATGCCTTCACTGATGGTCTTTACAGGATATATGTGGAACTTGCCATCTCTAATCGCTTCGATAACATCATCCTTTAGCATTAGGTTCTGAACATTGCTATGTGGAATGAGGCATCCCTGTTCTCCTGTGAAGCCCTTTACTTTGCACACCTCGAAGTAACCTTCGATCTTTTGGTTTACTCCTCCTATTGCTTGCACTTCGCCTTTTTGATTGACTGAACCTGTTATGGCAAGGTATTGTTTTATTGGCTTTCCAGAAAGAGCAGATAATAGTGCATATAACTCAGTGCTTGAAGCACTGTCACCATCAACTCCAGAGTAGCTTTGCTCAAATACAAGTCTAGCTGTTAGGCTTAATGGATACTGGTATGCATAGGTGTTGTTCAGATATCCACTTAGAATCATAACTCCCTTTGTGTGAGTGGGTCCGCCCATCTGTGCCTCTCTCTCTATATCAATAATTCCTTTTCGACCTACTCCGATGCTAGCGGTTATCCTGCTTGGTCTCCCAAAACTATAATCCCCCAATGATAAGACAGCTAACCCATTTACCTGTCCCACTTTTTCACCCTCACAATCAATGAGAATGCTCTCTTTAGATATCATCTCCTCGATCTTCTTCTGGATCATGTTTGAGCGGTAAATTTTTTCTTCTAGGGCTTTATTGATGTGTTTCCTTGAAATAATCTCAGAGTCTTCTTCTCCTGCGTAATAATTTGCTTCTCGTATAATGTCAGCGACAGTTGAAAATTGAGTTGAAAGCTTATTCTGATCAGCAGCAAGACGGGAACTGAAATCAACAACGGCTGCTATACCGGTAGGATCGAGATGCCTTAATTCCTCTTTTCTGCACAAGGTGCAGATAAAAGCAGCATAGTGTTCAACATTTTCCTTGTTACGGTCCATAGTTGTGTCAAAATCAGCCTTAACTTTGAACAACTCTTTGAACTCTCGATCTCTAGTGAACAAGACTCCGTAAACTTGAGGATCTCCCACTATGATCACTTTCGCATTAAACGGGATAGGTTCAGGCATCATTGACTTTGTTACGAGAAAACCTTGACGAGCAATTGGATCTTCGATCTCAAGTTTCTCCTCAGAGATAGCACGTTTAAGGCTTTCATAAACCAAAGGATTCGTAAAGAGTCCCTCCACAGGTACGACGAGAAAACCACCATTTGCCCTGTGGGCTGAACCAGGTTGAATCATTGTAAAGTCGGTTACAAGAGCCCCAAACCTTGCTTCTTTCTGAAGGACTCCAAAAAGTCGAGTGTATGTAGGGTTATACTCTAATATTACAGGAGCTCCTTCAAGTTCAGAATTATTCACAAACAAATTTACCTTATACCTGTTGAGAAGATCCACTCGTGGTGTAGAAAGTGGAAAGGGAAGAGAGGGCTGCTGTGCCTCTTGGTCTGTCAAAAAATTCGATAAATTATCCAAAATATCCGCTTCAACTTCCTTTAAATACTCGACGACTTCTTCACAATCACCAAAATTCGTTGTTAAATGTGACATGCTAGGTTCTATTGCGAATGATGCCACATTCGTATTGAGTTCTTTAATCACATTGTTTGCTTTTCTTCCAAGCTCTCGTAGATCTCTAAGCACAACTGTAAACTCGCTTTGAAGAGACTCACGCTTCTTCTGAATTATTTCACGTAGTTCTTGTGAAAGTTGAAAGAATTCTTGATCATTAATTGGTTTACCCTTAACTAACGGAATTAAAACTAGTCCAATTCGAGATCTCTGAAGGATGAAACCTTCCTCTTGCGCCCTCTGATTGAGCTCCTTTAAAAGAGTATTCTGTTCTTCTTCAATCGCATTTAAGGTAGCACTTCTCTTCTTCTGATATTCTTCACTAGTAAAAGCCTCTCTCAACACTTCTTTAATTTCAGAAACAAATTGTTCCATAAGTTTTCCAAATTCTACACCTCTACCAGAGGGAAGTTTGAGAGCATTTGGTTTGTTGGGATCTTTAAAATTAAATACATAGCACCAATCATCAGGGATAGCTTTTGTTTTCGCTATCTCTTTTAAGAAATCATCAATAGCCGTCTTTCTACCTGTACCTGGCATTCCTGAAACATAGACATTAAACCCTTTATATGGCATTTTAAGCCCAAACTGAAGAGCACGTACCGCTCGTTCTTGACCAATAATTTCCTGTAAAGGAGAAAGTTGAAGTGTTGATTCACATGTAAACACGTTATCTGGACAAGTGTTTCTGCAAACATCGAAAGATAGTTCTTTTACCATTCTGATAACCCAAGCTCATTTAATCAAAGTGTTTATTAAATATCAATAAATATCCCCTTTAAAAACAATATTAGGGTGAGTGATTCGATGACCGAAGTGCCTGACACACCCGAAAACATGGCAGTATGCAAGAGGTTCTGTGGTCCTTGTCCAACCTTCAAACCAAACAAAATAAATGAAGTTAAACCACACTCCTTATTCTGTGCTCGAGGTAAATCATCGAAACCTATAGATCAAATTGAGAACAATGGGTGTTTCTGCCCAACATGTGGAGTGTTCGAAAAATACGATCTTATAGGTGGATGGTTCTGCATGCGTGGTAATGAATAATCATCAGTATTTCATAAATCTCTATTGCCTTTTTTAAGAACCTAAATACCATTATTTAACAGTCATTACTAACTTGAAGTTGAGTTAAGGAGATAATTAGCTAATTTTAAGAATGTTGGTGTCCCGGAGGTCTTTGAAGATTGTAGAATGCGAATTGAACAACTTCAGAGAGAGCTGGATGAATGTGCATTGCTTGCATTATAGGTGTGTATGATCCGTCTCCAGAGTTCATAACATTAATGATCTCCTGTAGTAGAGTCGAAGCATATGGTCCTACAATGTGTCCTCCAAGGATCTTCCCTGTTTTCTCATCAACTATCACCTTTACGAAGCCTTCCTCATCCATTGCTGCCCCTTTTGCAGTTTCTTTCAATTCCTGTCTGCCAACAAGGACATTGTATCCCTTTTCTAATGCTTCTTTTTCAGTCATACCAACGGAAGCGACCTGTGGGTAACTGAAAACTCCGTACGGTACCGATGAGTAATTTACAGGAATCTTATGACCTTTATACGAGAAATTATGCCATGCGATCCCAGCTTCATAATTAGCAACATGTTTAAACATATATTTGCCAATGGCGTCTCCAAAAGCCCATATCCTCTCCTTACTTGTTTCTAAAAATTTGTTTACAACTACAAAACCCTTATCATCGAGTTCGACTCCAGTTCTCTCTGGTTTTAATAGATCGGAATTTGATCTCCTTCCAGATGATATGAAAAGAGACTCTGCGGAGAATGTATGCACCTCACCAGTTTTCAGGTTGACAGCAATTACCTCTTTTAAACCCCCCTTCTCTACAACTTCAACAGCTTCGAATCCAGTAACAATGGTCATACGCTTTTCCATGGTCCGTTTTAAAAACTTTGATACCTCAGGCTCTGAACGTTTAACGAGACACTGACTTCGACTAATTATCGTTACATTACTACCAAAACTTGAAAAAAAATGCGCAAATTCAACAGCAATATACCCGCCTCCAATAAAAACCATACTGCGGGGTACCTCATTAACATCACAGACGTTGACGCTTGTTAGATATTCAACGTTTTCAAGAGATTTTATAGCTGGTATATTTGGCCTAGAACCTGAAACAATAAAGACGTTCTCAGATTTTATTGTCTCTCCAGAAACACGCATTGTATAATCTGAGATAAATTCTCCTACATCATTGTAGAAAGTTAAACCAGGTACATCTCCAATCCCATTCTCCATTTGAGACCGATCCTCCTCAATAAAATGACGCGTCCTATCCATTACAAAACGAAAATCTATGGACTCAATATTCGTTTTGATCCCAAATTTCTTAGACTCTCTAATCAAATTGATAACATCAGCGGGATAGATCACCATTTTTGAGGGAATGCATCCCCTGTTAAGACAGGTTCCTCCAAGTGGTCCGGATTCAACTAATGCTACAGTCAGCCCGTTCATTAACGCTCTATTTGCGATAGACATTCCTGAACCTGAACCTATTACGAGAACATCGAATTGCTTCATATCGATAAAAAATATATATCGAGATAAAAATATCTGCCTATCTTAATATTAAGATGGTTAATGAAAAATGAGTAAGAAAGTTGAAGTTGGAGATGTTGCACCTGAATTCACTCTCGTTGATTCAGACATGAAACTTCGAAAACTAAATGAGTTCAAAGAGAAGAATATTGTTATAGCCTTCTATCCCGGAGCTTTTACATCTACTTGTAAGAAGGAGAGGTGTACCTTTAGGGATTCCATCGCCAGACTAGAGAATCTAAATGCTCAGGTCTTAGGGATTAGTGTCAATGATCCTTTCTCAAATAAGGCATTTAAAGAAGCAAATTTACTCAATTTCCCACTGCTATGCGACTACAATCGAGAAGTCATAGAATTATCCAGTGTCTCAATGCATAACTTTGCGGGGTTAAAAGGTTACACAGCAGCAAAACGTTCAATCTTCGTAGTTGATAAGAAGAGTATTATCCGATACCGTTGGGTTAATAATTAATATCATCGGAATACCAATTAAGAAACTAATTAGCTTTGTTCCTTTGAAAATAAACCTTCTTAACTTCTGGAGATAAATTGTTATTTCTGATTAAGAGCGCGCGCTAATTATTCAAAGAATTGTGAAGAACCATTAGATACAATCTAGAAAAAAGGAAGTTATTGATGGTTTCATCTGGGTTTCCTTGCTGCTGCTGATTAGCTAGCTAGCTCAGGGATTGATAGCCTGGAGGCTATTAGACCCCAAGGTCGAAAATACCACCCGCCTTTTTTTTAAGAATCAAGCTAGCTTTTTTTTGAATGCTTATACCTAAGAAGAAGAACTGCGGCTTCAGCTATAGCAATTAATATTGCACTGATTCCTGCAATCATACCGATGTTTTGATTTCCACTCTGCTTTACTGCAATGCCTACAAGTGCCCAAATAATCACTAAACCATAAGCTAAGTCCCTTCTAGTAGTTAAGACAAGAAAAGCGATTAGTAAAGCGATTATCATGATTAGGATTGCCCAAGTTTCCTGGGCGATACCAAAGCCATTCCAGTTGACTGAAACCAATGTTACAGCCACGTTAGCAATAGAAGCAATAGTGATCCATCCTAGATAAACACTGAAAGGCGTATAAACAGCGAGTTTTTCAAGTTTTGAAGCTAATGATTTTCCGATGTCTAAGCGTAAGTATATTGTAATCAGGGTAGCTAGAAGCAGAAACATAATAACGACGGAATAAGAAAGAAATTCATACTGCCAAAGAAAAAGCCAAACAATGTTAAAGATACTACTTAGGACAAATAATGGACCAATTCTCTTATGGTAGTTTCTTCCCTTTTGATTGGGTAAGGCTTGAAAAACAACGAAAATTCCAAGCAAAACGTAAATGACTCCCCAAATGGAAAAAACATAGCCTGCAGGAGTTATCAAAGTAGGGTTACTATCAGAAATCTGAGCAGTATTCTTACCACCAATAAGAGTTGTGCTACCAGCTAAGCTATTGACAAGGACTGTTAAAATAAAAGAAATAATATTAAGCCATTTCAAAATGACAGAATTCCTAGATGTCATATAAACCACTCAAAGATTCTCTCGGCCTCAATAAGATGAGAATATTAAAATTTTATTCTTTTTTTACTGTTAAAGTCAGCTATTTAAAAAGAGGACTCGGATTTGCGACTGTGGTCTCTAGCACCTAAATATCTTGATTGGAAGGAGTTGAACGCCCTTTGGAGAGAGGGACTTCTTGCTCAAGCAGTCCTCTTTTAGGAAAAACCAAAGGTTGGATAAAACACCCACAGTTAACAAGATTCAAGAATCACAATAAACCAGTACATGCCTTAGGATTCTATCTTCTTAAAATTTATGAAGAATCATGTAGAAGAGGGTACAAATACTCACAATTTAAAATTTAACAACCAGAGAATGAAGTAGACCCTATAGAGATCTCATCGGGACAACTGATTTACGAGTCTCACATTCTTGTTGAGAGACTAAAAAAGAGGTCTCCTAAGAAGTACAAGGAAATCATTTAACTTGTAAAACAAACCATCTCGATCCACATCCATTGTTTGTTGTTGTGGAAGGAGAAGTAGAGTTATGGGAAAAAAGCTATTGGAACAGAAACATCCTTTGAAAAAACCTGTTTGTTACTAGTAAACACTTCTGAAATGTTAGCTTTTAATTTAAATCATCTAATTTCCAAGGGCTAAGTTATAACTTCTTTTTACGAAAGGCAGAATCTCATCCATCTCTCTCAATTTGTTAACGCTGACCATTGACCATTTCTTAATTGTCCTCTTCCCTGATACAAACGGTTTAGATTGATGCTTAAGGAACAGCTTATCTCTATCAGATTGGCTTAGACTTGTGATCACTATTCCATTTGTTACTAAAAAAGCGAACAGCTTATTGTTGGCCGTGTAACTTGGACACCCAAACATCGTCTTCTTAGACACATTAAGCCAGTTCAAAACCTCTTCTTCAAACTTCAATCGTAACTCTTTGGTTTCATCTTCAGAGTAATACTTCATATTCAATACTCACTCTCATTTTTCAAATATGGATATTAAGTTATTTTGTTGGTATACAACTGCTTAATTCTGCTAACTAGCAAAATTCCATAAGAAAGAAGAGACAGGTTACTATGGAATATTAGATTAGTTGAGATCTTGAGAACTATCGAAGAGTTTTTTTATTTATTTGCACCCACGGTTTTCTGGAGGGTTGTAGAAGCACATTTTGCTTGGGTCTTCTTTTGAATATAAGACAGCCCCCGCATTGACTAAAGATGCGAACTTTACGTTTATCCCTGTGCTTCTTACATAATTCAAATGCTTTATCCATAGGTATTGGATTTGATTTTGACATTAGGATGACTCCAATGACTTTATTCTTACTCCGTCCAAATCACATAACTAATCAAGGAAGCTATCTTCTATGTTTTCTTGTCTTTAAGTAGCTTTGATATTCTTCTTCACTCGTAAAAATCTTCCACTTTTCAAACTTACCAAGTTTAACACGTCTCACAAAGCAGTTTTTACCTGTTCTAATTTCAGCCGATTTAAGGAAATGAATGGCTTCCTCCTCTGTTTTCATAGGATAAGGCCAATGCAACATGCACTGTTCTCTACCACAATCGGGGGACACAAACTTTTCGTGAGTACAACTAGAAGAAAACTGGAGATCCCATCCATAGCAGGTATTACAGGGATTGTTGTGGTTGTAATTCCATGTCATTAACTTAGATTAGTCTTTGAAGCTGAAAACCTTTCTTCTTTTCAAATCCTTTTGGAGTAAGTTTCTGAGCAAATCCCTAATAAGATTTGAACCAGCTAGTGAGGTCAGGGATTGGTAGCCCGGAGGAGATTAGTACATGTGTATCAATATACCTCTCTAGTTTTTTTAAGGCTAACACAATTAGTAATGAATCTATATACTTCCAAATAGCTCGTGCTATACGTTTTAGTAAGCTCCTTCAAGATAAGATATCCAAAGACATTGAAAGGTGATTTACTGAGGAATGATGAATGCGTAATCAAATTCCTTAATAAAGAAGGAAGAATACTGCAATCGTTTCAAAGAGATAAAGATGGCTGGTTTCAAACGAGTTCTAAGGGCATAGTGAGGAGATGCACAGCTGAACAAACACTATCCCATCTGTTACCTCCTCTTGCTGGTGTCAGCAAAGCAATTGTAAAGGTGGAAAGAATATCGCCTAATAAGTAACAGTTAACACAGGTACTCGAAGTTAGAACTGCTTATCAAGATACGAGTACTCTCAACGTATCTTACCGGAAAAAATTATTTTGCACAAGTGGAATGGTAGCGGGGGGGTTACCACCCCATATGTGCAAAAATATACTGTCCCCTCTTTATTTTTGAATGTGATTACCTGAAGATTGGAATTTATATATCCCTGAAAGAGATTAGGCCTCACAGTTGAATCTGCTTTACTCCTTTTTCTTAGCTTATTTTAGATGAATATTTCTCAACAATTGCGTTAATCTCTTCTGAGACAGTGGGATTTTCTTCCATAATCCTGTTTAAGACCTCAAATTTGTTCTCAGTCTCGTTGTTCCAATCCCAATTAAAATCAAGTAAACTAGAAAACAATTCATACATTTTAATCATCATACCGAGTTTCAACTTCATTTCTGATTCGTTGCTCTCGTTTTGCAGGATAAGTTCCAGAATGATGAAGAGTATTAACCGTGAATTACCGCTCATTTGAAGCTTAACACCGTTCTCCGTTAGAAACATCTTTTCAGGAGAGACACCCATCTGCTGTATTAGTTGCATCGCATTCTTTCTCGCTAATTCAAAAACGTGATCAGGAAGATAATTGAAAGATTCACTATACATCAGATTAAAAGTATCCTTCTCTTTTCTCTCCAGCACGATCTCCAATTTGTCAGGAACAAAACCCATCATCTTAGGCACATTATGTTTTTCATAGATCAATTCGATTTCTTTCAACATACCATCTACATCAATTGTTCTATTAGACATCCCTTTTTCACCCTATTAGAGCTCTAAATCCACACTGAAAGGAGAACTCATGAACATCTTATACTTTTTTTAGAAAGACAAGAAAAACGGAAATTTAAACTAGCTAGCTAATTTTCAATTCAAAATATTCCAAAAAATTGGAGTGGGTATTCTGGTACATGTGTATTGGTAGCCCGGAGGAAACCAGAACATATGCTCGAATATACCTACCACATTTTTTAGAATCATTGTAGCTAGCTAACAAATAAGATAGGGCGGGTTAAAATAGCGCGCGCTAATCTGTACATTCTGTTTCCTCAGGGGCACTCATCTTGTCGTTAATCTCGGTCACAGCCTGTTCGAGATCTTCAGCTGTCCGCATCGATGTTGCTGTCGGGACGCTCGTCGTGACGAAGTGCTGCGCGTACGGGAAGCACGCCACTTCGAATGGCATCGGGTCCAGTGTTTCAGCGCCGAACGTGTTGGTGCACAGCGAGATATCGTCGAGCGGAAGCTTCAGCGCCTGCACCATCTCCTTTGGATCGAACACCAGACTGAACGGTTTGGTGCATTGCTGCAGCTCACCGCCATAGTCGACTGAGAGGTTGCCCTCAACCCACAGGCGCTGGTCGAGTTCTGCGAGCACACCATTCTTTAGGTTGGCGACAAGAGTGAGGCTGTTGTTGGACTTCGCACTCGCTACATCAACGATGATCTCTCCGAGATAAGACGTCGTGACTACCGAATGCGACGTGCTTGGGCCGATAAACCCCTGGCTCGGATCGTAGCTATGGGTGTTGCTTTCATACTCAGCGATGATCCAAGAGAGAAGTCCGGTTTTGCAGTTCTCAGCGATCAGGTAGAACTCCAATCGGCTCCCCCAAAACACGCTCGTGTGGACGTTGAAGGCGCTAATGATTGCGCACGGTCGCTTGGGGGTATCGCTGAACATTGCCGAAGGGAACAAGCTGTAATTCGGTGGCAATACCTGCTCAGCTGCCTTAGTGTCAACGATCTCAAAGGCAAGGAACACAGAGTAGGGTTCAACAACGAAACTCATGTAAGGGTTGGTGCGCGCCCCTCTGTTAACGATGTACCGTTGGAGTCTGAATGGTAGCTTGCGGAGTATAGCGCTACCCTGGGTCGTGGATGCGACCTTGGCGGGCACAATCATCTTCTCAGTAGTTTTGATGTAGCGTCGAAGGTCATTTGTTTTCATGTCTTATCCTCACCATATGACTCGCGCACGCTATTAATTTTAAATGGATAGTATTCCATCAGTTCTTGAAAAGTTTCATCGATCTCGCATTGAGAAAAAGATTGATAATCCGAATATCTTCGAAAACAATTTATTACATGACTTACAATAACACAAAGATCTTTTACAGCTTTTCTAATATTACCTATATAAGTCATAATCATAGCTAATCACAATCATTATAATAATTTTAATAAATTAAAAAAAAGAGGGCTAGTTAAGCAGATTGTAGTTCAACCAGTTTATCTTTTACGGCTTCAACATGTCCTTTTACTCGAACTTTTATCCAACTATGAGCGATTTTACCTTCAGGATTGATGATAAAGGTACTTCTAACGACTCCATAGTACTCTCTACCATACATTTTTTTTAATTGCCAAACGCCATATTCTTGAAGGACATTATGTTCGGGATCACTTAGTAAGTTGATTCCTAGATTGTTCTTCTTAATGAACTTGGTATGACTCTTTATGGAATCTGGGCTTACACCCAAAATGACAGCGCCTTTCTCCTCAAATTCTGTTTTACTAGCTGAAAAAGCAAGGGCTTCAAGAGTACATCCTTTTGAGCCATCTTTTGGATAAAAGTATAGAACAACCCATTTCCCCATAAAATCTTCTAAACACGTATCTTCTCCTTGAGAACTTTGTAAACAGAACTTCGGTGCAATGTCTCCAACTTTTAATTCATTAAGTTCCATGAAATCACTTTGAAGATTAGCTAGATAAAGCATTAAATTTTTTCTATTCATAATGTTGTTCAAGAAACCATTCGTTATCCTTCTCTTCAAGCACGCCTTCTTCTCCACAAGTAATACAGGTTATTGGTCTGCCTTCACTGTACTCATCCACACAACTAAATTCACAGTTACATGCTCTACATACAACTTTTTTAGACATTTTTTCATCCAAAGAAATTTTCTTTTAAATATAAACAAGTTTATCGCCAAATATTTTAGGGTTTCATAGCGCTTACTAAGGTACAGGTATGCTTTTATTAGTAGCTCGGAGGAGATTCGAACCCAGACATCGCTGGAGATATCACCCGCAAACCCCCCTCCTTTTTTTCTAAATAAAAAAACGTATCCAATTTTTTGGAGAGGTGACTACCCTCCAATTTTTCGAATGACCTTGATGAACACGTACTGAATTCCACGCTACCGCATTTTTTTATCAGTAATAGTAAAAATCAAATTTCTTTTTATAAAATATGCGCGCTATATTCATATAATGAGATTATGAGATATTTACTTCGTAATTGCGTGCACATCGTTATGGTTCGTGTGACAACCTCAAGCGACGCATCAGGGGTAAGAAGAATGAGACGATCTTTCAATCAGATGGGAGCCCTGGTGGGGCTCATTACCTTAGCCGTCTCCGGTTTAGCCCTATATTGGGTAAATTTAGTAACGCAAGGCGGGGCGACGGATTTAGAGATGTTGGAAATGACCATTTGGGGAACACTGACGATGATGTTCTGGGCATTGACACCACTATACTTGAAGCGGGTCCGGTGGGGCTACATCGCTGGCGTTATCGTACTGTCAAGCCAATTTATGAATCTTGCGTTAGGGCTTTGGGAGCGGACGTATTATTTCTCGCCTTCGTTCTATAACTTATCTGTCGTGTTAGTATTTTTGATAGCGACTGCTACCATTTACTTCAGCGTCAGATCCTTTGGAGAATTACCCAGCTCAAGTAGAAAGAAGACCACCCTCGGCATAATGGGTGTGATTCTCGTGACAATTGTATTAGGAGCGGCTTTCTTCTTTGGTGCCACTTCAGTCAGACTGTACATGTTCAAGACCGCTTTCACCAGCATCGGAAGGGAGCTCGAAGGCCTTACGTTCGAGGAGAAGATTGAGTTTCTAGTCGAAAAGGGAGATTTCGCCTCCCTAGCAGCTGGAATCGTTGTCAATAACACCCTGGTCTGGAACAGAGGCTACGAAGCCGATTCCGTTAAGACCGTCTACCAAATCGGCTCAGTCTCAAAGCCCTTCGTGTCGACAGCGATCCTGCAGCTTCATGAGCGGGGATTGATCGGACTGGATGATGACATAAACAAATACCTCCCATTCGACGTGAGGCACCCGGAGTACCCGGACAAACCTATAACCGTCCGGATGCTACTGACCCACCAATCGGGGATGAGTGATTATATTGATCAGTACGACGGTTTCGTCTACGGAGATACGCTAACCGACTGGCTCAAGGACCATGTACCCTGGAAGCTAAAGGAGTTCGACCAGCTACCTTCTCAGGATGAGTTCCTCGAGGGTTA
>Ga0209635_10001242_pt1 | contig 18847 bp, 19 predicted proteins | sample DeeMarSWOR230_32_FD_187463 | JGI IMG/M metagenome (GOLD analysis project Ga0209635, IMG submission 187463) | Marine sediment microbial communities from White Oak River estuary, North Carolina - WOR-2-30_32 (SPAdes) (version 2) | ecosystem: Environmental > Aquatic > Marine > Intertidal zone >... | reverse complement strand
TTTACAAAAGGTAATAAAAGATTTACCAGATAAAGTTGCCGAATCAATAAAGTCATCAACGAATGATGATAACAAATCAAGAGGATAACGAATCAAAATGACCTACCAACCACGTTTATACTTAACCCTTTCATCTTTATACTTGCAGGGGGATTCCTTGAGTTCTCACTAGCAATGGTTCTACGCATCATAGCAGCTGCTGGTGCACTCTGGTTCTATACACTCACAGAGTTTTTGGGGCTAAGAGAAAAGTGGGGTGACAAAGTATTCTTAGCGACAAGTTTGAGTTTTATAGCACTCTTCATTGCTGGTTATGCATTAAGTGATATGACTTTGTTGAAGAAAATAGTTTACCCTGCGGCTACATTTGGCGTCGCATGTGTTGTCACTGCGGTAAGACTATACATCGAGAGAAAACGTGAGAAGAGAAGCTCCTTGGAAGAAGGAGACAAATAAATCCAACACCACTACTAATTAGATGACCTAAAGCATAACGTGCTACTCATCAGCCACAGCATACATTGTAATTATACCACTTGCTAGGTCTGTGAAGTTTGAGGACAACTTCATCTTCTGCACTCAGGACATATAGTTTGCGGCGCTTATGTTGCTCTCAAGTAAGGCCCTAATACTTCAGGGATTAATACTGTGCCATCAGCTTGCTGATAGTTTTCCAGCACAGCGATAAGGACTCGGGGTAGAGCCAACCCTGAGCCATTGAGCGTGTGTACAAGCTGTGGTTTGGCGCCAGGTTCAGGGCGATAGCGGATATTTGCCCGCCTCGCCTGAAAGTCACCGCAATTGCTGCAAGAACTGACCTCGAGCCATTCAGCACAGCCAGGAGCCCACATTTCAATATCATATGTTTTGCAGGCGGCAAAGCCCAGGTCTCCGGTGCATAACTGCACCACCCGGTGAGGTATGTCCAGCTTCCGACATATGTCCTCAGCATCGGCTACCAGTTTCTCCAGCTCTTCATTAGAGCTTTCTGGGCTGGTAACCTTGTAGAGCTCCACCTTATCGAACTGGTGCCCCCGCTTGATGCCTCTGGTGTCCGTGCCGGCAGCCATCTTCTCTCGACGGAAGCAAGGGGTATAGGCGACATAATGTAGGGGCAGGCTATCGGCACTTAATATTTCGTCACGGTGAAGGTTGGTTAACGGTACCTCCGCCGTGGGTATAAACCAGAAATCATCTTCTTCGTCGTGATATAAATTATCGCCAAACTTGGGTAAATTTCCTGAGCCGACCATACATTCTCGCTTTACCATAAAAGGAGGATAAATTTCTTTATAGCCATGCTTGTTTACATGGACATCGAGCATAAGTGAGATAAGCGCTCGCTGGAGGCGTGCCCCCAGCCCTTTGAGAACATAAAACCTGGTCCCTGAGAGCTTCACTCCCTGCTGGAAGTCTATTATGCCCAATTTTTCTCCCAGTTCCCAGTGAGGCAGGGGCTTGAAGGATAACTCCCTTGGCTTGCCCCAGGTGCGCACTACCACATTATCGCCCTCGCCACTCCCCAAGGGCACGCCGGGGTGGGGGATGTTGGGTAACTCCAGCAGCAGGGAATCAAGGTCGGCCTTAGCTTCTTTAGTCTGCTGCTGCAAGGAAGATACTTGCTCTCCTAATTGGCGCATCTGGGTGATGAGCTGAGGTGGTTTTTCCTTGCTTTGGCCCAGTTGTTTGCTGGCCTCGTTATGTTTGGCCCGGAGTTCCTCGGTTTGACGGAGCAAGTTGCGATAAAGCACGTCAATCTCAAGGATGCTATCGAGAGCAAAGGTATCGCCTCTTTTCTCCAGAGCCTGGCGAACAAGTTCGGCGTTTTCACGAATAAGTTTAATATCAAGCATTTTTGAGCTCCAAAGCTCAAAAGTAGTCAGTAGTCAGAATTCAGTAGTCAGTAGCCACCTCCCCCCTACTAACTACTGGCTACTGACTTCTGCATTCTCCCTCATCTTAGGATTTGCCATCTTTACTCTTTTGTCTTCAGCTGGGGGAAAAGTATCACTTCTCGAATAGATTGCTGCCCAGAAAGCAGCATCACCAGGCGGTCGATACCTATCCCCAAACCACCGGTAGGCGGCATCCCGTACTCCAGAGCCTGGAGAAAATCTTCATCGGCGATTTCCACTTCCTCGTCGGCAGCCTGCTCTTTTAGCTGCTGGCGAAACCTTTCCCTTTGCTCCAGGGGGTCGTTAAGCTCGGTGAAGGCATTGGCAATCTCCATGCCAGCCACAAAGCCCTCGAATCTCTCTACCAATCGTTCGTTACCTCTCTTACTCTTGGCCAGAGGTGACATTTCCACGGGGTAGTCCAGAAGGAAAGTCGGCTGAGTAAGCTTTGGCTCGACAAAAGTGGAAATCAATTCGTCTATCAGCCTGCCTCTGCCTTTGCCTGGCTCGACTTCCATTCCCATCTGTGTCATCCGTGTCCTCAGTGAAGCGGCATCGGTATAATCTTCGAAATCGATGCCGCAATGTTCTTTTATTGCCTCACGCAGGTAAAGCCTTTGCCAGGGGAGACCAAGGTCAATGGTTTTGCCATTATGAGCAAGCTTGGTATTGCCCAGAACCTCTTTCGCTATATACTTGAGCATCTCCTCGACCAGTCTCATCATGTCATTGTAATCGCTATAAGCTTCGTAGCACTCGAGCAAGGTGAATTCCGGGTTATGTCTAACAGAAATACCTTCATTGCGAAAGGCACGCCCTATCTCGTAAACCTTGTCAAAGCCGCCTACCACCAGTCTCTTAAGGTGGAGCTCCAGGGCAATTCGCAGGTAGAGATGTTCACCGAGGGCATGATGATGGGTGACGAAGGGGCGGGCCAGTGCTCCGCCGGCATGGGGGTGAAGCACAGGAGTTTCTACCTCCATAAACCCCTGCTTATCTAAAAAGCTTCTTATGGCGGTGATAATCTTACTACGCAAAATAAAAATGTTTTTATTCTCTTCATTGGAAATGAGGTCGAGATATCTCTGCCGATAGCGTTTTTCTACATCAGCCAGCCCATGCCACTTCTCTGGCAGCGGGCGAAGGGATTTACAGAGCATGGTGAAATCGGATACCTCCAGAGTGAGCTCTCCGGATTTGGTCCGGAAGAGCCTCCCCTTTGCCCCGATAATGTCGCCAATATCAATATCCTGAAGAAATTCGTACCTCTCCCGGCCTAGAAGGTCATAGCGAAAAGAAAGCTGTATCTTCCCTGAGCTATCGCGAATATCAAGAAAGGACATCTTGCCTATAGAACGTTTGGACATAATGCGGCCAGCCAGCGATATATCCTGAGAGCTCTCCCCTTGCTGCTCAAAAGGAGCTATCGCCTCTCGAATAGTGTGGCTGAGGTGATAGGAATGTGGATAAGGGTCTATACCGCGAGCCCGAATTCTGCTCAGGCTATCCAGCCGCTGTTCCGTTATGCGTTCTAATCTTGAGGCCATGAAAAATCAAAAAATCAAACCTCGAAACTCAAAATTACAAAGTAAAATTCAAAACCTATTTTTTGCTTTCCGTACTAATACCCAGAATCTCCTTGGCTTCCTCTGACAGGTGCTTGGGCACCATTACTTTCACCTCACCTAACCCATCAACTGTAATGCCGTAAACCAGGCCAGCGCTCTCGTAGCTTAGGAGGACTGGTATACCTTCGCTCTCCAACCGTCCCTTGATTACATGCGCCTCCATGTATGTGGTAGTGCACACAGAAACCAATTGTTTCCTTGCCGACATAGTTCCTGCCTTCGTTTATTTTAGCAGAAACTTTTAGAGTATTGCTAAAACGATTGACATTGTATAAAATTCGCCCTGTTGCCCCAAAAGCTCTATCACAAATCTAAAATTCTAAAGGAGGGAAGATGAATTGAACGCGCTTGGGAGACATCTGCTACTAGAACTAAAAATATGCAATGAGGAGGTGCTGGATGACTTAGATTTCATCAAAGATTGTCTTAATGAAGCTGCCATTCAAAGTGGCGCTACCGTAGTAGGCGAGTCCTTTTATCATTTCTCCCCTTACGGAGTGAGTGGAGTGGTCAATATCGCTGAGTCGCATATTGCCATTCATACCTGGCCGGAATACGGGTACGCTGCCGTAGATGTTTTCACCTGTGGGGACGATGTAGACCCGGGAAAGGCTGCCAGGTTGATAACAGAGAGGCTGGGGGCCAAGAATCACTCCCTAATTGAGCTTCGCAGGGGGATAATAGAGGATAGCCCGGTCGGGTGTGCAAAATGAAAGATAGCGACCCTGATAAACATAGATGGTTCTCTGATTATATAAGTCCTGACCTTACTATGTTGCATAGCATTAAGGAGAGGATATATTCAGGACGAAGTAAGTTTCAGTCCATTGATATTGTCAACACGGGCAGCTTCGGTATCTGTCTCGTTCTCGATGGCAAGATTCAATCCAGCGAGGCAGATGAATTTATTTACCATGAAGCTCTGGTACACCCAGCTATGATTGCCCATCCCCAGCCAGAGAAGGTATTTATTGCTGGGGGAGGTGAGGGTGCGACTTTAAGAGAAGTCCTGGCGCATAAGACGGTAAAAAGGGCGGTCATGGTGGATATTGATGAAGAAGTTGTAAGCCTTTGTCGCCGATTCTTGCCCTCCTGGCACCAGAATGCCTTCGATGACCCTCGGGCAGAGCTTCATTTCGTCGATGCCAGAAAATACCTGGATGAAAGTAGCGACGAATTCGATGTCATCATTATTGACTTGGCTGACCCTTTGGAGCAAGGGCCGGCACGATTGCTATACACCCAGGAATTCTACCAAATAGTTAAACAAAAACTAGGGCCCTATGGCATTATGTCGGTGCAGGCTGAACCTGCTGAATGGAGAAACTTGGATAATTTCACCGCTATTGCCAATACTTTAAGAAATGTCTTCCCTATAGCCCGCCCCTACCGGGTTCATGTACCTTCTTTTCTGGGCTTATGGGGCTTTGTCGCGGCTTCCCAAAGCCTTGACCCCCATGAACTGACTCCCGAGGAAATTGACACCAGAATTTCAACAAGAATATCAAAGAAGCTAAAATCCTACGATGGCCTCACCCATCAAGCCATGTTTACTATCCCCAAGCATATTCGTCAACAGTTAGCTGCAGGCAAAAGAATCATCACTGACAAACAACCTATCTCTGCCTATTGACTTGCCTGCACAAATTACCTCCCCGCCGTTTCTAAGATTGTTTTACTAATTCCACTGAAAAAGTACTGCTCACCCTGATGTCGTTATCAGGTCTTTGCCTTCTGTGCCCCTCAATCCTCCGGACTTTTTGCTTCTTCCTCGGCGGGACCCGACACTACCTCCTCTCCTTTTGTAAGATACAGTTGGCTTGTGCTTGATTTCACCCGTGGCACTATTTTCCCACCACAATGAGGACAAAGCATCCCAACAGTTTGTCTGGAAGTAAAGATGATGCTGACCATTCCTACGACCGCCAGCGCTATTCCTACGCCCATTACCACCCACCAAACTCTTTCACCGAAGTCAGGTTCCCTTAGAAAAACGCCGAGGACTATCAGCGCAGCACCCAGTACCACCCACACCAGCACCGTTACCATATCGTACTTTTTATAAGTCATTCTCCCACCTCCTGTCTTGGACTATAAATAATAAAGTAGCATCTATCGCCTACGTTGTCTAGCCCCTATCAGTTTCTCTCCAAAAACTTAGGCGTAGGACCACGATTAGCATATAATCAAATAACCCACGACTGGTGACATCATTTGACTTTCTTCTGCTTCCTGTCGAATATGATGTCCTTTATTACGCCTTTAGCCAGGGCTTGTTTAATATCGGACAGATTTCGAACCAGCATGAAGACGTCAATAGCTAATACATAATATACTAGCGCCAGCGAGTCTTCAAACAACCAGACAAACAGAGGTAAAAGAGCAAATCCAATGAATATGGCCGACATAAATTTACGGGTAGTAAAGAACGGAATAGCTATTATTGCCAGCGTAACAAGTATTGACCTGGGTGCCAGCACGAGAAATATACCTATAATGGTGGCTGAACCCCTGCCACCCTTAAAACCTGCGAACACAGGGAAATTATGTCCCGCCAGAGCGCCAAAACCAGTCCCAAAGACCCACAGTTCCGAAATGTTTAGAGTCTGGGCAATAAGTATAGCACCTGCCCCCTTCGCGATATCAATGAGACCGACAAAAACGCCTTCATGAGTACCAATTTTGCGCATAACATTAGCGCCACCCATATTACGTGAACCGACGTTCCGAATATCTATGCCTTTCCTAACACGAGACACGATGTAGGCTGTAGGAATGGAGCCTAAAAGATACCCGATGATTATGCTTAGAATACCTAGTGGCATGTCTCCACCCAACTAGGTGGCAGATTGTCTGTCTCCGAGCACGCTAACAATAATAAGACCAGGCCCTGTGTGTGTGCCGATAACGGGGCTTGTACGCGAGAGGTAAATAGGAACTTGAGGGTACTTTGAGTGAAACCTCTGGACTAACCTTTTGGCCTCATCTAAGTCAGTAGCATATTCCACAGCTAACCCTTCAACGTTGCCAAAGTTTGCGACATGGTTATACAGGTAGTCTATCGCTTTAGCTCGGGAGCGTTCCCGACCACAGGGATACACCTCACCATCCTTAATGCCGATGATTGGGTTTACCTTGAGTAATGAACCGAGAAAGGCTTGCGCCTTACCGATGCGCCCCCCGCGTTCCAGGTATTCAAGGGTATCAAAAGCGGCACACATATCTACCCGGTGGATGGTGTGACGGGCCACACCCAGTACTTCATCAAGGCTGGCTCCACTTTGAGCTGCTTTGGCAGCAGCAATTGTTATGAAACCTTGGGCCATAACCGCCCATTGCGAGTCTATGACCTCTACACGACATCGCTTCTTCATCAACCCGACGGCTTGTAATGCCACCTGGTAGGTAGCACTGAGCTTGGAAGTTAAACTGATAACCAAGATCTCGTTTGTTTTTTCGGCAAGCTTATTGTAGGCATCGGCAAAAGCCGCTGGCGGCGGCACAGATGTCGCAGGCAAGGCCTTGTTGGTCCTTAGCTTTTCGTAGAACTGGTCAGGACTCAGGTCGAGACTATCGCGGTAGAGGTCCGTGCCAAAGCGGACAACAAGCGGAACCACTGTAATCCCGAACTCCTCAGCTACCTGAGGGGGCAGGTCAGCAACACTATCAGTCACAATAGCTACATTAGGCACGGATATTATCCTCTCCTCCACCAAGCAACCCCAACAATATCATTTTGCAGCCGCATGGTACTAGAATAGTCCGGGTCGTCTGTGGATATGATACTGCTTGCTCATAAACTGTGAGGGGAAATAACACCACATGGGGGCGGGCTACCGGGGCGAAAGGAGCCATTAGTCCAGTTACGATATTATCTCCAGTCAGTTAGTTCGGCCTTTGCCAGCATACTTCCAAGTGCTACCAACCATAGCGATGAGGTGATCGCTAAGCCCAAAATCCACCAGCTTACCGTATCCTCCTGCTGGATGTCCCCTATGACCATTTTGGACAATAAATAAAGAAGACCAATCCCAGCCGCTGCTAGCATGGAGTGTGCCACTACACGCCATCCTTTTCGTGTTAAAAACTTCTTTATAATCATCGCTTCCTCCTTGCCCTTCTATTAATATTATAATCCATGGAGAACATCCTGAAAAGTGGGGGGGGAAATCGGCTCGTAGTCAGGAGTTGGTGAACCTGAGCATTCTCTATCCTCGCCTTCTCGGGTGCCTTGTTCCGTGAGGTCTGGTTTTCTTACGCTTCTAAGCGGTTGATGTGAACTTGCAGAGCTGAGCGATAACTTTGGTTAGTCCGGGAATCGAAGAGAACAAACACGACATCTTTAAGGGATGTCGCTTGCTCCTCAAGAAACGAAACGACGGTGCTTATTGCTATTTTTGCCGCTTCATCCACGGGATAGCCATAGGCTCCGGTGCTTATGGAAGGAAAGGAAATGCTGGCTAATTTGTTCTCGGTAGCTAATTTCAGGCACTGGTAATAGGCGCTCCTTAAAAGCTCAGCTTCGTTTCTGCTGCCACCATTCCAGACGGGACCGACGGTATGTATTACATACCGTGCTTTGAGATTTCCCCCCGTGGTGATTACAGCTTTGCCAGTGGGCAATCTTCCTTGCTGGGCAACAATTTTCTTGCATTCCTCTAATATTGCTGGTCCCCCGGCCCGGTGTATTGCTCCATCTACTCCTCCGCCACCCATTAAACTAGAGTTGGCAGCGTTAACGATGGCATCGGTAGCTTGGCCGGTGATATCCCCCTGGACAATAGATACTTTTATTTTATTGACCGTCGCCTCCATCTTCTCTCCTTGTCTGAAATAATCTAGATTGCCTAGACGTTAAATAAGAAAGTAACTACATCTCCATCCTGGATGATATAATTTTTGCCCTCTGTCCTTAGCAGGCCTCTTTTTCGCGCCTCGGCTATATTGCCGCAGCTTTCCAAATCACCATAGCTGATAACCTCAGCCCGGATGAATCCCCTCTCCATGTCGGAGTGAATCTTGCCTGCCGCTTTTGGTGCTGGAGTTCCACCGGGGATAGTCCAGGCTTTTAGCTCGGAAGAAACTGTGGTAAAGAAAGAAACCAGTCCCAGAAGACTATAGGAAAGGTCGATAACCTGGTTAAGCGCCGGTTTGCTCAGCCCCATAGCTTCACGGAATTCCTTGGCTTCTTCGTCGCTGAGCTGGGCTAGCTCCATCTCCAGTTTGCCGCAAAGGACTACCACAGCAAACTGGGGGTAAAGGGAATTTATCTCACCTTCCAGTTGTGAAGCCTGTGATATTTGCTCCTCTTCTATATTGAGGGCTACCAACATAGGTTTGGCGGTAAGAAATTGATAGTTGGATAACATTTTGAGTTCTTCTCTAGCCAGGCCTTGTAGTCTTATTGGTATATCCTTCTCTAACTCCGCCTTAACCTTTTGAAGCAGAAGTTGCTCCTTTAAATAGGACTCCCGCTCTGCTGCTTTAGCCGCTTTTAAACTTGTCTCCAGTTTTTCAAGCCTTCTCTCCATAATAGCTAAATCGGAAATGGCGAGTTCTAAATCTAAGGAAGCTATGTCTCGTTTCGGCTCTATGCTTCCTTCAGGATGGGGAACCTGGTCATCTTCAAAAGCCCGGACTACCTGGAGCAAGGCATCAGCAGTGGTTAGATAGTTCAAGAATTCTCCCCCCGGTCCTTCCTTACCGAAGCCTTTGAGTGAGCCGGCAATATCTATGTAACTCACCTCTGCGGGAACAGTCTTTTTGGGCTGGAATATGCCTTCCAGTGCTGATAGTCGGGCATCGGGCACCTTGGCCACGCCGGTATTGGGAGCCAGTGTCGGGGAATAAGCGGCAACTTCAGCCTTGCCTCTGGTTAAGGCATTAAAGATAGTCGTTTTGCCGCTCTTAGGTATCCCGATAATGGCAACCTTCATGATTATATCCTATCATACTTTTATTTTTGAGCTTCTGCCAGGAAAGGCTGGTGCTGTGATAGAATACTAGGTAAATGTTCTATATTCTTTATGGTCAGGACGATTTCTCCCTTAATCAAGCTGTGGAGAAAATTAAAGCTAACCTAGGCGACCGGGAGATGGTAGCGACTAACACCACCAATTTGGATGGGCAACATCTGACTTTAAGCGAACTTAGAAATAAATGTGGTGCCGCTCCTTTTTTATCCTCACATCGCCTGGTTATAGTCGATGGCTTGTTAGGACGCTTTGAGGTAAAACAAAGCAAGCCACGGTCTGGCAGGGGCAAATCTGGAAATGGGCTGAGGGAATGGGAAGGCCTGGCTTCTTACATCGGGCAGATGCCGGAAACGACTGTGCTGATGCTGGTCGATGAAGAGGTTAAGGGGCAAAATTCTCTATTAAAGAAGCTTTCACCATTAGCTGAAGTAAGAACTTTCCCCTTGTTACGAGGCAGGGATTTAAGGGCCTGGATACAAAAACGGGTGAGGGAAGAGGACGGAGATATTACCCCCCAGGCTGTGAATTTGCTCGCTGAACTCATAGGTGGAGACTTATGGGCGATGAATGGTGAAATCCAGAAACTGCTTCTTTATAGCCAGGAGCGACCTATCAGCGAAGATGATGTCAGACGACTGGTAAGTCATGTCCAGGAGGCTAACATCTTTGCTCTGGTGGATGCCGTAGCCGAGGGTCGAACCGAGTTAGCCCAACGGATACTTCATCGGCTGTATGATGATGGTGTGGCACCAACGTATATCATGGTTATGATTACCAGGCAATTCCGCTTAATAGCTCAGGCCAAAGATTTGGAATCAGGGCTGTCCCGCCTGCAGATTCAGGATAGGTTGGGGCTGAAATCAAGCTATAGCTTAGATAAAACACTTAGCCAGGCCAAATTGTATGATTTTGAGGGCGTAAAACGGGCGTACGATAAGCTTTTGGAAACCGACTTAGCCATCAAAACTGGTAAATATAGCGATAAATTAGCTCTGGAGCTCCTGGTAACCGAACTTGCCTGCCTGAATCCGTGAGTGAAAGTCCTGAGCATACTGAAATAGGAAAAAGGAGGGTAGTGGCAAGCAAGCGAGATTTGAAACTCAGTTTGAAGATGGTGTTAGTATGAGCGAGTCCTCTGAGCAAAGCCAGGCATTTACCCCTGTTAGCTATGAAATAGCTATCACGGCGGAAGAGGCAATGCTTGGAACTAAAAAGATACTGTCGCGACAGGACAAAAAGTTGGAGGTGAGTATTCCTGGGGGAGTGAAAACGGGCAGCATAGTGAAGCTAGCCAATGCTCTGCAGGTAACCGACGGCCATCCCGGAGATATTTTGATTCAGGTCAAGGTGAAAGAAGAGAAAATAGCTGCAGGAGTCATCGAGATTAACGATGATAGCTTTGAAGATGAGGTTTTGAAGTGCAATTTACCTGTCATGGTGGATTTCTGGGCACCTTGGTGTAACCCATGCCGGATGATTGCGCCTATAACGGAAAAACTGGCAGTGGAGTATGAAGGCAGGATAAAAGTATGTAAGCTGAACGTAGATAATAATCCGCAAACAGCTTCGAAGTACCAAGTTCTGAGTATACCTCAGATATTGTTCTTCAAGAATGGTGAGGCTGTCGATCAAAGCACTGGCGCAGTTCCTGAGCATGTGCTTCAGTCAAAAGCGGAATCGGTATTGCAGAAGCGATAGGCTCTTTAAATAAAGCAATTGAGTGGATAACTATCCTTGTTTGTTGGCTGGAAATCGCCACTGAGAATGAATCTGATGACTTGGGTACGTAATAGCTGGTTTCTGGTTGAACTAGGAAATGTTGTATCATGGCATAATATAGGAGGTCTGCAATGAAAGCGTGTGAAGGACGAATTGGTCGGGTTTTCGTGATACGGCTCGAGGATGGAGATGTGGTGCCTGAATGTATCGAGCGGTTTGCCGAAGAGAAGGGAATATCTGTGGGGCAGGCTATCTTGGTGGGGGGGATTGGAGGTGGTGACGTCGTTGTTGGCCCGAGACATTCGGAAAAACTGCCACCAGAGCCCATGTACCTGCCCATTGACGGAGCCCATGAGGTGGTGGGGGTGGGTGTGCTCGCCCCCGGTGAAGATGGCAAATCGGCTCTGCATATCCATGCTGCGCTGGGGAGGGCAGGTCAGACCATGACTGGATGCCTGCGGCATGGCGTCACCACCTGGCTTGTCGGAGAAGTCATCCTATATGAAATCCTCGGCGCAGATGTGGTGCGTATTCGGGACAAGCAGAGCGGCTTTGATCTCTTGGAGCCCGGCGGCCACTAATGAAAGCGTTCAATCCTGGCGAGATAATAAAGGAAATAAGTTATGAATCACTGGGAGTTTAAGCACCGGTTAGCCGGGTACATTGCCCTGGCAGTGATGGTTGTAGTAACCAGCTTGTGGACATTCTGGGGCGTAAGAGCAATGTGTTACGGGGGGTGGTGGGAACTATGGATCCTCCGCCTGCCCTACTTCGCGCCAGCTATTGTGTTTCTGGGGTTGACATTAATAATGCTTGCGCGGCCTCGCGACGGGGGCTGGTTAACTATTGTAATCGGTGGGGCTTTCACCGGTTGGTGGTGGTGGCTCATCTCGGTCAATGCTGGCCTGACCCTGAGTGATGCATTGAGTGTGCTGCCTTTCAGTGGCCTGTTGGTGGTCGCCGGGGTGCTGTCTCTTGTTGATGGCCACTACCGACGGCGGTTGCGTTCTGAAGAAGGATGGTCGCCGTCAAAGGAGTGGCTTCCCCGCAAAGTGCGCTACGTATTAGCCATCGGAGTTCCGGTAGCGGTGGCTATCGTCGCTTCAATCTTAATTCCGCTAACTCTGCTTCCTAAGATTGGTAATCAGCAGAACGGAACAGAAGTCTACACTGATAGCGACCAGTTTAGAAATGTGTGTATCCAATTTGTGCGCACGGTAGCTGAGAATCACCTTGATGGGCAGACCACGCAATACCCTACGGAATTAGAAATTGAAGGCAATTGGGAGCTTGATATAACCATATATCACCAGGGAGAAATAAAAGGGACTGGGGGTAGTAAAGGGAAGGACGAAATATTATCCTTAACACTGGAAGAAGCAACGCGAAACGCGCTAGAAGAAGCGCCCCCAGAGTTTACTAAGGAAGACCTCGCAGAGGCAAGATTTCTGGTTACTTTCTCTTATCCTCCTCACTTCTTTACCCAGGTTGATAACTTGTTTGAGCTTATACCTCGCTTCGAGTATGACTATAGCCGTTCATTTTGCCACGATGACCTTCCGTTTTCCTTTGTAGAATATAATGGGGAAGGGAAGGAACTTATTGAAGGCTTGGTGATAATACGCAGCCTAGATAAGGAATTAATGCTCCAGAAAATTGAGCAGGGAAAAGAATTCTTATTCAGGGCAATGCATGAAGGCGAGTATGGGTTTTACAAAAGGTATGACACTTTGTTTGATAACTTTGGGCCTAGGCTCCATACTGTATATTCGGCTTCCATCATATATACGCTTTTGAAAATTTATGATTTCGACCAGGATGAACGGATATTGGAAGATATACCGAAGTGGGGAGATTTCCTGCTTTCGATGCAAAGTAAAGATGAAGAAACGTATGGTGCATTTCATTATTCGTATTATCTCCTAAGCGGGATAAAACAATTGAGATTTCCTGTTGGTACCACAGCATTAAGCATATTTACGTTGTTGGATTTATATGAGCGAACGGGTGACTCTAGATATTTAGAATCGGCAAAGCTGGGTGGTGATTGGCTAACTACTATGCAGAAACCTGATGGAACTATGTACGGATATAAAGAATCTCGAGGGGGGAAATGGGTTTATGGTGAAAAAGAGTCAATTCTTTATAATGGTCAAGTTCTTTCTGCACTTTCCCGGCTGTATAGAATTACCGGAGAGAAAAGATACTATGACGCTGCAGAAAGGATTGCCCAGCATTTCTCGGTAAGGGTTGAAGAAGAGGGTTGTTATCTGGGGGATGACTACCGCTGGAAAAACCCAATCTCAAGTGCCTGGGTAGTGATGTCTTTGCTTGATTTCTACCAAATAAATCAAGACGATTACTATAAGGATATGATTCTTAAATGCGGCGGCGAACTTCTGGAAAGACAAGCAAACGATGTAAATCACCCCCTCTATCACGGAAGCTGGTACCGGGCGTATTCGACCAGTGGAAACGGCTGGCTAGCTGAAGTGATGATGGAAATGTACAGGTTTTGTCAGAAACAGAACGTGGACGGATGTGATAAATACAAAGAGGCAATAATAAGGGTAATACGATGGGTTATTCAGAACACATATTCAGAAGAAAATACCTTTTTCCTTAAGGAACCCCAAAAAGCAATAGGTGGCATTTTCTGGAACTATGAAAATAGATATGTTAGAACTGATTCGCTGTGTCATGCCCTGAATGCGTATGCCGGTATGATGGACGATTGGGAAGACGGAACCCTACTTTCACTTCCAGAGAAGCCGATTGGAGTCACCTTGAGCCAGCTAAGAGGATGAACCGTTTGGTAATACTACTAAACGATATTTTCAACTGCTAAGTTTCCTCTATTTCTGACTGCAAAAGAGCACATGGCCAGAAGAGTGATTACCGGTCCAAAAGTTGCCAACACAATCACGTTGTGCCAAAAATGACATTGTATACCCAAACAGGTTAATGTTCAACGGAGAACTGGATGATGCCCCCGGCATTGGCTGGCGAATTGCGGTGAACCCGTAAGTAGCGGGATTAAGTTTCACCGAGACATCCATCCAACTAGGTAGTCCCTCCACTCTCGGTGTATTCTGGGGACATAATACCTGATTTGTAGCAGGCTTAATTAGTATTGGGTTCCTTGATTTCCGGTGGTTTGAGGCCAGTCTCGTAAGATGCTATTGTATTATAGTTAACTACATAATCTTATATAAAATTCCTCGCCCTTGATGGGAGATGATTAAGGTGAGGGTGAAATCCCCCTCCCTCTAACTACCTCCCGCCAGGGGAGGGAGAATTATGGGGAAGTGTCGGAACTGGCAGACGAGCATGACTCAGAACCATGCGCTGAAAGTCGTGGAGGTTCGAGTCTCCTCTTCCCCACTTCGCAGAGGGTCAATGAGTCCCTTAGGGGCGCCAATACCTTCAGTTTCGGCAAAATCTTGCGTCAGGTCAAAGGTGGAGCCATCAAGGGCAGCATAGCGCGCATGAATAGACGCAGAGACTTCGGAAACTTTAAAGAATGTAATTGTCAGTAGCAGTCTAAAGTTACCGGGAGAACGATAAGTGGAAAGTGGGCTCTGCCGAGGAAAACTGAGGTTATTAAAGGACTATAGCGTAACAAAGCTGTAAAATCACTTGCCTTATGTACCTGTCTTATTTGGCTTAAGATTCTTGCTTCAGTTCCTCGACTATTCTCTTAACCCTCTTCTTATGCCCCTCTCTGCCTAAAGTGTAGGAGAGAGGAACCCAGTTCATATCCCGCAAATTATTTATCATGCCGGGCAGCAAGTCATAAGGGATGGCTATAAGTAGCAAGCCTTCGGGAAACAGATTCCTGGCTTTCATACCATGACCAAAACCGGTGATGGTAAAATTCAATTCGCCACTTAGGTAAGGATAAATGTAGATCCAGGCGCAGCCTATGACCGGTGTTCCCCTCGCCGACCACATCCTCCCGCTGCTATAGCTTAGGGCTCTCAGTAAAATTTCGGCTTGACTCACATTAGCGGTAACAATTAATACGTCAGGCTCGAATGATAGCTTGTCCAGGGGAGCGAAGGCGACATAGTTAGCGGTATCCTTCTCTAGTTTGGGGATCACATGATAGATTCTCTGGTTGGCACGTATGTCCTTGAGTACTTCCAATTTGGGTCCTACCTGCCCGCTCTCAAAAATTGGCTCATGCTCTATCATGCCTAGTAGTAGCGGTCCGACACAGGTGAAATTGTCTTTGGTAACGTAAAAAGCATTTCCCTTTTGGGCTTCGGGAAGCATCTCACAGAAATCCAAAATCTTATCTAGCTTCTCAATTCCATCTGGTTTATTGGGTAAGAATTTAACACCTACGGGCGGTCTCTCAAAATCGAATTTTTTAAATATGGATAAGTCCTCTTGGATTGAGCTCATCTCTTCTTCACCTCCGAACAGATATTTTTCCCCACTTAATTCGAACCGGGTTAAAAATGGTGGGGAGTAAACGATTTCGCTCTCCTGGCTGGAGCATTGGGAGTTTCTGGGGGGCCCGTCAAGAGCCCCCCAGATAAGGTTATTAGTAGACGTGACGAAGAGGGTAATCACCTAGATGCACGTCCACACCATCTTCGTTCCGGTCAAGACGTACCGACTCAGCACCTTCAACATCACCTATACCATAGGTTATGTCTGTAGGGATTATGCCCCCCGTGTCAAGGTCACTAATCTCTAGGAAGCCATCATTGAGGATATCAGCCGACGTTAGTTTGTCAGCAGACTTACCAGTATTTATGAGTGCAAGCCTAATTGCTTCGACCTGAATCATGGCCTCAACAACGCCGTGCTGATACATGATGTGTAGTGTATCCTCGAAGCCCTCCCCATAGGTGTCCACCAGGGTCTTACAGAACTCTACCCCATCGTCGGTGTCACTCCAGGGGGGATAGCTACCAGCGATGACAAGGCCGTTCCCCACCACTGTATCCGGAGCACCCGTATCCCGCAGAAATATAGTGAGGTGAGCTGGTGAGCATAAGCCAACGGTCATCTCGTAGTCTAGGCTCCATCCAATACCCATAATTTCCGCCTGCGTCATCGTCTTCACTGCTCCGACAACAAGCATGGCACCAAGGGTAAGGTCAATACCGTTACTCTGACACCACGAAAGCATGGGAGCTGTATCTGATGCCAAGCCGGGCACCGTAGGTACCGCCGGGCAGCCCGTAACCACCTCATACCCGATTGACTCAAGATAGTCGTCCATCGCATCTATCTTAAGTGTTTGGCCGAAGCTGTCATTGGTAAGATAGGCAACCCTTGGCTTATCAGTTTTCCCAGCTGCTGTCCACTCATCCATGAACCAATCAGCGATACCGGCGGCCTGGTCGGTATAAATAGGGTAATTACTGAAGATGGTTCCTACGCGCGGCGTCACAAGATAGGGCCCAGAAGCCATAGTGGTGGCAGCGACCTCGTCAGTATACAGCGTATCCATCATTGCCGTCGCTATTCCCGAACCTGATATCCTGAACGTTTTGAATCCTTGCGCCTTCAGCGTCGCATAGTTAGTCTGCGCCGTCGGTGGGCTGGCCCCATCATCCAAGGCCGTATTGGCGTCCAGGATTACATTCTCGGGGAATGAGGGACCCCATGGTGACACCTTATGGTTGTCGTTTACCCACTCGGCATAATTCTGAAAGGCAGCCGCAACTGCCGCGCCATCCTCGGGGTAAGGGCCGGTCAGGGGGAAACTGCCACCGATTAATACCGTTACTTCTATTGGTTCTTCTTCCTCTTCCTCTTCCTCCTGCTCGCCCATACAGCCCATGAGACCCAGGCTGATAGCTAGCACCACCGCTAACAAGATAAAAAGTATTCTCTTTTTCATTTCTTCTCCTCCTTTCACTTCTAGTTTATGATTTAGTCTAGCCCATAAATTGAATGTCTTTTTGAATTTAACCACCTCCTTTCACCTCTAGTTTATGATTTAATCTAGCCCATGAACTAATGTCTTTTTAAATTCAATCACCTCCTTTCATTTATATTACAATACTTATGTTAAAATCTTGTTAATGTGAGAAAGGCCATAGCCGGAAATATGCCTTGATAAGCCCCCAGCCGTGAGCCAGCCCCCTGGGCTCGAAGATAAGGAAGACGATAATTACTAGTCCGCGCATGATGAGGCTGAGCGAAGCCGATGCCTGGGGTGCAATAGCCGGAAAAGTCGCGGCTAACATTGGAGCAAGAATGGTGACCAGATAATCCAGTAGTCTGAGAGACACAGCGCCCAAGATAGCCCCGGTGGTGCTGCCCATACCACCGACAATCAGCATGCCCAGATACCAAACCGAATCCAGGAAGGGAAACGCCTCAATACTAGCCCAGGCATAGTAGTGAGCTAGCAGTGAGCCAGCGACACCGGCAAAAACACAGCCGATGAAGAATGCCAATAGCTTATAAGCCCATATGTTAATCCCCATGACCTCAGCCGCCAGCTCATTATCTCTGATGGCGATGAAGGCTCTGCCGACTCTGCTCCTGACTATGTTTATAGCCACGACTGTAGCCAGACAGGCAATTATCATCACCAGGTAGAAGTAGCTAGCTCTGGACTGCAGCACCATGCCAAATATCTCAGGTTTAGGCGCAGCCAGGCCAAAAACACCACCGGTGAGCTCGGTTAGCTGGAAGTGGACGAGCCAGGAAATAATAAAGTAGGCGGCTATTGTTGCCATAATCAGGTAGAAGCCCTTGACCCTTAGTGATGGTAAGCCAAAGATTAAACCCACCAATCCCGCAAACAGGGCAGCACAGGGCATGGCTGCCCAGAATGAGAAGCCAAGCTTGGCGCATAAGATAGCCGAGGTATAGCCACCTACTGCCATAAAGGCAGCATGTCCCATGGAGATTTGACCACAGTAGCCGGTTAAAATATTAAGGCCATGAACACTGATAACGCTGATACCGATTATGATCATTATGGTCAGCCATCTCTCATCGATAAATAGTGGGCAGGTGAACAGAAAGGCAAGGAAAGCTAACAACAATACCCACTGCGTCCTTGTGCGGAGGACAGCCATATCCTGAGCATAGCTTTGGTTAAAGGTCCCACTGGCTAAACTCATGCTCTTTAACTTAACTCCCGTTGTAAATGGTATGTCTTAATAAATAACCCAGTAATGTTTTTAAATCCTCTCTATCCTTTTCAGGCCAAATAGGCCGTAGGGTCTAATGACTAGCACAATTATGATAATGATAAACGGGAAGATAGTAGCTAGCCCACCGCGGGTAGTTAGCGGGTCAAGGTAGCCAGCAGCGAAGGACTCCGTCAATCCCACGATTATTCCGGCTACGATAGCCCCGCCAATTGAATTCACCCCTCCCAGCAGCACCACTGCGAATGCTTTCAGCCCCATATTAGCCAGGTACGGTGAAACACCACTTTCGCTGCCTAAAATAACGCCAGCGACGACACCAGTAACACAGGCAATTATCCAGGAGATGGCATAAACTGTAGTCACCCTGATACCGGCACACTGCACCACCTGCTCATCCTCAGCAGTAGCTCTCATAGCCAGTCCAATTTTTGCGTAGCGGAAGAAGAGCATGAGTGCAGTTACCACAATGGTAGCCAATATTACTGCGAATACCGTCG
>Ga0209635_10001241_pt1 | contig 18849 bp, 14 predicted proteins | sample DeeMarSWOR230_32_FD_187463 | JGI IMG/M metagenome (GOLD analysis project Ga0209635, IMG submission 187463) | Marine sediment microbial communities from White Oak River estuary, North Carolina - WOR-2-30_32 (SPAdes) (version 2) | ecosystem: Environmental > Aquatic > Marine > Intertidal zone >... | reverse complement strand
CTTTACCTTTTAATATTTGATGCAATATTAAAAGGTAAAGAAGGTGGATATCCTTTTGATGTTAAATTTGCATGGTTTGTAAATAATAACTTTTTAAACCAATTAGGAAATACTAATAAATCTGCAGAAGCGTTGAAACAGCTTGAATATATGGTTATAGCTGATTTATGGCTTACACCAACAGCTAGATATGCTGATATAATTCTTCCAGTGACTAGCATAGCTGAGAAAAGTGATTTATTAAGACCTTGGCCCTCTGGTCCATACTTTTTAAGTGCAAACCAAGCTATTGAACCTTTAGGAGAGTGTAAGTCTGATTTAAGAATCGCTGAGGAATTAGCGGATAAACTTGGATTAGAAGAATTTGAGAAATACCCAGATGAGAAAAAAGCTTTAAGATTTTTAATAAAATTACGAGAAGATACAAGAAAAAATATACGAGATATTAATAAATTTAGACAGGATGGGATATATCGTCTTAAACTCGAAGAACCTTATGTTGCATTTAAAGAACAAATTGAAAATATTGAAAATAAACCATTTAAGACTCCATCTGGTAAAATTGAGATTTTTTCTCAAAGAATTGCAGATTTAAATGATCCTAAAAATCCTCCAATTCCTAAGTACATGGAAAGATGGGAGGGGCGATATGATCCTCTAATTAAAAAATATCCCCTCCAGTTGTTATCTCCTCATCCAAAGAATAGGGTTCATTCAGAATTATACTTAGTCGAATGGCTCAAAGAAGTTGATCCTCATGTTGCATGGATTAATCCAGTAGATGCAGAACCTAGAGGAATAAAAAATGGAGATGAAATCTTAGTTTATAATGATAGAGGAAAACTCACAATTAAAGCATGGTTAACAGAAAGAATTATTCCAGGGGTAATTAGTATTTTTGAAGGGGCATGGTATAATCCTGATAAGAATGGAATTGATCGAGGAGGGTGCGTAAATACACTCACAAAAGATGCTTATTCTCCAGGTGGAGCATCTGCATTAAATTCATGTCTTGTAGAAATCAAAAAGTTTGAGGGAATTGCCTAAGATGCAAGTTGGATTTTATTTTGATCAAACTCGTTGTATTGGCTGTTTTGCTTGTGCAGTTGCTTGTAAAGATTGGCACGATATTCCCGCTGGACCTGAAAAATGGATGCAAATTCTTTATAATGAGAAAGGACAATTTCCTAAAGTTTTTGTTAGTTATATGATAAATCCATGTTTTCACTGTGAAAAACCTGTATGTGTTCCCGTTTGTCCTGTAGGGGCTATTATTAAACGAGAAGAGGATGGAATTGTAATAGTCGATAGTGACAGGTGTATTGGAAATGAAGAATGTGATTCTAAGTGTTTAAAAGCGTGTCCTTATAATGCTCCTCAATTTGGTTCTGAAAAGGGAGCAAAAATGCGAAAATGTAATTATTGCTTAGATAGATATTTGGAAAATATGCTACCTGTTTGTATTGAATCGTGTCGTACAAGAGCTCTAGAAGCAGGTACTTTAGAAGAACTCAAAAAAAAATATGGTAGCATTAAAGAAGCTGATAATTATACTTATTCTGAAAGAACCAAACCAGCAATTATTTTCAAACCAAAAAGGAAAAATTAAAAATTGAAATAAATATCTTTTTTTGATTATTTCATTTAGTAATCTATTTTAAAATCCTACTAAATCTTTCAACTCTTATTTTAAAAAAGAATATTAATAATTAAGGTTTAATATTTAATTACTTTTTTGAAACTGTTTTCTCTAAATTGTGTTTAATTAATTTTTTGGTATTAGATTCATTGAATTTTAATCTTTTCTTGTTTAACTCATCATCAATTCCAGCTATTTTTTTAACCATTGTTTTTCGGGCTTCAATGTCATATTGGGTTGTAATGGCTATTTCCTCCATGACTGGACTTCCACCTCCATGGTAGCTTCCAAAGAGATGGACACCTCCTGTTGAAGAACAAATCATATCACCAACAAATCGCCAAAATTGTGCAGCATTTTCGGGTGATATCTTTTGGTTTCTAGTAATATATTTATAGAGTTTGTCCTTCAATTTAGGATTAACAAAATCTCGTTCATGTGGGAATGTTGCTGGAATACCACCACAAATATCCGTTATTATCTCAGCTTCACGAAATACGTTTTCTCCCGTTAAACACCTTCCAACATTGCAGTAAATTGAATCTGGAATATAACTTCCAGGTCCATAAGGGATAAAGCCTACTCCTGGCATATAAACTTCTGTTTTTCCCAAGTCAGAAGCAGTATATCCAGCAGCATAACCAAGTTCTGTAACTAAAATTAGTTCTGCTAATTTATGCCTAACATGTGTTGCTTTAGCTATATTGTTATATTCTGCAGCCAAAGCTGCTGTACCCGTCATAATATCTCCAATTGCAGGTTTACATCCCGAATAACTATGCCGGTGAAAGAGACCAAATAGTAAAGCAAGAGCACCCCCATGCTGGTATTCACCGCATAAAAATACCCTTTCCCAAGGAACGAACACCTCATCAAAAATTATATAGGAATCTGTAGCTCCTGGTTGAAAACCACGTGGAAAATATTCTCTCTTACGAAGATTGTGGATAGTAACCACTTGAGTAACACCCTCATAATCTCCTGGTACGGCGAACGCAACTGCATAATCTTTATCTTCAGGTCTTAATGCTCTTGTTGGGATAACTAATAGTTCGTCGGACACGGAGGCTTCTGAAATGTTTAACTTACAGCCACTAACTATAATTCCATCTTTCCTTTTTTCTACAACATGGACATACATATCAGGATCTGCTTGATCAGCAGGTCTCTTAATTCTATCACCTTTTACATCCGTTTGAGCACCAGCTGAAACTAAATCTTTTTGTTGGAATTGTAATAACCATTTTTTAAAATTTTCATGGTAATGTGATTCTCCATTGTTTAGTTTATCAGCCTCATATGAAACATTATATACCGCGTTCGCTGCATCGCAACCCATGCAACGCTGAATACATCCACCAACTTTTTGACATAATTTACGAGTCATATCTTGTTTTTTATGAAGGTCTTCAGTACTATGATGAATATGCGTAAATCGATTAATTATGTCACCTGTAAGATGAGATTTTACTTGTATTAAATCTTTATATTCGGGATCATCAAAAGCATCAAATGTCATTCCAATTGTGTTTATACAATCCATCTGAAGATCGTCTAACCTATCGATTTCTCTTCCATTGTAATACAGATTTGGCTTCATTCTGCCTAAATCCTTCATATACTGTTCTTTTGTCCTAACCATTTCTCAACACTCTTTTAAAATGATTTTTTTAGTTAAATTATATATGTATATTTATGTTCATTTAATTTTAATAAATTACTATTTAAAATTGTTTGAATAGAATTTAAATATCATATGCTAAAGTTTTTTATAATCTTTTACAATTAATAATAACATTTTCAGATAATGTTTTTTAACTATACATTTTATCTTCAAAGATTTTGCACTAGGTTCACATTTTATGGAGTTATTATTTCTTTATTTTAATAAAGTTATTAGCTTTATCTGTTATTATTTTTTCTCCAATATTTGTAATCCTTTGTGCTAATTCAGAGATTTTCCATTTCTCATATCCTCTCACATAAGTAGAAAAACTATCTTGAAGAGGATCTTTCCATTTTGGGGGTATTTTTTCAGCACCAAGTTGAGTTCCAATAATAGCCCCAATATTCCCACAATTACAATCAGTATCAAGGCCCATCATAGCAGCAGCGCAAATAGAACGACCTAATGGATCATCTTTATCTTCAGAACCATATAGAAGAGATAATATAATGATACCAATATTAGGTAATACATGTACTCCTCCAATAAGACTCTTTAATATTACTCTTCTTTCTATAGGAAAGTCTTTACTTCCTTCAATTACTTTTTCAATAAGTACTTTTTGCCAATAATTTCTAATTAAGATATTTCTAGCTTTTCTAAAATTCTTTGGATACTGTTCATAAAGATTAATTGCCCTTTTGATCATATTACTATATAAGCTTTCCTCTTCCTTAGGGATAAAATCAAAAGCAAATTCGATATTTTGTCTGATAATTGGCTCGAAGAAGGCTTGTGAGATTAAAATTGCGATATAAACCTCACCTTCTATTCCAATGCCTGCATGAGAAATCGATCCATCCATTTCTGCAAACTTTTTCGCAAGTTCAGGACATCCAGGAGTGATTTGACCCCAAATATCTGCTCGCATCTGTGCACCAATAAAATCATAATAAAAATTATTCAAAATCCCAGATTTAGGTGGAAATATACCTGATTTAAGGTTATTAAAAGCTATTTTTTCAGCAGTGAATATAAAATTCTCATTTTTTAGGAGATTAACCCATTCTCGAGCAATATCTTTTGCTTTTAGGTTAATTCCATGTTTTTCGAGTGCAAGAAGTGCTACAATTTCATACATTTCATCGTCATTAACATAATCTAAATTAATTGGTTCAGGATAGTATGAAATCTCACCATATTTTTTTTTGATATATTTCTGACTCTTTAACTCTACTGGAGCACCAACAAAATCTCCAACAATACGACCAATCCAAGAACCTAACACTCTATCATAATATTCTTTAAACCTAAGTTCCTTCATTTTTAATTCATAAATTAAAATTTAATCACAAAAAACTCATAAATGAAATATGTATATTTAATATATAGTTCTTAATTAAATAATAATAGACTGATACTATGTAAAAAAATTACCAAATAACAAGAGAGTGTTAAGTATGGTTTTAGAAACCAAGATAACCAAAATGTTTGGAATTAAACATCCCATAGTTGCAGCTCCTATGGGTCCATTCTATACAACCGAATTAACTATTGCAGTATCTGAAGCAGGGGGTTTAGGAGTGTTAAGTCATAGTGCCCTATTATCAGATTATATGAAAGGAAGGAATCCGGTAGAAATAATGAAGGAGAATATGCTTAAAGTTGTAGAACATACTGATAAACCATTTGGTTTTAATATTAGAACTTCTCGAAGAGAAACTCATGCTCAACAGTTTGTAAAAGATATACCTAAGTTTATTATGGAAAATCAAAAATTAAAAGAACAATGTGTTTATGCGATTACAAGTGCAGGGTCATCAAAGTCATTACCTCAATCAAAGTCTTTTCAAAAACTAAAGGAAAGTGGCTCAAATATTAAACATTTTCATGTTGCCCCTGCCCTTTGGCTCGCAGATAAATGTATGGTATCAAATGTAGATGGGTTAGTGGTAACTGGCAATGAAGGTGGAGGGCATCAATCCTATGAGAAAGTTAGTACTTTAGTTTTACTTCAACAAGTAATAGAAAAATATCCAGATTTTCCAATAATTGCGTGTGGGGGCTTTGCTACGGGTAAAGGGCTTGCTGCTGCTTTAGCTATGGGCGCGGGAGCAATTGCAATGGGTTCTAGATTTATTGCCTCGAAAGAAAGTGAATTTCACGAAACATATAAAGGAGTTGTACCTTCTGGGACAGCACAAGATACTATATTAGTAACTGGTGCTCTTGGTCCAATTAGACTCTGGAAAAATGAATATTCTTTACATCATGGGCTTGTATCAGATAAAGAAGCAAAAATGGTACAGGAAGCAGCAATGTCTCAAGAAGATATAATCGAGGAAGGAAGAGCCTACGAAGCAGCGTATACGGGAGATATTAATTCAGGTGCAGTATTATTAGGACAAAGTATTGGAATAATAAAAAGTATAGAAAATGTAAAGAATATAGTTGAAACAATAGTTCAAGACGCAGAACATCGTTTAAAAAAAGCTCATAGCTTACTTAAATAATTAAAATAAAATGAAATTATATTTTTCACGTCTTAAATCTTTTTTTATCATAAAACCTTGATTTATCATTTGAGAACTGCAAACTTTTTGAAGAAATCTTTTTCTTAGTTAATACAAAATTCGAATTTAAATAATTTAAGATATTATCAAAGATTAAATAATAATATTATCCTTCAATTGTTTTAAGTATCTCATTAGACCTAAAATTTGATGGCAATGGTAAAACCTCTTCATAAATTTAAAATTTTTAAATCTGACGCAGCTCCCTTTTTCTTTTATATTGAAATTTTTCCTCCAGATCTTTCATATTATAAAAAAGAACGTGAATTGGTACTTTTAAAAAAAATACAAAACAATCCAATCATGCCTCTACCAATGAGGGTAGATCGTGTATTTAACGGTGAAAAATCGCTTTTAATACGCCCTAAAGAACCCATCTCTTTTCTAGTAATGGATGATCTGAATGCAATAATCAATCCTACTGTTTTTCTTCAATATGGGACAGAAAATTTATTAAATTTTACTGAAATTCGTGCTTATGAGAAATTTATAATTCCACTCAAACTTGAAAAAGTTAAAGAATGGTGGGAATCAACAAAATTTCTTTATGCAAAATTAACTCGTATTGAAGAAGATTTCTCAGCATTTATAAGAGCATATATTAGTACTGTATTAAAAGCAAAACTTAATAATGAAGATCTTATAAAGGCAGCAAGTCAATATTGTAAAATTGTTCAAGAGATATGTGAAAAAAGAATTAACGAAAATGTTATTTCAATTGAAACTACGCGTAAAGAAACAAGTGTTAAAATGTATACACAAAAAGAAGCAAAATATCGTAGAAAGATGAAAAGAGTTCAAAGAGTTGAATATCATCCTGAACTTGTGGATATTGATGTATATGACCTAGCTGAAAAAGGTTTCAAATACGATTTAAATACACAAAATATACTTTTATATGATATAAAACCAAATGAGATAAAATATATTCCTCTTCTCCTCTATGATGATCTACTTGAATGTATGCTCCAAAATCTTAAAAATTTAGATGAAGGAGACGATAATATACTAGATCCTACATTCCTGTTGGAAAAAAATATAATCATTTTGCTAAACTCTAAAGAATTAGAAAATATTAAAACTGAAGAATTTTCATGGTTTAATACTTTTGAGGAATTAAACCTTAAGTCGATCGTTGAATCCATAAAAACCACTCTTTTAGAATTTTATAAAAATTATCCTTTAAATTCTTCTAGATCTCCAAGCAGCTCTAAATAAAGTTCACTTTATTTAACTAGTTAATAATTAATCTTAAAAAAAGAATTAATTATCTTTATTTAAGGAGATAAAAGTAGAACTTTACATAAGAGTCAATGCTTTATAAGAATGAAAGACCAGCAATCTTGATGCTTCAAGACGGCCGCTATTTTGAAGGGATTGGTTTTGGTGCTACAAAAATAGTTACTGGAGAATTTGTTTTCAATACTATGACAGGGGCTGGATATCTCGAAACTTTAACTGATCCCTCCTACTGGGGGCAAATTGTAGTAATGACTCACCCACTCGTAGGAAATTATGGGGTTCCTCCATGGGAGAAGGATGAATTTGGCATTACTAAATATTTTGAATCAGATTCTGTAAAAGTAACAGGTTTCGTCGTAAATGAGTGCTGTAAACACCCTAGTCATTATCAAAGTATTAAAACTCTTGATAAATTTTTAACTGAACAAAAGGTTCCTGGGATTGAATGGATTGACACACGGGCAATCACGACAATTCTACGTGAAGAGGGTGTTCAAATAGGAGCATTGGCGGTATATAACACTGGAGAGAAACCTGATATTGACTATTTAAAAAAAGTTGTTAAAAAAGCAGAAGATCCAAATATTCGCAATCTTGCAAGTGAAGTCTCAACTAAAGAAGTCAATATTTATAAGCCACCAAAACCTATTGGTAAAGTTGTTTTGTTAGATATGGGTGTTAAGCTTAATATTTTACGAAATCTCGTTAATAGGAGATTAGAAGTTATAGTAGTACCTCATAATTATACTTATGAACAAATTATGGCTTACAATCCTGATGGTGTTTTCATTTCAAATGGTCCTGGTGATCCCTCAGTATATAAAAATGCTATCGAAGTATGTAGTGATCTTATTAAACAAAGCATTCCAACTATGGGAATATGTTTAGGAAATCAGATTTTAGCATTAGGAGCAGGAGGATCTTCTTACAAACTTAAATATGGACACCGAGGAGGTAATAAGACAGTTATTAATCCTCTATCACAAAAATGTTATATTACTTCTCAGAACCATGGTTTTTGTGTAAAAGGTTTTCAAAAGGGTGGATTTGATGAAATCCTTATAAATGTAGATGATAAATCAAATGAAGGAATCGAACATAAAACTAAACCTATTTTTGCGGTTCAATTTCATCCAGAAGCATGTCCTGGACCGTTAGATTCATTGTATCTATTTGATAAATTCGTAAAGAACATGAGGTTAGGCTCCTAATGCCACTAGATAAAAGTATCAAAAAAGCTCTAGTTTTAGGGAGTGGGGGCATTAGGATTGGTCAAGCAGGCGAGTTTGATTATAGTGGTTCTCAAGTACTCAAAGCACTAATGGAAGAAGGTATAGAAACAATCTTAATCAACCCTAATATCGCAACTATTCAGACCGATCCTCAATTATCCAATAGAGTGTATTTACTACCAATTAATGTTGATTATGTAGAAGAAGTTATTAAAAAGGAGAAACCTGATGGCATTTTATTAGCTTTTGGAGGCCAAACTGCTTTAAATGTAGGTGTCGAATTGAATGAATTGGGGATTCTTAAGAAGTATAATGTTAAGGTTTTAGGAACTCCTATAGAAGCAATTGAAGCCACGGAGGATAGGGATCTTTTTGTGCAAGCCATGCATAATTCAGGAGTTAAGGTATGTAAAAGTAGGGCTGTATCTTCATATACTGATGCACTTAAAGTAGTAGAGGAAATTAGATTTCCATGTATGATTCGAGTAGCTTATACCTTAGGTGGCAGAGGATCTGGGATATGTAATAATATACGAGAATTTGAAAGGATGGCAAAGAAAGGGCTCGCTCAATCACGAATAAACCAAATATTAATTGAAGAGAGTATATGGGGTTGGAAGGAAATAGAATATGAAGTAGTAAGAGATGCAGAAGATAATTGTTTTATAAATTGTAACATGGAAAATTTTGACCCCGTTGGAATTCATACTGGGGAATCAATTGTAGTTGCGCCTAGTCAAACACTGACAAATGAAGAATATCAAATGCTACGATTAGCCTCTATTCGCGTAATAAGAAATCTCGGGGTTATAGGTGAGTGTAATATTCAATATGGATTAGATCCATTTTCAAAAGAATTTAGGGCTATAGAAGTAAATGCTCGACTCTCTCGGTCTTCTGCTTTAGCTTCAAAAGCTACAGGTTATCCATTAGCATACATCGCAGCAAAACTAGCCCTTGGATATACATTACCTGAGCTTAAGAATAAAATAACTGGTATTACAACAGCATGTTTTGAACCAGCACTCGATTATCTTGTATTAAAAGTACCTAGGTGGGATTTAACAAAATTCCAGAGAGTTGACCGAAAAATTGGTTCTCAGATGAAATCTGTAGGTGAAGTAATGTCTATTGGAAGAACTTTTGAGGAAGTTCTTCAAAAAGCATTAAGAATGTTAGATATAGGTATGAAAGGCTTAGTAGGGAATGAAATTGAACCAATTGAAGATATGAACGAATTAAAATTTACTCTTAGTAATCCTACAGATATGAGAATTTTTAGAATTGTAGAAGCTATAAAAAAAGGGATTAATATTGATGAAATTTATCAATTATCTAGGGTAGACAAGTGGTTCCTATATAAAATAAAAAATATTATTGATATTGAATATGAATTAGGAAATCTAGACTTTCTGGAAGCCAGTGATGCAGATAAACGTTATTGGTTTGAAAGAGCAAAGCGATTTGGCTTCTCTGATTGGCAAATAGCAAAAATTATGGGATTAGATGTAATTCAAATAAGACAAATTTTAAAGAGAAAATATCAAATACAACCATATGTAAAAAGAATTGATACATTAGCAGCAGAATGGCCTGCCATTACGAATTATCTTTATATGACTTATGCTGCATCTGAGCATGATATTAACTTTGAGAAAGAACATAAGCAAAATCTAAAAAAAATTATAGTATTAGGTTCAGGAACTTATCGTATTGGAGCCTCTGTAGAATTTGATTGGGGTTCGGTGAATTGTTTATGGGGGTTAAAAAAGTTAGGAGTTGATCAAGCAATTATGGTAAATTATAATCCAGAAACGGTCTCTACTGACTATGATACTTCAGATAAACTCTATTTTGAAGAATTATCAGGAGAACGAGTGTTGGATATTGTTGAACTTGAAAAAGCTGATGGAGTAGTAGTGTCTGTTGGTGGTCAGATCGCTCAAAATCTCGCTGCTAAATTCTCAAAATATTCCGAATTTTTCAGAAAAGTAAATTTAAACATACTAGGCACTCATGGAAGCAGGATTGACATGGCAGAAGATCGTTCAAAGTTCAGTAACTTATTAGATCAATTAAAAATTAAGCAACCTGAATGGAGTATGTTAACAAATAAGGAAGAAGCGCTTAAATTCGCTAAAAAAGTTAAATATCCTGTGTTAGTGCGACCTTCATATGTTTTAAGTGGTGCTGCTATGAGAGTATCCTACGATGAAAAGACATTAAGAGATACTCTTGATCTAGCGGCAGCAGTTTCTCAAGAATATCCTGTAGTAATCACTAAATTTTTTACCGGAGCAAGAGAAATCGAGGCTGATGGAATATGTGATGGAATTAATGTCCTTATAGGAGCAATAGTGGAGCATATAGAGAATGCAGGTGTCCATAGTGGTGATGCAACGATGTCAATTCCTCCACAAACGGTTTCCAACAGTATTATTAAAAAAATTGAGAAAAACACTAGAGAAATTGCATTAGCATTAAAAATAAGGGGTCCTTTTAATGTACAATATCTTGTTAAAAATGAAGAAGTTTATGTAATAGAATGTAACCTCAGATCTAGTCGAAGTATGCCTTATGTTTCAAAAACTAGAGGGATTAACTTAATGAGACTTGCCGCTGAAGTGTTTATGGGTGCTAAAATTCCTCAACGAATAATGGAATTACCATATGGAAATTTTGTATCAATAAAGGCTCCAATGTTTTCTTTTATGCGTCTTGATAAAGCCGACCCTGTTTTGGGTGTTGAAATGGCATCTACAGGGGAAGTGGCATGCATTGGAGAAGATTTTTCAGATGCCTTAATAAAATCACTTGAAGCTGCAGAAATGAACATTCCTATTCAAGGAGGAAACGTTTTAATTTCTGTAGGTGGTAAAGAATTAAAACAAAAAGTTATACCTTTGGCAATTAAATTAAAAAATTTAGGTTTTACCATTTTTGCAACACAAGACACTGCTATTGCACTAAAAAATAGTGGTATATATGCTGTTAAACTGTATAAAATCCATGAATATGATATGGAACCAAATATTATGGGATGTCTACAGAATGGAGCAATTGATTTAGTGATAAATATCCCCCTCCCTACTACTATTGAAGAAAAATTTAGAACTATAATGGAAGATGAGTATAAAATTAGAAGAATGGCAGTAGATTATAATATCCCCGTATTTATTAACTTACAACTTGCTGAAGCGTTAGTTGACGCCATAGAAAAAGTCCGGAGAAGGAAACTTGGGATTAAATCTCTTAATGAATACCATCAGACTTTAAAAGAAATATATTGGTAGATCAGACTAAGATTATAAAGGTTTTAATTATAACAATAGAATTAGGTTGTAAATCTTTAATTTTGATATTAATAGAAAGCTTGAAAAATCTTGTTAATATAATACAATTTATTATTTAATGAATATCTAAAGATATCACTTAGGTGTTAAATAGATCTATTATCGTGCGTATATTTTAATTCGATTGAAAATCATTGGTACTCAATGGAAAGTCACTGAAAAATTAAAAGGTTTGAAATCTCAGAATGAAAGTAAAAAATGGCAAATTACTTATGCTACTCCTGTATATGGTGGTTGGGATTTAATAGTCGAGTGTAAAATTAGCAATCTGGAAGATTTAGATGACATAGTATCATTCTGTAGGACAGATAAAGAATTATCTCAATGGATAGAGGCAACAACTACTTTAATTAGCACCAAAAAGAATTATCCATTTTGATTATTAAGGGATTAATTATAAATTATTATACAAAGGGGAAAATTGTGGTCAAAAAAGTATTTAAAGTGTTCGAAATTGTTCTTTCTATTTTTTTATTTCATTGAGACGTAGAACTTATACTTCTAAGGATTAATGGGTGGTGTTCCTTTGGCATTATTTGTAATTCTTCTAAAAGCCAAATTTGTAATTTTGTTAACTCTAATTTTTCTTCCAACCTTACATCATACAATATTTCTTTCTCCGACACAATTATCTAATAAAAATTAAAATATTTAAATTATTGTGTAATAAGAAATAATTTCTGCAACCAATTATTAACATATAAATAAATTTTTACCTCAAATGGAATTTGGGCTCAAAAATTTAAAGATATATTAACCTATTAATACATATAAAGCAGACTATAAAAATAATTCTAAGAAGAACTCATCTTCATATTGATCATCGATTTTTACTTGACGAGATAATATACCTTTTTGTACAAATCCCAGTTCTTTATAAAATGCAATCGCTCCTGAGTTGTTTGCTCTTACATAAATTATAATCTTCTCATAATCATTATTACGTGCAAAATTGAAGGTATACTCTGCTAATTGTTTTCCAATCTTTTTATTCCGCCACTTCGGAAGGATAAATGTACCAATAACTCCAACATGAGCGAATGAATCTGAATATTTAGCCCATTTATCTAATGATTGAAATCCTATGATTTGACCTTTATATTCTGCCACAAAAATGCCTTCACGATTAGAAAGAGAAGAAATGTATTCTTGTTCTTGTTCAGGGCTAAAAGGTTTACTAATGGCAGAGTAAATTCTCTCTGAACAAATAACTGACCATATACAGGATATTTCTTTTGCATCTTCAACAGAAGCTTTTCTAATCAAGATTTCCATAGTCTTAATTCACCAAATCGAACTTTTTTATCATATATTCTAATCATTTATAATTTAAATGTAAAAAATCTATTAAGAAGTAAATATTTCACAAATAATAAAGCGAGAATTTTAACATTTACTAAAGAAGTCTTTATCAATGCAAAAAAGTACTGCAAATACCATCAATACTCATTATGTAGAATTTTCACCAGGAAAGGATCCTTTTGAAAAAGCTCGACGGAAAGGAATTAGAAGTTGGATCTTAAAACATATCTTTCATGGGTCTAATAAATTTTTACTTTTTATTGTTTTAATTACAACGCTAATCGCGTCAAATTTATCTTCCATTATTATGGTAATTATTGGGAATGCGATATCTGATTTTTTAATAGGAGATTACTCTACACTATTCTTTTACATTATCATTGTTTTATCATTAAGTATCGGAACCCCCATAATGAGATTGATAAACTACTTACTAAGAGAAGTAATTGCACAAAGAATGGAGAGAGATTGTAGGAGAGAATTTTACACAAATCTTTTAGGAAAAAGTCAATCTTTCCATGAGCAACAAAAAATCGGAGATCTGATGGCAAGAGTAACAGATGATGTTCGGATGCTTAATTTTTTAATAAGCCCAGCTCTTTCCTTGATTTTTGAATCATTCACAGCATTAATTATACCTCTTATTTATATAATTATCTTTTATCCACCTCAATTAATTTTTGCACCTTTATTATTTTCTGTCCTCTTTTTATTTTCATTAAGATCATATGTTCGTAAATTAGGACCAATTACGGGAAGATTAAGGGGTTCTTTTGGAATGATGAATGCTACCTTAAATGAAACGCTCACTGGGATAGAAGTAGTAAAGGGTACTGTACAAGAAGCACAAGAAATAGAAAAATATTTTTCAATGGCTAAATCCTATCGAGATGCATATATAGAACAAGGAAGAATTCAAGCAAAGTATCTTCCAATATTATTCTTATCGATATCATTGACCTTAGCCTTTGCACATGCTATTACTTTAAATTTTTTCAATTTAATGAGCATAGGAGAGATTATTGCTTATTATGGACTAATTGCACAATTACGTTTTCCAACCTTTATATCCATTTTTGTATTTGCAATTATTAGATTGGCTGCTAGTAGTTCTGAAAGACTACTTAATCTGATGAATAAAGAAACTGAAATTGATGAAAACGTAAAAGGACTCAAAAAATCTATTAAAGGGGAAATTAAATTCGAGGGAGTAACATTTACATATCCCGAAAATAAAAAACCGGTATTAGTAAATATTACATTTACGGTTCGACCCGGTCAAACTGTTGCCATTGTAGGAACCACAGGATCTGGAAAATCTACTTTAACTAAATTGATTTCCCGTTTGTATGACGTTAATGAAGGAAGAATTTTAATTGACAATATAGATATACGAGAATATGCTTTAGAATCATTAAGAAGCCAGATTTCATTTATTGAGCAGGACGTCTTCTTATTCTCAGATACAATTTTTAATAATATATCATTTGGAAGAACTTCTGCTATGGAAGAAATTAGAAGTTGTGCAGAAGAAGCTCAAGCTGATGAGTTCATTATGAATTTTCCATCTCAATATGAATCAGAGGTAGGTGAAAGGGGAGTTCAACTTAGTGGCGGGGAAAGGCAAAGGATAGCAATTGCTCGCGCTTTTCTCTCGGATCCAAGAATACTTATCTTAGATGATTCTACTTCTGCCATTGATTCAAATACTGAGGATAAAATACAACGTGCGATTCAGAATATCCTCAAAGATAGAACTACAATTCTTATAACTCACAGACTTTCCCAAATTCGATGGGCTGATTTAATTATTGTCTTGAAGAAAGGTAAAATTTCTGCCATGGGATCTCATGAAGAACTTCTGAAAACTTCTGAAGAATATCGAAGAATTTTTATCAAGAAATTTGATATAGATATAAAAACTTTAATAAAACAAGAAGAGGGGTCCTAAATGGGCATGTATCTAGGACTTGAAGCAGAGGAATATGATAGAAAATTTCGTGATAGAGATTTGCTGAAACGGATTTTTCATTATTTTGGTCCTTATAAACGCTCTATGCTTATTGTAGTTCTTTTTTTAACAATTTCTTCACTGACGTATGCTTTTGTCCCTGTTCTTGTTAGTACAGCAATTAATAATTTAGAAACGAATAGAAATGTAACTTATCTAATTTTCTTATTATGTGTCATTCTTATTTTAAATCTTTTATCTTGGGTTTTTAATTATTTTACTGTAAGATATTCTGTACATGTAATTGGAAATGTTGTTTTAGATCTGAGACGAGATGCCGGTCAAGCTGTTTTAAATCATGATCTTTCATTTTTTGATCGAAATCCAATTGGAAAAATTGTTTCAAGAACGAATACAGATTCACGGGATTTCGGAACTACAGTAGATTTAACTCTTCAATTAATCTCCTCTGTTCTAGTCATTATATTTTTACTATTAATTATGTCATTCCTCAATCTCACATTAACCCTAATTACTATAATTACTTTTCCATTCTTCTTTATTTTAGCTTTATCCTTTAGAAAAGTAGCACGTTCAAAAACATTATTAGGTCAAAGAGCATTAGCTTCTGTCAATGCTTTTGTCAAAGAATCCTTTTCGGGAATACAAATAGCGAAAACATTTCGACAAGAGGAGAAATTATATGATAATTTTAAAAAAGTTAATACTACCTCTTATAATGTTAATTTACGAAGAGCATTCGTTCTCAATGCCATATTTCCTTCCTTAGGTGTTATCCAAGGAATAGTGTTAACTTTATTACTATATTATGGTGGAAGTAGTCTCTTGGGAAATACCATAAGTGTGGGAGAATTGAGTTTATTTATACAAGGTCTGACTTATTTGTTCTTTCCACTATTAACTTTAGCTTCTTTTTGGCCAACTTTCCAAACGGGTATGGCTGCTTCAGAAAGAATATTTGCTCTCATAGATACCTTACCGTTAGTAATTCAAAAAGATAATGTAAAACCTGAAAGACTTACAGGTGAAGTTGAATTTAAAAATCTTTCCTTCAGATATGAAGAGGCAAAAGATGTCTTTCGGAATTTTAATTTAAAAATTAAGTCTGGAGAATCAATTGCAATTGTTGGTCATACTGGAGCAGGGAAATCAAGCTTAGCAAAACTCTTAGCAAGATTTTATGAATTTCAAGAAGGAGATATTTTAATTGATGGGATAAGTATAAGAAATTATGATCTTATGGAATATCGAAAACAGATAGGTATTATTCCACAAACTCCATTCCTTTGGGCAGATACAATTGAAAACAATATAAAATATGGTGATCGAAAGGCGACAAGAGAAGATGTCATTAATGCTTTGGATTCAACAAGTGGTTCTGATTGGATAAATGACTTATCAAAGGGATTAAGAACTAAAACAGGTGAAAGAGGTAGCTTAATTTCAATGGGACAACGACAATTAGTTGTTTTTGCCCGGGTTCTCTTAGAAAACCCTGCAATACTTATTTTGGATGAAGCAACTGCTTCAGTGGATCCTTTCACTGAAAACAGAATTCAAGATGCCTTACAAAAAACAATTGAAGGCCGTACCTCAATAATAATTGCTCATCGCCTCTGGACAGTACGGCATGTGGATCGTATTATTGTGCTTGATCATGGCAAAATAATAGAAGAAGGTAATCATGATGAGCTTATGGCTAATGGAGGAATGTACGCGGAACTTTATAACACATATTTCCGCCATCAATCCTTAGAATACATTGAAAAAATGAAGGAAAAAAAGTATGCCTGATAAAGAAAAAATTCTTGAAAACTATGTAGAACCAGATATTACCATAGAATACATATTTGTTGAGAAAGCTGATAAACAGGAAAAACCAATAAATGCTGATCAAGGGTATCTAATGGGTTTTTTCAATCTTTTTATCACAGGGACTTTTAAAAATGACAATCTTAAAGACTTTAAGGCAATGCTCTTAAATGAATTGAATTATAGCGTAAAGACGTATGATCACTTCAAATCAGAAAGAATTAATTTAGGTGATTATAAATTTGGGATTGTAGACAATGATAGAAATGTCACTGAATTCAATGAAATGGATGAAGCGTTTTTTCAAGCCTTATTAGCGTCTCTTCGAAATTTAATGATTGTAGGTAAAAATTTCGATATTGAAAAATTCAAGCTTCATGAAATCTTTAACCTTTGGTTTGATAAGTACACTAATAGAGTGTAATTGTTCTTCAATAATCAGGTTTGAAATACTTCTTCTAATTAAAAAAAGAGAGTAAATATTTTTCTTTAAAGTTTTTGTTATTCAATCAGCTATTTTGGCTAAAATCCACGCGAAAATTAGGATTCCTCCAGTTACCATCGTTATGATCATGCCCCATCCTATAATAAAAGTAAAAATTACCCCCGAATCAGCTAAATTATCAGTAATGTAGTATGTTAAAACCAAAAAAAATACAATTTGACTTATGATCTTAGAAATACCACCAGTTAACCATTTTTTTCTTGCTTTTTCAAGTTCTTTACTTCCAGTCATAACTCTAATAGCATTGATAAAAGTCAATAAAGCATCAAGTCCAAAAAATACCGCAAAAACAATTCCAAGTATGAAGAATGCATTTTGAAGTCGTTCTATATTTGGATCTAAGGCAATATATGGATCCATTTCATCCATAAGTCCTCCTCCAATAGGCATTAAATCTCCTTCTATGGTTAAAGGGATAGCTGGAATATCAAACACAACATGTATTATTGGTAAAAATAGCGACACAATCATTAAGACTACACATATTAATGGAAATAATCCAATCCATTTCCCACCCATTTTACATCTTACCTTTTTGTAATTTCGTAAAATTTTAAGATTACAAGAAATAATCAACAATTTTTTAAAAAACTTATAATAATTTTTTTTACAAAAAAATCAGAATTGAAATAAACATACTAATTATATATACAGATTCAAATTCTATTTTTGAAACTATAATAAAAATCTAAAGTTCTAATAGTGCTTTTAAAGAAAGGTAAAAAATAGACAACAGGGTTTATAAAAGTATCAGTTTTTCAAATTAGAGTTTATGCAAAAATTGGTCTATGAAAATTATAAATAACCGTTTTATCTCATTTAATATAAAGAAAAAGAAAGTTCTAAAATAAATAAATGGGTTGAGGTATTTTAATGGAAGTTAGTATTAATTATAATCAAGCGTTAGAAGAAAGTTTGAGAAAAGAATTATTATGGTTGATAGAAGAATTTAAAATTTTATTCAAATCTAAGGTAGAAATTGATCCTAAGAATGATAAAAAACTGGCAAATGAAATATTAGATTTCTTTCTGGAAAACACGCTTGTTTACGATAATATAATTTTGTATAATCTATTTACTAAAACTATGGAAAACATCGAAAAAATGTACCCAGACTTATTTTAATCAATGTATATTATTTTTCTCTTACCTTAATTCGGTAAGTTTTAACTTTTTTTATATTGTATTTATATAAGTTTAAAATCTTAGATATCCTTAGCGCATCGAAATCCTACAGCAAAATCAACCCAATTTGCTGGAAGTGCTCTTCTGAAATATACCCTTTTGCACATTTTTCCAGAATGCCAACTTCCGCCACGAATAACCTTCAATACACTCTCTTCAGGTCCCTTAGGATTACTATAAGGACTTTTCTTATAATAGTCTTCTTGGTATGTGTCCCGAACCCATTCCCATATATTTCCTGACATGTTAAACAATCCATAAGCATTGGGATCATAGCTATCAACTTCTACAATTAAATTCTCCCAACCTTCTTCTGGAGTATTTCTTCTTAATGGAATAGTCCATTCATTACCTGTAGGATAATTATT
>Ga0209635_10001239_pt1 | contig 18868 bp, 15 predicted proteins | sample DeeMarSWOR230_32_FD_187463 | JGI IMG/M metagenome (GOLD analysis project Ga0209635, IMG submission 187463) | Marine sediment microbial communities from White Oak River estuary, North Carolina - WOR-2-30_32 (SPAdes) (version 2) | ecosystem: Environmental > Aquatic > Marine > Intertidal zone >... | reverse complement strand
CCTGCTCTGCTATCTGTTTAGATTGCAAGGTGCTTGCCCATTCTCCCATCTTTTGTCTCGCACTTTTAGGAGCACGCTGGCTTGCTTCTGCAATCAACTGAGCCCCTACCAGAAGCTCGATCGAAACTTCTTGGCCTGCTTGGAACTTCTTTGCCAAGTCCTGCTGCCATGACTTGAACTGGTCAACCCAGGCTAGAACAGTGTAACGATAACGCCCGAGTTCGGCGACTACAAACGAGCCGCGCCAGCGGTCATTGACTAATGGTTCCATAGGAGTTTCAACCCATTCAGGATCGTCTTCCTTACGATAGAGGAGCAAAGCTGATATGGAATCATGGCCGTCGGCAAAAATGTCAGCTTCCACGACTACCATCTCACCGACAACTCGCTTGATGGGAAAGTGGCCGCCGTTGATTTCGGGCTTTAGCCCCTCAATGACCACCCGTACTTGACCTGTCGGTCCTTCCATAGTCCTGTAGCCTCGCCTTATTTCTCCGTCACCAGTCTATTTCAAAGAAAAATTGTGCCTCATTGGGGCATCGTTGTCAACGAATCTAAGGCCTCAATTACGTCCTCTTTTATTAGCTGTGCTATAATCCAATTCGAGACAAAGCAAGAGTATAGGGAGTGGCAGGCGCAGTTTTGACGCTGAACTAATTGGGCTAATACGACTGTATCACAAGCTCCGTGAAGTAATGGTAAGTATGTCCAGCCCTAGATTCATGCCTTCGTCAGGAGGGAGCAAAATTGAATCACTCCTTTAAGGTTCTTTTTGTCGCAGCTGAGGTTAATCCTTTAATCAAGGTAGGTGGACTCGGCGATGTGATTGGTTCCTTGCCACAAGCTTTGCGGCAGGCAGGGCACGATGTTCGTATTACCATGCCTAGATACGGCTCCATCAATCTAGAGGGATATCAAGCTGCAAGACAGGGAAATTTCACGATACCTTTCATGGGAGTACAGGAAGAAATTGGCATAATTCAGGTATTGCTCAAAGGTGTCGTGCCCGTATATCTCCTGGAAAACAAAAGGTATTTTGATAGGCTGGCTATCTACGGAGAAAACGATGACCTGGAGCGTTTTCTTCTCTTCTCCATGGCAGCCATGGAAGTGCCTAAGCAGCTGGACTGGCAGCCGGATATACTTCACTGTCATGACTGGCATGCCGGTATGGTACCACCCCTGCTTAAAGTCGCCTATAGAAATGATGCCTTCTATTCTTCCTGCGCTTCGATTTTTACTATTCACAACCTGGCCTACCAGGGCTGGTTTGATGATATCTTTGCGGAACGGGCTGGCTTATATGGGTACATACCACCTCCGGGGGACCCTTCTCGCGACAAATGCTATAGCATGGCAGGTCTTGGCATCTATCACAGCGACCTTGTTTCTACAGTGAGCGAGACCTACGCCATGGAAATTTTGACCCTTGAATATGGAGAAGGGTTGGAAACGTTGCTTCAAAGTCGCCAGGATAGCCTCTTTGGCATACTTAATGGCGTAGATTACGAGCAATTTGACCCATCTACTGACTGCATTATTGCCGCCAACTACGATGTTGACAGCCTGGATAAAAGGATTGCGAACAAGACCGCATTGCAAGAGAAAGCTGGACTGCCGGTAAATGCTGCTATTCCACTATTGGGTTTTGCAGGGCGTTTAGTTGACCAGAAAGGCATTGATATCCTTGCTGGTGGCATGGGAGCGCTCGAATCACTACTAGCTGAAATGGATGTCCAATTCGTCTTGCAGGGGGTTGGCGATGCAGAGTATGAGGAATCCTTCAAGAAGTTGGAAAGCCTTTATCCAAAGAAGGTTCGGGCATTCCTTACTCTCGATTTTTCTTTGGCACAGCTCATCTTTGCCGGGTGTGACATATTTCTCGTGCCTTCTCGGTTTGAGCCCTGTGGACTGACTCCGCTCGTTGCCATGCGTTATGGCAGCATCCCTGTGGTGAGGCATACCGGGGGCCTGGCCGAAACAGTAGCGGGTTGCTCCCCTGACCTATCGGGGTGTCTTGGTTTTGTCTTCGAGCGATATGATGCTGGTGAGCTATTAGCAACATTGAAACGCGCACTGGCGGCCTTTAAAAACAAAAATGAGTGGCGTAAGCTGATGGTGCGGGCTATGCAGGCTGATTTTTCCTGGAAAGCCTCTATCCCAAGGTATGATGCTCTTTACGAGATGGCTCGACGTAAGGTCTCGAGTTAATGTTCTGGAGTCTTTAAAGACTGGGCCGCCGGTATGTACATTTGCTCGGTGTATTCCTTCAACATTCGCCGGGTGCAAAAGAGAGGTACAATCGAGCCAATCGACGCTTTGACCATATGTACCCAGCCATGGGGCACTCCAGATCTGTCTCGCTGGTAATAGAGAGACACAATTTCCTCTTCCAGAAGGCGGTAGAGCGCCTCGGCGTCTGCTCTATCTTCCTCCTGTGGGTTATATTCTTCGACCTTATCTCCAATAGCCCAGCCATTAGCGCCATTATAGCCTTCATACCACCAGCCATCTCGAACACTGAGATGCAGGACACCATTTACTGAAGCTTTCATACCGCTAGTGCCACAAGCTTCCTGGAGGCGGCGCGGCGTATTCAGCCAGACATCGACCCCTTGGGTTAGGTAGCGAGCCATATGCATATCGTAATCTTCAACAAAAGCTATTCGCCCTTGGAATTCATGATCCGTAGCCAGAGTGTATACGTGCTGAAGGAGTTGCTTTGAGGGAAGGTCAGCGGGGTGAGACTTACCAGCGAAGACTATCTGGACGGGGTGCCATCTGTCAGTGACAATCCGCTTGAAACGTTCAATGTCGTGAAAAATTAGCTCCGGCCGCTTATACTCAGTAAAACGGCGGACGAAGCCGATGGTCAGAACATCCGGGTCTAGCAAAGCGCCCATTGCCCATATTTGCCGGGCCGTGCACTCACGATCCGTGGAACATTGGCGGGCCCGCTCCACTATGGCCCCCATAAGCTTACGTTTAAGGATTTGACGCACTTCCCAGAGTACTTCATCAGGCATATTTAGCACAGACTTCCCAAGGTTGATGTCATCGTATCTTTTAGACACGTCCTGACCTAGATATTTCTCATAGAGGCGGCTCATCTCCGGGGCGGCCCATGTGGGCACGTGAATCCCATTAGTAATATACGAAATAGGCGTTTCATCTTCTTTAACTTCGGGCCAGAGTCCATGCCACATCCTCCGGGTAACTTTCCCATGAAGCTGGCTGACGGCATTGCGATGATCAGCCATCTTTAAGGCGAGCACAGTCATATTAAAGGTTTGGTCGCCTGTGCCATCCTGTCGTCCCAGCTCCAGGAATGTTTCTCGGCTGATTCCCAATGACTCCCAATAACTATGAAGGTATTTCTCCACAAGTGGGATAGGAAAGACATCGTGCCCTGCGGCGACCGGTGTATGAGTGGTGAAAACGGTAGTCGCCTGTACCTTTTTGAGGGCTTCGATGAAAGTCACGCCTTTTTCTAGCTCCTCCCTGATACGTTCGAGTGTCATGAAGGCACTGTGGCCTTCGTTGGCATGCCACAGTGAAGGTTTGATGCCGAGTGCCCGTAAGACGCGTACTCCGCCAATTCCCAGCGTGATCTCCTGCTGGATGCGCTGCTCCTGGTCAGCAGTATAGAGGCGAGCACATAGCTGCCGGTCCTGGGGCATATTCCCTTCAACATCACAACATAGCAGGTAAAGGTCGACCCGGCCTACACGCACCTGCCACACTCCAATATATAGAGGCCTACCACCTAGTTCAATCTGAATAAGCGGACTGCACCAATTAGAACGAGGGACTGGATTTATTGGGTTGATAGGTGCTTCATCGAAATCCAACTGTCTATAAGTTTCCTCTTGCCAACCTTCAGCGTGAATATACTGGTGAAAATATCCTTGGGGGTACATGAAGCCAACCCCGACAAGCGGCAGCCCCAGGTCACATGCCTCCTTGCACACATCACCGGCCAAAACTCCAAGTCCCCCAGCATATATAGGAAGGGAGTTATGTATGGCAAATTCCATTGAGAAGTAGGCAACAGGACCATCCAACACACTGGGATATTTGGTAGCAAACCAGCTATCCTTGGCTGATATGTCAGCGTCAAAAGCCGACATCACAGAGTCGTATAGATTGAGAAAAGCGGGGTCAGTGGCGGCGGCTGCTAACTTATTTGTGCTTATCTCGCGTAATTGCTTGACTGGGTTGTGCCCACCTAACCGCCATAGTGGATAGTCCAGGGCCCGGAACAAGTCACGTGCCTGGGTGTGCCAGCTCCACCACAGATTATTAGCCAGTTCCTCCAATCTACCTATTCGATCGGGTAATTTCTCTTCGAGAAACACACTTCCCCCTTTACCCACCCGTCTCTGTCATCACATTCATTGCTATGCTAACTCAGTATTTCTGCCATGGCTCACTGAGGAGACATCAGTCGATTCCTTCCAAAGCCAGACAAACATTGTATTATAGCAGAATATAGCTTGTGCTATTATATGAATAAATACATTCTTTCTTTGCAGGCTGAAGTGGATGGCAAACTAATGTTGACTAGAGAACCGCCTAAGTTATATGGACAATGATGAATATGAAGCGATGTTGGTTAGGGCCTAATTCTGTGAAAAGCAAACCACCCAACGTCGTTTAGTAAGCGAATTAACTTTCGCAGTTATTCTAACGTCAGTGTGTTTTTGCAGCTCTCCTCGGTCTCTTCCAACCTAGCGCCTCAAGGAGCTCTCCTACAGCGGTTTCACCATGGATGGGATGGCGAAGAGCGAGGTCAGGGTCGACTCGGTAACGATTGCGCCGTCCCTCTCGTTTTTTAGCGATGTAGCCAGTTTCTAGCAAGTCAGCGATTATCTTTCTAGTCGCCCTCTCTGTAATACCAACGGCACTAGCCAGTTCCCTAGCAGTTATCCGGGGGTGGTGAGCGATATAGCTCAGCACCAGAGCGTGGTTGCTAAGAAATGTCCACTCCGTCATGTTTCGCCTCCTTTTAATGAGTTTTTATCAAATTTTTACAAAAAATCCGCCAAAGGACTTGACAAACAACCCATTAGGTGTATAATTATACATGAATAATAAATCACTATTCTAATATCATGAATGTAAGTGAAGTATAGTTATTTATAACATATTCATAGGAAGAATGAAAGGGGTTTGTTCTATTTTAGTTGATTAAGTGATGAAAAGAACTGAGTACGGAGATGCGAAATAAAAAGGGATTATGGGGTGCTACCGAATACCGCACGAATAAGGTAGGTATAGCTTCTTGCGAGAGGCTAGGAATAAACGCCCTATGTAATCCGCCATATTTAAATTCTTTATCAACTCCAACCGAACAGCACCAATTAAAGCGCCATGTTTATTTCTGAAAAAAAGGAGGTGATGCAAGTGCAAAAGAAACCCAGCAAGCCCGGCCCCAAAAGGTAAGTAAACCATAGCTGGAGGATCAGGGGTGGGAGGGGTAACTCTCCCACCCCTGATCTGGAATGGAGAATTATCTCATTCTCGAGAGATAAAAGGAAAGACTATTGTAATATTGTTTATCCTGGGTGCGGGTAATCGACCTAACTTGAGAATCGAATAAAGGACATGTTGTGAAAAGAATAAAGAGCTTGCCAAAAAAAACGCGTATCCTAATATTTGTAGTGCTAGCAGTGGTTCTTGTGGTTATAGGAGTTACGGTATATATCAAGTTTTATTCTACTCCTACTACTGATGACAAATATGAGCTAGTCCACAATTTGCCGGACCTAGAATACATCATCAACTGGGACACAATTGCGAGCGCGTGCCCTGACATGAACGACTATACGAAATACGAAAAGCAGGAGGCTTTTATGGGACGGGGAAATGCCGGAGGTTTCATTTCTTTAGATAGCAATTCCCCGGCGATGTGGATGATTGCACGTGTAGTCAATAAGATCACGCAAGGAGGCATGCCGAGTGTTCGTAATCTCAATGTCTTCATGTGGTATTTCGAGACTGCAGCAGAATTCAATGAGCATATGTCTGCGCTTCAGACGCAGGGCATTTCCGTTCAAACGGAAGGAAATTTATTGTTTGCAATTGTGGAACAAGAGACCCCAATACAGTCCACCCAACTGGTAGTTGCCGGAAATCATATCTGCATTCTAATCGCTAACTTTGCATCTCCAGATGAAACGCTCTTCTTTAGCAAAGAGGATTTGATGAATTTGCTTCCAACCATAAAGAGCAAAATATCCTCGATAGAGATTACCCCACTCCCATTCCCGAGGATACCAAGAGGGTGATTACAGTTTTAGCTAATAAATCGAGGAGAAAGTGAGCAATTGGTGAAGGTAAAGAAAGAATTAAAGAACCGACCTCAGAACGGTAATATGGTTTAGCCTGAGTGTGGGTAATTCACCTAACTTAAGAATCGAAAGGGGACATGTTATGAAAAGAATAAAGAGCTTGCCGGTAAAAATACGTATCCTAATATTAGTAGCTGTTATCGTTGTGGCTGTAGGAGTTACGGCATACATCAAGTTTTCTTCTATACCAAGCACTGACACCTATAAACTAACTCATACCGCCGCCGATGCTGAGTATATTCTCAGCTGGGATTCAATCGTGTCCCGGTGTCCTGACATAGGAAAGTATGATAAACAAGAGTCTTTTTCCCGCCGTGGAGAAACCGAGCAATCAGATACCGGAGGAACGCCTACGCTAGAAATGAATTCCCCAACAGCATGGGGAAGCTACCGCTTCGTCTTCGCCCAAGCAGCGCCGACAGCCGACCAGTTTCGCGGTTTCGCTGTCTTGATAGCGTATTTTGATACCGCCGAATATCTTGATGAGTATATAGAGTTAATGAAGACACAAGGTGTTCCTTTACAAGAGGAAGGAGATTTTTGGACTGCGGTCCTAGAAAGTGGTGCCCCAACGCAGTCTGTCCAACTTCACGTTGCCGGGAATCAGTTCTATATACTATTTCTAGCCACTGCATCTTCAGATGAATCGCTCTTCTTTAGCAAAGACAAGCTGATGGAACTGCTTCCGGGTGTGGAGAGCAACATTTCCTCGCTGGAAATTACTCCCCTCCCATCCACAATACCGGAAAGAATAGTGGAGGAAGATACATATGAATGGCACGAGTTCATGACCTTTCGTTCCGAAGAGCTTTCGCCACCTATCCGGGTTCCTGAAGAAGATTTTTATAATGATTTGTGGTTTGTAGACCAGCCTCTAATGCAGGTTTTCAACTTTACCATAGATAAGGACTGGCGGTTTGTCATGATGGCTACCGGTGAAGTAGGCACCAGGTTTGAAGTATATGCCACGGTTACATCGTCTGGAGAGGAAGGGTTTAGTTACAGCTCTGACCAGGTCTTTAGTCTCTATTCTGAGACAGTGACTTTTACCAGGGAACAACTCATAGAAGAGGGGTACGAACCTCCGGTTGACATTGAAATCAAGGTATTCTTCGATTTACCAATTAGCTGGGTTATTACAATAGAGAAGTGAGAGGTAATAAAATGGCAAGATAAGGTATATTACTATCACAGGTTGGAAGGCTAAATTAAAATAACATTTCAATAAAAGGAGGCAAATATGTTTGGCAAAGGGAAAATTAATATCACAATTCAAAAAAGCCACTATGCTCCGGGGGATATTATTTCCGGTGATGTTGCTTTGACATTAAAGAAATCGGTGAAAGCGAGGGAAGTGAGTATATCCCTGATCGGGGAGCACAAGACCACACAGACAACCCCACAGATTGGAGGCCCAATGGGCGGCGGAGGGATGTCGATGTCCACGACTACGAAGACTGTGCGCATCTATGACTTCAAACAACAGCTGGATAGTGAAAAAGAATACAGCCAGGGGCGTGAGTATCCCTTCGAGATAAAAATACCAGCCGATACTCTGAGTATGAGACCACAGATATCAGAAGTAGAAGGCAAGCTGGGCCAGGTGCTGAAAGTCGCACAAACAGCGGCTGCGATGACGGGCGCAATTCCGTTTCAACGAATCAGGTGGTACCTGTTGGCCAAACTCGATATTCCCGGCGGACTGGACATTAACAAAAAGGTTGATATAACAATCGGGTAAACTGAGCTTTCTCTGACCGACAAGACAGCCATAGTAGGCTTGTTGGTGGTCGTTTCAGTGGCAATGATTGCCTGGGTGGTTAGGTGGTGGGATAGAGGTCCAGGATAAACTTGATGGTGAAATTGTACAGAAGCCTGGGTTGTTACTTAGACGCATACTGAGATGAATTGTTGCTCGCTGACTTTGCAGTATATCCTGGGCGGCGGACAGAGACCTATTGACACGTGTTTAGCTAGTAATACAATAGCATTCCGAAGGGCATATATATGAAAATGATTAGCATCTCTTTGATTACATTAGCCTTAATTGCCGGGATGGTAGGCTGTGACGGTTATACGCGTCCTTCCGAAAATTTGGAAATACGGACCTGGTATGATTTGGATGCAGTCAGGAACGACCTAGGCGGCAGTTACATTCTGATGAACGACCTTGATTCTACTACTTCCGGTTATGAGGAACTGGCGAGCCGGACAGCCAATGGGGGAAAAGGCTGGCAGCCTATTGGACACGGAAACTGGGTTTGGACGTGGTTTGGCGTAAAAGCGGCCGGAGAAATCTTCAAAGGGACTTTTTACGGGCAAGGATATGAGATACGTGACCTGTATATCAACAGCCAGGGGCAGGTCGGGCTTTTTGGTTTTGTGGCTGCAGGGGGAATCATCAAGAATATCACCCTGACAAACGCGACTGTGACTGAAGGTGAAGATTCTGGTAGCCCGCTGGGACTTAATGAGGACACTGTGAGATGTTTGGACGTCGCCCCCGCTGGTGGTGTTGGCGGGCTGGTGGGATATAACGGGGGCACTGTGAGTAATTGCCATACCATGGGCAATGTAACTGGCGGTTCAGGCGTCGGCGGGCTGGTAGGATGTAATGACGGCACCGTGAGCAACTGCTATGCTACAGGCACTGTGACCGGCAGTTCGTCTGTTGGCGGTCTGGTAGCGAGTAACGCCGGCACTGTGAACAACTGCTATGCCGCGGGCAGCGTGAGCGGCAACAACCAGGTTGGCGGGCTGGTGGGAGGTAGTGGGGGCACTGTGAGCAACTGCTATGCCACGGGCAGCGTGAGCGGCAACAACCAGGTTGGCGGGCTGGTGGGATATAGTGAGGGCGCTGTAAGCAACTCGTACTATGACTATGGTGAGGTTCTGATTAATGGCGAGAACGTAATTACTATCGGAGCTTTGTCCAGTGAAGACTTTGACCAATGGCTTGCTAACGATAAGTTTTTAGATGTCAATGACAGGCTTTCTCAAGCAAATGGTTATTACTTGATAAACGCTGTCATTGATTTCGAACAGCTACTGGCGTTCGGTCAAAATGATACTCTGAAGTTCAGGTTGACAAACGACCTGGACCTAGGCGATGAGTTCAACTTCTACATACCTTACCTTGCCGGAGAGTTTGATGGCAATGGTCACAAAATCTCAAACTTGAGATTCAGCTTTGACTTTGTTTGTAATGTTGGATTATTTGGATACCTTGCGCCTGGCGGAAAAGTCAGTGGGTTGGGTGTGGAGAACGTGAATATAACTGCCCCCTCGAATATTGGCAGTTTGTTAGGATATAATCGTGAGGGTACCGTAAGCAATTGCTATGCCACTGGCAGCGTCACTGGCAATGGGAGTGTTGGCGGTCTGGTGGGACAGAATTACGGTACTGTGAGCAACTCTTATTCGACAGGCATCATGACTGGCAATTCGAGCGTTGGCGGCCTGCTAGGACACAATGAAGGTACAGTCAGCAACTCCTATTCCACAGGCAGCGTGACTGGGGATGGGTATGTTGGCGGTCTGGCGGGGTGGAATGGCTTCTGGGGATATGTGGGCACTATAAGCAACTGCTATTCCACCGCCGATGTCACTGGCGATAGCTGGGCTGGCGGTCTGGTAGGGTACAATATTCGTGGATGCACTGTGAGTAACTCCTACTCGACAGGCAGTGTCAGTGGCACCTGGGGTACCGGGGGTCTGGTGGGGGGAAGTGTCGGCACTGTAAGAAATTCTTATGCCACAGGCAGCGTGACCGGCAATTCGAACGCTGGCGGCCTAGTGGGATTTAATGGGATTGATGGCAGTGTGACTAACTGTTATTCCACAGGCAGCGTGACTGGCGATGAGTATGTTGGCGGGCTGGTGGGACACGATATGGGCACTGTGAGCAACTCCTTCTGGGACATTGAAACCAGCGGACAATCTAATTCGGCTGGCGGGACAGGCAAGACTACAGCCAAAATTAAGAACATCGCCACATTCTCAGGTGCAGGCTGGAAGATAATCGCAGTCTCCAACCCTGGCACGCGCAAGACTGCCTACACTTGGAATATCGTTGATGGTCAGAGCTATCCCTTTCTGAGCTGGGAGCCCGTTTCTTGACACAGCTCTGGTTTAGATGGTCAAGCCCAAGCGATGATTTGCCTGACGTTGGAATTTCACAATGGCGTAATTTGTTACCTAACTACACAAGTCATCGAGAAGTGACCCAACGATTCTGACTTTCGTGCAATTAGAGATGCTTATATGAAAGGCATTAACAATTCTCACCCATTTTTGTATGGTGCAGCTATCGCAAGTGTTTCTGAGAGGAGAAAGAAATGGACAAGAAGAAGTTGATAGGAATCATCGCAGCGTGTACCGTAGTGATTGTTGTAGCGATAGTCTTGGTGGTTTTGAAGCCGTGGGAGGGTGCCCAAACTTACACGCTTACCACCTTTGTGAACCCCCCGGGAACGGGTACAGTATCTCTTTCCGGTGGTCAGTTTGAATCGGGCACGCAAGTGATAACTACGGCCATCCCGGCCAGCGGTTACACCTTTTACTGCTGGACTGGTAGTGTATCAGACACTTCACCGACTATCAGTTTCACGATGAACCACGACTACTCAATCACCGCTAATTTTCAGGAAGAAGAGGCAGTAACTTACCACGACCCAAACCTTGAGGCAGCGATAAGAGAAGCCGTCGGCATACCTGAGGAGACCATCTACGCTGAAGACTTAGAGGGACTCACAGCACTTGCCGCTGACGGAATAAATATCGCTGATCTTAGCGGGCTGGAGCACTGCGTCAACCTGACACATATAAGCTTATCGCATAACCAGATAAGCGATATCTTGCCACTGTCCAGCCTCACCGGCCTGACAACAGTCTACCTTGAGGACAACCAGATAAGCGATATCTCAGCACTGGCCAACCTCACCAGCCTGACATGGCTCGACCTTAGTGATAACCAGATAAGCGATATCTCAGCACTGGCGAACCTGACTAGCCTGACAACGCTTAAGCTTTGCAATAACCAGATAAGTGATATTGCGCCTCTGGCCAGCCTGATCAGTCTGACGGATCTGGACCTTAATGATAACCAGATCAGCGACATCTCACCGCTGGAGGGCCTCATTAACCTGACAAGGCTCTGGCTCCACAGCAACCAGATAAGCGATATCTCAGCTCTTGCCAATCTCACAAACCTAGAAATGCTTGGGCTTATGCAAAACCCGCTAAGCGATATCTCGCCACTTGTGGACAACCCCGGGCTGGGAGGGGGAGATACCGTTATTCTAGTGAACAATCCATTAAGCGAGGAATCCATCAACGTGTACATACCTGAACTCGAGGCAAGGGGTGTGACTGTCGAATACTAGGACTTGGGCGATTGAGCTAGGGCAAAATCACTATTCAAGTATCATCAATGTAAGTGAAGTAATGGCACTCAAAGTTCGTCACAAAATACGTGGTGTTAGGCTACTCACGGCAGTTGTGATTCTGGCCGTAGTAGCAGCATTAGCTGCAGCTACGGTGGTGGCAGCGGTCTACGTGCCTCAGATAGCTATATGGGTGCCAATTATCACTTTGGGGCTGGCTCTAGCTCTGCAAAAATACACCGCCAGTTTTTTGGCTTACTTTGTCATCACCTTCTCCGATATTTATGGCATAGGAGATAGAATTCGCATTGGCAACGTAAAGGGTGATGTGCGAAGGGTGGGACTACTCCATACTATTCTAGAAGAAGTTGGAGAAGACGAAAAGCTAGGAGGTGAGCTTACAGGCAGGTTATTGCATGTGCCCAACATGATGGTGCTAGACCAGCCTGTATTGAATTACTCAAAGGACTATTCAGTAAACTCTGAGGCTATTTCTTCTGACTATATGTTTGATGAAGTCCGTATCCCCCTCACCACTGATAGCAATGTAGAGAAGGCTAGCAAGCTTCTAGAAGGTATTTTAAAGAGCCAGGACGAAGTCTATTTGAGAGATGCCGGCCGAGTATTCCAAGATGGCTACCCTCAGTTTCTGAACGAAGCTACGAACAGCCCTCGCGTCCTGATCCATGTTGAACCAGAGCACGTCTGGATTAAGGGCAAGTTCGTGGCTCCATTACGGGGTCGCAACGACTTGAGAAGCCTGATCCTGTTGCAGTTTCTCAAGGAAGTAAACACGCACTCCGATATAAAGCTGGCATAATGGACTACACCGCAGACTCGGTAGCGTATAGTGTTCCTTACATTTTGCGGCTCCTTTTGATTTTGGTTTGGGAATTTCTGTAGTATAATGTAAACACAGTATCAAGTCAGGAGGTGGGCGAGTATGGCCAAGATTATCAAGATTAGCAAGGAGGAAGCAAACAGGCGTTTAGGGGATGTGCCGGATGGGAAACACTTCTGGTGTCAAGATGGCAAGGTCGTCAGGAATCTCAAGGAGCTTGAAGAAGCTCTAAATGGTATGGGTGACGAGACTTTCCATTACCATTCGGGTGAGGGGAGAAACGATTTCAGTAACTGGATCAGAGATGTAGTGGGGGATAATAAGCTGGCGAATGACCTGAGCAAGGCTAAGTCCCGTATCCGAGCTAGGAATGCAGTAGCACAGAGGATTTCCTTTCTGCAGAGTAAAGTATAAGAGCGTTTGGGAACTTCACAGCAGCGCGCCTTATCGGAGATTTAGAGCAACTTGGGGTTTTCTCGCGCTTTCCACTCCTCGGGTAAAAGTTCTCTGAACATCGCGGGAAACCTCGGGGGATAAATTTCGTACAGGTGCTGGTACATGGTCAGGATCATGGCATCTATGTTATCTATATAACCCCAGGCACGCTGTACGTGGTCGGTGGCGACAAAGACCTCCCGACAATATCCTTTCAGTTCTTGAATAAGGCGATTCAACGCTTCGCCCTTTCCACCAGGAGTCGCTGCTGATTCAACGGAGCGGCTGGCTTCGAGTGAGCGACGAATAAATTCCGTGGCGATGGCACGGTGGCTCTGTCCCCGCTTAATTTCCAGCAAGGCCGCTTCTTTCTGCTCACCAGCAAGACCACCTTCCTCAATGCCGGCTCTCAGGTAATCAAATCGGGTGTCAAGTAGGAAATCTAGGATACGTTCTGCTCCCACGTAGGTGGTATCACCAGGATGCACGTATCTGGTGCTAGCAAAGGCACTGTCCTCAGGTGCAGTGCCGAGAAGAAGTTCCGAAAGGCGATAGCCATGTAAGAAAGGTCGCTTCTGGCGTCCCTCTTCGGGTCGCCAGCCCCAGTTGCAAGCTCGCTTCATCAGCCGGTAGTGCAAGGCCACCTGGTCTTTGAAATCAAAGCGCGGAATCGCATATCTGGTGTCATGGAGCAAGTGTGCATCTGCAGCTAGTCGCCTGGGCATGCCAAAGGCATTCAGGATCGCCCCATACATATTTATGAGGAAGCGACCAGGCTCCCAAAAGACGAACGGTAGCCGCTTAAAAACCACTGTATCGAGGTCCACATCCCTGAACTCCCCGGCGTTAAGTGGTGGATAGTGGCCGTCGTAGCGGAGAACCAGCCGGATTTCAGGGGCCCAGGAAATCTGATGTAAGCGGACCCGAGGCAGCTTTGCCATATCGCCCAGGCTCTCCAGATAGTCATCAGGAGTTATAAAGCGCACTTCGGCGATCTTCTCGCTGATCACATTTTTCCAGGCTTGCTCTATTATCCGAAGGGCGATATCGCCGAAGTCCATGAGTTCCAAGTCTTGAATGTAGAGGATTAAGCCCCGATCAGGCAACTCAGTCAGTGCATTCTCCAGCACTGCGGTATACTCAGCTACCGCATCCTCCCAGGATATGGGGAAAGGAATGTAAGATTTATTGCGATATTCTTCGAAAAAGACCCAGTAACTTCCCAGAATATATCCCTGATTTCTAACACCTTTAGGGTCATAACGAGTTATCGGTCGCCAGATATATTGAGACACTGAAAAATGTCGGGGCAGCGCCACCATATCAGGCCCCACCACAAAGGCGTGATATTGGATATCGCCTTTGCCATCCACGATGAAATGTGCCTTGCGGTCACTCAGATGGGGAAAGACGATGTACTCCATACCGTTGTCCTTATAGGCAACTAACTTAGCCGCATCCACAGAACCTTCGGTAGGAAATGCACCACGGTGCCTTGGCTCAGGAACGCCCATCACGTCGTGAAGCATCTCTACATTGAGGCGGAGCTCATCGGCTATCTCATCGGAAGAAAGTAAGGCAGCGTGGGTATGATGGGCATGTGTGTACAATGGGTATATAGTGCCGTTCTTGTAAGCCGCTGCCAAGTTCTGGAATGTCTCCGGTATGTACCAAGCTAGTTGCACCAGAAGTTCATTGGTGGCATCCAAGGCTACCGGAGCTTCCAGCGATTCCGCCGTTTGTATTAAGTAAGCGTATATGTCGCGTTCCTCCCGTGCCCTTTTTAGAACGTAGTTCTCTCCCCGAATGGCATCATGGATTTCGGGGTCATCCACCGAGGCAACGAGCTCGTTGGGCAAATCCCACAGCGGCTCATGGGCGTGAAAAGCAAGGATGACGTAAGCCTGCTTCATAATAACTCGCTCCCTAACCCCCAAAGGTAAGTTCGGTGGAAACCTCGGGGTGCTCCTTTCTATATTTAAGTTTCAGGCGCTGGGCTTCACCTGATTCCTGCCATTCCCTTGCCTTGCTTATCACTTCTTGAAACAGTCTGCTGGCCTCCTCTTTCCGTTTTTTGTCTATGGCCTCCCCCAGCAACTCTACAGCCTGGTATAATTTCTGGGCACCCCACTCAATCATCTCCACACTCCACCAGGGCCGGCAACTGGCCCACCAGTACTGGCAGCTATGCAGTCCTTCATCCAGAAGTCTACGCGCCTCTGAAAATCCAGGCGACTTTGTTGGAGCTTCCTTAATAGTTTGTAGCACAAGCTCGGTGAGCTGCCATTGTAACTCGTGCAGTTCATGCCCCGGATACTGCCACTGCGGATAAGGTATGCCCTGCGCCAACTCATCCTCCCAGGTGCTCCATGAAGAAGGAACTGGATTCACAGTATCTACTTGAACGAAGTGTCTGATGAGATCTGAAATGGTGCATGTTTTTGGGGTTCCCCGGGCAAATACCTCGGAGAGCAGCTTTTCCTGCCCCGGGCGATGGTGTCCATAGACTTCGCCATCGGTGCCTGTGAGAAGATAGCTATGCCCTTCTAACCTGCCTTTTAGGGCTGCCAGAAAAGATTCTGCTGAGGGATATGTGCCATAGGTAATGCCCGCGCTGAAGGGGCGTTCTTTGAAGAACACCAAGAAATCTCCGAGCCCCTCTACCTTGTAAAGGCGATCGTATTTCACGGAGCCAATCTTCCCATTAAAGGAAAGTTCGTCCACAATTATCCAGCGAAAACCAAGCTCAGCCACGGTTTGGGTTACCTCATAACTGTAGCACATCTCTGGGGGGAAAAAGCCCGTAGGCTTGTAGATTTCCCCAAAGTAATGCTGATTAACAACAGTATTGAGCTTGACCTGCCTTATGACCTCGTCCTTGGGAATAAGAGGCAGGATAGGGTGATACATGGCACTCCCGGTGAACTCAATCTGCCCCCACTCGGCTAATTCACGAAGACCCCGAATCACATCGTCAAGCCCGTATCTGGCAAGCTGTTCTGTGAGGACGGCATTTATGTTGAGGGTGATTTTGCCTTCAGGTGCCTCCCTCAAGACGCGCACCAGCATCCGATAGCTTTCCTCAGTGACTTTGTGGACTATTGCCTCGGTCTGTGTTGGTGGTTGATAGATGTGAAGGAAATTGCTCCAGTACATATTTCTGCTCCTCCACTGCTATTGCACAAATAGTCTATCTTCCAGTTTGTTTCTGATATTCCTGGCAGCAACAGTGCGGTAATAATATTCTCGTTTTGTCTCCTCACTGGCCCCACTCTTGTTTATAGCCCGGTAAGCGTTAACCACGGTTCGCAGTTGATCGAGCAGGCCCATGTGGATGAGGTTGATGTCCCACATAGGGCGATTGCTGGCCCACCACATCTGACAACTATGTTCAGCCCGATCCAGAAGTCCCCGAGCAATGGTAGCAGAGTGCCGGCTTTCCTCATTATCGGCGCACTCTAGTGCCTTGTTCACCAATTCAATGCATATACCGAGGTGTTCCCACTGAAGACTGTGCACCTCGTTCTTCTTGTCTTGCCACAAAGGATAATAGTTGCCGGCTTTCATATCATCGGCTGTGGTGCTCCAGGAGGATGACCTTGGCTCTACCGTTTGCCCATGGGGAAAGAGGTCGAGAAGTTGGCTGATGGTGACCATCTGGATCTTGGCAGCAGCTTCGTTATTGGTCAAAAGGGCAGTATGCTGCCCAGCCAGTGCCTTAGCTTGCTTAATCTCTTCAAGGGGCTCTGCAGGTGGTTCTAGCTCTTCGTAAACCTTGGCTAGGAATGTCCTTTCCCAATCCTGTATATGGTGACCGTAGGTTTCAGCATCCATGGCCGTGACCACATAAATATTCTCTCGTTTACCCTGCCACTCCTCCAAATGAGCAACGAATTCCTTGGCTTCTAGGTCCTGGAAGCTTATCCTATTGCTGAGCACATCGTCACGAAAGAAGAGGATTAGGTTCTGACCCTCACGCTCCACTTTATATATAACATCCATAGGCCACTCTGCAGGGCAGGCAATACCACTTAGAATAATCCAGCGATATCCCGACTTGATAATAGGCTGCAGAATGTCTTGGCTGTAGCACATCTCAGGGGGAAAGAATCCTTGGGGTGCGTATGCCTTTCCAAAAGCACGACGATTGGTCTGTGTGTTCAGGTCTATCTGCCTCTTTACCTCCTCTTTGGGTATCAAAGGGAGAATAGGGTGATATTTGCCGGTTCCGGTGAATTCAAGTTGACCATTCTCAGCAAGGCTTTGTAAACCATTAATTATATCTTTATGGCCACAGTCTATCAGCATATCAGTCAGGACACCGTTAAAGTTTATGGTTACTCGAGCATTGGGATACTCCTCAAAGACTTGGAGTAGAGGGCGGTATGATTCGTCGCATATCCTTTTTAGCACTGACGGCACCTGGGTCGGCGGCTGATAGAAATGCAGTAACTGAGCCCAGTAAATCACATATACCTCCGAGTGAAAATCTTATCCAGGTAATTCAAAGAGGGTGACGAATCTCGCTTATTCTAGCATATACCAGGTCGAAAAGTAGCTGTTTATCTGGCTTCAGGGATGAACTTCGAGGGATGTATCTCGCAGGCAACAATCACAATCCGATGAATTGTGTCCTCTAGGGCCTCGGGGTATAATCCAATATCGGTGACTGCGTAGCCTATAAATCGATTGAAAGGAGGCAACAGATAATGGCAAAAATCACTGATAAAATGAAGGACATTGCGAACAAGGCGAAGAGATTCGCTCTAGCTACAGCGACTAAAGATGGCGATCCCCATGTAATTCCTGTTGGTTTCGGCAAGGTGTTCTCAGATGATGAAGTCTTGCTGGTTAACGTCTTTATGAAGAAAGCATTGGAAAACATTAAAGCAAACCCAAAGGTAGCTGTATCAGTTTGGGACTATGATGGCTTGAAAGGATATGAGTTCAAAGGCATTGCCAGGGTTGAAACTTCGGGTAACGTTTTTGAGGATAGCGTTAAAATGGTGAAAAGTGTGTTCCCTCAATTTGATGCAAAGGCCGCGGTTGTCGTGAAGGTAGAGTCGATTTATGATGTAAGTGCGGGACCTGAAGCCGGCAAGTTGGTAGGTTAAGCTCCTTGTTAAATTACGAAGCCACTCGCTTGACAGACTAGTAAGAGCAGGCCTGTATCCTGTGTCAGACTGGACAATTTGGCTAAATGTATAACAACACCCATCACCCTATATGGTGATGCCCCTATACCAGACCAATAATTTCTGCTTGCCTATTTTCTCGGTGACTTCGTTTATGTCGCCAAAGTAGATACAGTAACCAGGACAGGCATTAACACAAGCCGGTTTAAGCCCTTGGTCAATCCGGTCCACGCAAAGGTCGCACTTTTGAGCTACTTCCTTCTCTTCATCAAACTGCATTACCCCGAGTGGACAGGCATCAATACAGTCCTTACAGCCTGTGCAAAGTTCCTGGTTTACCAGCACGATTCCATCATCTCGTTTGCTAATAGCGCCTACTGGGCAGGCCTCCATGCATTGTGGCTGACTACAGTGCATGCAGTGAGTAACTACATACCTCATCTGGGACTTGCCTTCAATTTCACGAGGACCATCGGGGTAGACCCGAATCCACCTTGGGCCAACGGGCAGATTGTGCTCCTGCTTGCAGGCAACCTCACAGGCATTGCAGCCGAAACAATCCCTGGTATTGACAATAAGAGCATATTCCCTGGTCATTACGGTTTCTCCTCAGCCGGGTATATCTTGCAGAGCAGGACTCTCAGGTTGGTTGAGCCCATAGCCACATCGTAGCCTGCAGGGTCATTGTCGGTGAGGATATTTATGTTCGATTTGTCCCAG
>Ga0209635_10001238_pt1 | contig 18868 bp, 21 predicted proteins | sample DeeMarSWOR230_32_FD_187463 | JGI IMG/M metagenome (GOLD analysis project Ga0209635, IMG submission 187463) | Marine sediment microbial communities from White Oak River estuary, North Carolina - WOR-2-30_32 (SPAdes) (version 2) | ecosystem: Environmental > Aquatic > Marine > Intertidal zone >... | reverse complement strand
TGTCACTGTGGTCATGGGCGTCAATGAAGAGAAATACAGTCCGCAAGAACACAAAATTATATCTAACGCTTCCTGCACCACCAACTGTCTGGCTCCAGTAGCCAAAATACTGAACGACACCTTTGGGATCGAGAACGGGCACATGACAACAGTACACGCCTATACAACTGGCCAGAGATTACTGGATTTGCAGCATAAAGATTTGAGAAGAGCACGTGCTGCAGCCATGAATATTATACCCACCACCACTGGTGCAGCTAAAGCTATTGGTGTTGTCCTTCCAGAATTGGAGGGAAAGCTCACTGGTATAGCCATGAGGGTACCGGTATACGACGGATCTATTGTGGACCTGGTGGTGTGCGTGAAAAAGGATACTACTGCTGAAGCAGTGAACACTGCATTTAGAGAGGCAGCAGAGGGTAACCTGGAGGGAATCCTCCAGTATACAGAGGAACCATTAGTATCAACAGACATTGTGCACAACCCGCACTCTTCCATTGTGGATGGGTTACTAACTGCTGTCAATGGACGGTTAGTCAAGGTTCTTGCTTGGTACGACAATGAATGGGGATACTCCTGCAGGTTAGTGGATGTTCTTGAAATGATGGCAGGAGTTCAGTAGTTGATCTCCACTATTTCTCCTTTCTTTTTTTGAGTATCAAATACAGCAACGGTGGAACGATTTGAAAGATACCCACAGCATTCTCCAGGATTTATTACAATGGGGTTGCCATATCTTATTTCGGGTTGATGGGTATGACCACATATGATGAGATCGTAGAGTTGACTGTTTGTCAAAAGGGTCAGCAGCGAGGGGATATGCCCATGAGTTATGGCAATGTTGAGGTCATCCACACGAACCTCACAAAAATATTCTGTGATAGTAGCTCCAATGTCACCAAATTTTGTGAGCAACCCTTTTTTTTCGCCATCATTATTCCCGAAAGCTCCGTATACTTCAAAACCTTCCAGCAAGGGTACGACAAACGGTGAGATAAAGTCTCCTGCGTGGAGTACAACGGTAATATCCTTTTCCTTAAAGAGCAAACATCCTTTCTTTACAGCATTCAGCCTATCATGAGTGTCTGCAATGATTCCTACAAACATGTTCTCAAATGTATGTTGGGCCTGAAAAGCTTTTTGATGACCTTTTTGTTCGGAGAATATCTAAAGCAGGAAAACTTCTTTTTGAAACTTGCTACATGGGCTGAGCTGATTTTTTAAAAATATCACAATTTATTTTGGAAGATAGAGTACAATAATAAGAGAATTACAATTCTGCCGAAAGATTTATATAGATGCTCAATATATCTTTCACAGGGGGTTGGAATATTCTGGAAAATCACAGTGCACAAAGTCAAAAGAGGTGACGGTTGATGAAAGATACTGATATTGTTGTAGTTGCAGAAAGCGATGATAAGATAGAAGCTTTAGACAGCGTGATAGAAAGATCTGCTTTTTTCGAGGACGTGGAAGATGTTCTGAACAGAACTGGGAAGAGCAAGGATGAGTTTTTGATTGCAATCAAGCCCAATATAATGATGATATACAGCAAAGAGCATCTACATGTTGGAACTGATCCTGAACTCGTTGAGCATCTTGCAAAGCAGATTACAGGGGAAGGCTACCTGAATGTAAAGCTTGTTGAATCAAGAAATGTATACACAGATTGGTTTCCGAAGAGAACGGTGAAGCGTGTTGCAGATATTGTGGGTTATACGTTCAGTGGATATGAGCTGGTGGATTTGACAGAGGAACAGGAGCCATATGATTATGGGGGGAAGCTTGGGAAGGATTTTGTAGGGAAAACATGGAAGAATGCAGATTACAGGATATCATTTCAGAAGAATAAGACCCATATACTGGTCCCATACACACTATCTATGAAGAACATATTTGGCACAACTCCTCGCCAGAGCAAATACGAGGAATACCATGAGACTATAGGATGGAAGGAAACAACCATAGATGTACTGAGGAACTTCCCTCCCGATTTTGCTTTCATAGACGCTTTCTGGAGTTCTGATGGGATAAATGGATGTGTTTTCGAGAATTCAGAATATACGAAGACTATAATAGGGGGCAAAAGCTTTATCGCAGTGGACTGGGTAGGCGCTTTGAAAATGGGTCTCGATCCAATTGAAAATCAACTGATGAAAATGGCTATTGACACATTTGGAAAACCTGAATTTGATGTAGATGGGAGTCTGTACCCTTATAAGAATTGGAAAAATTCATCCATGAGAATGGGACACATAATTCGGTTTTTTGAGCATCTGGGCTTGAGTTCAGTTTTGTACCATCTAGTATTTATGTTTTTGATGGACGAGGAGTTCAGATAAGAATAATGCGCAGAAGACTCTGAACCTTTATGAGCATTAATGTATGTAGACAGATTCAGAAAGGTGATAAGTACACCAATGAAGTTGAGAACACATAGCTTGCAGAAGTATCTTGTGATAGCAGGCAGAGTGGGACTCTGCAGGTGGATTTGAATTTCGAGAACAAAACCTCTCATGTTCTATTTGCTGTTCAGACTTTGACAAATGACAAATTCGAGACTTCTGCTTCCAATATGCAGTACAACAAGTGGGGATTGCTATGAAGTGGGAGAACAGGGTGAAATATAGGTACCAAGATATCCGAAAGCTCTCTTTTTGGAATTAGAAATTTTCTCATTCTTGACTTCAAAAGATTTTCAGGAAAAGTTAGAATTTTCCATAGAATGTGTAAATTTTACAGAGAAATCTTAGTCCTGTGCCAAAAATTGTTGCAATTCCTTCAATATAAGAAATAACTGCATGATGGTACCACAAAGCTTTTAAAGAGGATTTTGGCAATATAAAATGGAGGAAAAGGATGAGAGACAAGGTACTGTATAGAGGTTGGGCTGTAACAGAAACAGCTGGAAAGAAGAACATATTTTTGTTATTTAGGAAAAGTGATTTCTCTTTTTTGATTGATTTTTTTACCTTTCTTCTATCTGATTCAGTACCGGTCTCGATCCAGGGAGGTGTTAAGATGAGCATAGATGAGTTTCTGAGCTTTTTTGATCGTAATAAGGCGTGGAGAGATCAAGAAGCTCAAAGATGGATTTTTGAGACAATTTCAAGAGATGAACTAGACACTATCTTCGCCGCAGATTCTTTGTTTAAGGGAACTATTGTGGACTTCGGCGATTTAGTTTTGCATTCCGGAGGTGGGAACTATGCAAACACCAGTATTGCAGCAAGTCAGATCTTTGGAACATGATGGGGGGAAGATGAGTAGCTCTGCCTATGATACTGCATCACACACTCGGGTAACAGATCAAAGAGGGAAATCACTATTTCCAGAGTGTGTGCGGTGGCTTCTTGAAAACCAGCATCCAGATGGGAGCTGGGGCAGTCAAATACTGGACTATCACGACAGGGTTCTTTCTACGTTAAGTGCTATAATGGCGCTCAATGAGATAGACAGAAGACAGTATGAACCTTATATTCAAAGAGGTGAAACCTATATTTGGGAACACATGAAGTACCTTGAAGTGGAAACCTGTCAGTTTGTTGGCGGTGAGATGTTGCTCCCTTCTTTGATTCAACAAGCCCAGTCCATGGGGCTGGATCTGCCCTTACACATGAAAGTCTACGAGAAGGCGCATCATGCAAAGCTGAAAAAGATTGAGGAGTCTATGTGGTACTCTCCTTTGACATCCCTTTCATTTTCTCTGGAATTTCTGGGAAATAATGTGGATCTAGCGTGTCTGCCTAATATCCTGCTTTCAAATGGTTCTGTGGGAAATTCACCAGCAGCAACTGCTTTCTTTCTTACACACAGAAAGAATGCAAAAGCACTCAGGTATTTGAAAACCGTTCTTCAATTGACAGGAGATGGCTCCATGATGGAAGCCTACCCCATTGATGTGTTTGAACTGGGATGGATCATGTACAACCTGATTTCGGCCGGGTTGTACTTGGAATGGTATGCTGAAATCTGTGATCTTCTGCTGAGCTGTATGGGGCGCTTAGGCGTGGGAATGTCCTCAGGATTTCCCGTTCCCGACTTGGATGACACGATAATGGGGTGCAGAGCTCTGTATGAGATGCATTATCCAGTAGACTTTAGCATTATTGACGCGTATGATGTGGGAGACTACTTCGCAACATATCCTTTTGAGGTAGGTGCTTCTGTCAGCACAAACATCCACGTGCTAGACTTTGTCAAGAATTGCTCCGAATTTCCTAACAGAGAAGAAGTGATAGAAAGGCTAGTACGGTTCATCCGAAGAGAGATCCACCCAGGGGGGTACTGGACAGATAAATGGCATGTATCGCCGTATTACACCACTGGGCATGCAGTTCTTGCTCTGTGCAATGTCGATCTTGCTCTGGTAGAAACAGCAATATCTTGGATATTGGAATCTCAGAATGAGAATGGAACATGGGGAGAGAAGGGAGGAACGCTGGAAGAAACTGCCTTGGCTGTACAGGCATTGATGTATTACCACCGACATATTGAACGCATTGACACGGAAATAGTATCTAATGCGATATCAGTCCTCGATTATGGAGGCAGCACTCTAGCATCTGCGAAGCTGCCAGACATGTGGATTTGCAAAGTTTTGTATAACCCCGTGCGGATTGTGTGGTCTGCGATAACAAGTGCCCGGTTCATGGCAAAGACAAGACATTTGTAGATACTGGCTTCTCCTGCATGCTTCATGAGATGTTTGTTAGGGAATTGATGCAAAAAGAGCTCTTAAAGAACTTGGAGAAATGTAATTCCCTCAGGGTTTCTCTGGGGGCTCTTACTTATTCTTCTGTCCATGAGGGATGCGATACTCTCAGACACAGTCAAAGTTCCTGATACAAAATCAAAAAAAGAAGAAAAGGATTATCTACGTGTTGCTTTCCCTGTGATCATACCATAGAGCACAAGTACGAATCCAACTGAACCCAAGAGGAACAGGGCAGCGTCCGCAGAAGCGGGTGCTCTGAGCCAAAAGACAGCGATGTAAAATGCCCACAACACGATAAAAACCCAACCTAGAGAAACCAGCGTGATCGTTCTTCTTCGAGGATCGTCCTTGGGTAGTCTTCTTGAAACTTGGAAAAAGAGAATCGCACAGGCTATGTATACAATTGCAATAATCGCCGTGACGCCCGGTGCCAAACGCTCAGCAACCTTCTCAATAGGTGTATACATGACAAAAAGCTCTCCGACAACAATTGTCGCCAAGAAGTATATCACTGCAAATTTCTCCCTGAAAAAGGAGCCTTCTCTGAAAAAGAGTAATGAAGCACCATAGTAGAGGAACAATACTTCCAGAGAGCTTATCACGACACCAATGGCCATGGCAGGCTTAGTGATCTCAATAGTAGCGATAGCTGCCATGGGCACCATTGCAACACCAAAAAAGGCGAATCCTAGACCCCATGCCAGTGAGGCTCTCAATCTCTTCCTCGCGAAATCTCTAAGGAAGTAAACAGCAAGTATGAAGCTTGTGGTGGCATTTGTAGCATAACATCCTAACCGTATGAGTTCAACGGTTTCCAACGCGATCACCTCCTGCAGTTTAACCTGCAGATTTTTTCCTTTGTTTTCCCTTATTTGTAGTACTTCTATTTAAATCTTACTGAAATTGTTGTACTCAATAGGGTTTCACACAGAGCATATTCTAATCAAAAAAGGAGCCAACCTCATCTTATCCCAGACTAATCCAGGCCAACCTCCCACATCTATTATCCCTCTACCAGAAGATTGCACTCTTTGCATTATCAGTCTTTTGCACTACTTGGAGGTGAGAATATTCTCTGCGCGGGATATTTTTCGAACGTTGTCTTGAAAACTTGAGCGATCTGACTGGTATCTATTTCACTGATTCTATCCAGAGACTCCAGTGACTTGGAAAGATATTCTCTTCCCTTATCTTCAATGTCGTCCATCAATGAAGGGATAACACTTTTGAACAATCTCTCCTTATGCTCTAGGTCAGCTTTGAGAATGTCTTTTGGAAGCAGTCCTTTTTCTTGACCATAAATAACTACTGCATTTTGAGATGCTTCCACGAAATACTCCCTCTCGAATGTAGCTATATCTGAACTGAGCTTCTCAGCCAGACCAAACCATCTGTAGGCTTCTCTGAGAGTTCCAATGATGGATGCGTTCAGTTCAAAGGGGCATATGGCCATATCTATGTCCAAGAATATCCTTATGTCTATAGTAGCTGTTCCAAATTCGATGTACTCAAGGAAGCTGCTTGGTATATCATTTTCATGGATGATTCTTTCATGATCAAATCCATTTATAACTCTTATAATATCTAGAAGTGCAAATTCTTCAGCAACTTCTTTGTTCGGCCCTGGGGGAAGTTCATGAATTCTCTGGACCAAATCGTGCATGATTTGACCTGCATCTGTTCCTGCGTTGAAATCCCTCTCCGTTCTGGATTCTGTCAGCGCCCGCACACTATCGATGATACTCTCTTTACCTTTGTCTGTATATTCAATTGTATCATCTATCACAAAATTCCAGAGACAATGCAGAGATTTTCCTTTTAATCCTTCTAGTAAAATATCTTCATTAGATGGGCTAAAAAAAGGTGAAAGTATGCCAGAAAGTCGAGAAACAAAAGAATGTGGATCTTCTCTCACGAATGAAATCGAGTGAGTGGCAATATATTTTTTCAAGAAATTTCCGAGCTCTTTTGAAAAATCCTTCATAGACACCACCTGTAATGCGTTGATCTCTCTCCCAGACCGATAATAGTAGCAATGAGAAACAAAGTCCTATGGCAGTCTGGGACCGAACCTCCTCTATTCCTACACTGGCTCCGTGATGGCATCTGGACAGATTGTGGAAAGAGGAAGGTCCTCCATTGATCTCCTGCCGGAGCTGTCTGTACAGTATCTGGAGCTACTCTTCTTGTTCCTTCTTGTAGTGGCATAAGGGGAGCTGACTGCAGGGCGTTTTGCACATTCCCACCTCCACAATGCAATTGCATTACTAGTAAGAGAGTCAGTGTATGCAGACTCTGTCATAAGGATGGTATCTCCCCTAACAGAATACCCTTAAAAAGGTTTGGAAAAAGTACTCGTACTTCAGGTGTCAGCAAGACAACTCATCTCGGCGGTACATACAGATAGAGGATGGGAGGTTGGGAGGGCTTAAGAATGATAGAATGGTGTAAATTTAAATTCGAGATGAAGAAAGAAAAAATGAAAGAAATAAAATCGCCTTCTCTTCTATACCGTGATACGAACTTCTTCAAATGTAAGCTCCGGGAAGCGATGTTCTTTGATCATTTCAATAGCTTCAACAGGGCAGTGGTGGGAACATAATCCACAACCCACACATCTTTTTTCCTTAAGGTAGATGACTTCAGGATCATCATTGGCAGGATAGCAGAGAGCGTCCAGAGGACAGATTTCAATGCATTTTCCACACAAAATACACTTGTGGTTGTCTATCTTTGGTATTAATCCGGATGAAGTTAATACTCGTGGATTTTTCGTATCCTTGAGTCTTCTCAAAATGGGACATGCACAGACGCAACAGTTGCACATGAACGTGATCCCCCTAGGGGTATTTATGGTAGTATGGACGAGTCCAGCTTTCTCTGTTTTTTCTAGAAGCTGAAGAGCTTCCTCAATGTCCAGATATCTACCAAACCCCGCACGGACCACATAGTCGGCTCCATCATTGAACCCCATGCAAACTTCCACAGGGTGTCCACAAGGGTTCTGTGTCCTACAAGAACAGGGAACTACAGCAATGCTACGAGCAGTTTTTATGAGCACGTTGACTTCTTCAAAAGGCAAAATCTGGTTTACAACAACCATGGATTTTTCAATGGGGATAATTCTCCCCCATGGATATTCAGTTATATTTGATTCTTTGGACTTTTCTCTTCCACAGATCTTCTGAACAAGAGGGAGTATTCTCTCTCTTTTTTCTTGCTCCTGGATCTTTCCAAGATAGAGGATAGTACCTCGTTCAAGAGGCAGTAGTGAGTAAAGGGACTCGCCTGTTATGTCGTCTCTGCATTTGAATATCAGTTTTTTTTGTTGGAGACTTTCTATGGTTTGCTCCACTTTTTCTCTTGACTTTCCACTAGAGTAAGCGATCTCGTCTACAGTCCTGTAGTCCTGAAATGGAGCTGTAAAGGCATCTGAAGACAGAATTTCAGCCTCTTCTGGAGTAAATAACAACTCCAGAACCTCCATGAGTTCAGGACTTTCTTCAACGTGCACTATCCAGATGCTCATCTTCCTCTTTAGCTCCCAGTATACAGTTTTGTCGGCTTTCCTACTCCCACCTAAATGACAAATGTCCAGCATTTTGCATCACCACCCAATAGACTGTACAGAGCTGAATCCAAAGAAATATCTCTATGCCCCATTTCTCCAAAACATTCTATCTCATGTTTATCTCTTACATCTATAACAACCTCTGCATGGATAGGGGAACTCAGCCAGTAGGCTCCCTCTTGTGTTTTTGCAGAGTCTTCTGCTTCATACCCGGTCTCTACCCTCATATTCTTCACATCCATTCAATTGATCTAGTTTCCACCAACACCTACTAAGGGACAGAACTCTACAAATCTGCCCACCTCTCAAGACCAGTCTCTCTTTCAAACAGATCCGTATAGTAGTCTTCCTCCTAAGGGAGTAGGAAGAAGAGAGTAAAATTCACGCTGGCCCACTCCAAGATACTGCCTGTGATTCCCACAGTGCATATCACTCCTTGATATATATGATTCCCCTTCCCCCATCCACTGTTATCAGCTGGCCCGGTTTGATGATTCTTGTGGCATTCTCCACTCTAGTGACTGCGGGAATTCCGTACTCTCGAGCAATGATTATCCCGTGGGATAATGTCCCTCCTAGTTCCACCACCAGACCACCTGCAGTAACAAGTAAAGGGCTCCATCCGGGATCTGTAACCGAGGTGACCAGAATTTCACCTTCTTTGATCTCAGGACACTCACTGGGATCCCGGACTATCTTTGCTCTGCCTGTGACTACCCCCTGGCTACATCCTACGCCTTCAAGCTGAGCTCTTGGTTCTACTGTACACTTGAGTTCTTCAATAGGCGGAGGCATTCCCATGATTATGTTGGGAACATCCAGATTTTCACAGAGTATTTTCTCTTCTCTGCGCTCTCTGATGAAATCTTTGAATTGCTCTTTTCTCAAAGTGCCTGCAATAATGTCGGATACCTCTGTCATCTTTAAATAGAATATATCGTCTGTGTTCTCTAACATCCCTTCATTTGCTAATTTTTCCGCAATGACAAGATACAAAATTTTCATAGCAGATACGCCTCTAATCAAGGCGGTTTTGAGGCTTTCCCTGGCCACGATATATTCATGCATCTTCTTTAGTACTTTTCTGAAAATCATCTTTTCAACAGGGTTTTTAGAAAGCTTTCTGAGGATACGATCTGCCGCTTGGACTCTTATATTTTTCTGCTCTTTTATTGCCTGTGCAGGATTGGAGTCTTCAGTACCCAAATAGTTTGCCACCATGGAAAGCACAAATTTAGGATTTTCTTCCCAGCGAGGAACTGAGAGCTCCAGTTCTTGGGAACATCTGTCTCCAAAGCATTTCAGGAACTCAGCCATTTCTCCGAGAAAGGCTTCACCTTCTGGGAATTGGTTCAGAGTTTCAAGAGTGTCTCCACTCCGAGAAAGAATGAGTTCAGAAACCTTCGAGGATTTCTTAGCACTTTGCGCAAGCTTCCACATTTCCACCCCTACTTGACTGCTGCTCATTCCCTCCAATCCCATTGTGAGCAGAATTTCTGCGTTCTCTTCTCCCACTTTCTTCAAAGTCCTCTTGAGGATATTAAGGAGGACCGTAGTGGCCAATATTGTGCATGCACGGACCTGAACAGCCTTGGAATTTCCATCATACATTTCCCAAACCAGATCATCCAATTCTTCAGGGCTCATTTCCTGCAAGTTTCTACACTTAGTATCTTCAATCAACTCCAGCGACTGTGAAATAACTTGCTCAGTTTCGGTGGGAAGGTTCAGAAAGAACCGGATAACCTTGAGTGTTCCAGGGAGGAGTTTCAGGAGTGTAGGGAACCCCAGCTTGGATTCTGATGCTTCTCCTCCAGCAGCACCTGGATATCCTGCTGCTTGATTGATTAGTTCCACGGAAAGTCCAGGTATCTTTGACAGAACAGTGCAGGTTGCAGTCATGTTCACATAGATGTATCCATAGATGTATTCTGTTAATTTCAGCTGCTCTGTATCTTCTTTTATGTCAAAACATTCCAAGAGGGGGGCCAAAGTGTTCCAGAAAAAGTCGGGTCCTCTTTCTGGTACTCTGGAAAGATACGTCACATATCCAGGCTGCATCTCTCCTAGGTTTGCTCTTGACCATATCGTAGGGGCCTGTTTCTCCGATATGGGTCTTGCCTGCAATAATACAAAGATATCATTGCACAGTGCCCACTCAATATCCTGTGGACAACCAAAGAGCTTTTCCACTTCATTACCCAAAACACACAGCTTTTGGATAAAAACATCTTCCAATACTGGTGCATCTTTCAAATTTTCTGGGATATCTGTTTTTTCGGTTCCTCCAAGAGGACTGATCTGGCTCATCACCTGCTTGCGAGAAATTTTTCGCTCTTTCACCCTAAACTTTTCTCGTTCTACCACAAAATGGTCAGGAAAAACTTTTCCCCCCACAAGAACATCTCCCAGTCCCCATACACCTTCTATGACCATATGATTTTGCGTGAATAGAACACCAGAAGTTGCAGCTGGTATCATCTCCTGTACCAAGACTGCCATTGAAACATTCTCAGAAATCCCCATTTTCTTCCTGTACTCTACAGCCGGCCTGCCCCATAGCGATGCCCAGCACTGCTTAACTGCTCCCAAGAGTGCTTCTACACCTCTTACGTTCAAAAGACTCTCGTACTGCCCAGCAAAAGAGGCATTCCTCAAATCCTCAGCTGGACTGGACGATCTTACTGCACACGGCTTTCCCTTCAAATACTCCTCATAAGAATCTGCTATTACTTCTGCCAGATGCGGAGGAATTGACCCCTCTCTTATTTTATCACTGATTTCTTCATTTTCCGCAAGAATATTGTTGAAATCCATGAAGTAGTCGTAAGCCCTTGTAGTAATACAGAACCCTTCAGGGACTGTAAATCCCTTTCTAGCCAGCACTGAAATATTAAAAGCCTTCCCTCCCACCAGCTTCATCTCACATTCATCTTTCACGTTTGTCACAAATTCTTTTTGATATGAAGCTTCACGCCACACGGATTCGAGACTATTTGAGGACTTTTCGACTTCATATCCGGTCTCCACCTTCATTTACTTCACCTCCTCTCATGGAGTTCGACCACTCCATTTATCACTGTACTCAATGGACAGAACTCCGCTCACCTGTCCATCTCCCAAGACAGTCTCTGGTTCTCCCTTCTCACATTGTATAATCAGCGACGATTTTGTATAATTTTCAACTTCAATGTTTATAAACCTTATGGTATCGTGATTTTCGTAATAGATCACATAGCAGATATTTACCATATCTTTGCGTCTGTAGCTTCACAATCGTTGGGGTTCCTGCTCTGCCATGAAAAAAACACCACTTTGTGCGGTAAGTAAATTGAATTCCCTTTTTGGAGATGAATTATTTACTAATTATGAATTCAGATTGTACCAGAACACATCAACTGATCATTTATATATTAAAACCAGTTGTCATACGTAAATATTGATTCGAAAGATTTATATAATAACTCTTTGAGCTTTAAACAAAAAACGACTCATAGGAAGGGAAAACTATGTTCAACCCAATCTATGCAATCGCATACGTGATAGACCTAGTGTACAACATTATAAAATCAGTGATCAAAGTGTCTATTCAGTGTTTATCAGGAAACATCGATCCAGTGGTGATGGAAGTACCCACTGTCCTAAAACGAGAGATCTCTCAGGTGATTTTAGGCAATTCCATTACCTTAACTCCCGGGACATTAACCATTGATATTGATCATAAGAGACAGGTCCTAATTGTGGCAGTGATTTCTCCTAGAGATCCAAAAGATGTGATACCCTTTGAGCCCTTCATCAAAGGGATGTTGGAGGGATAACTATGTATGAATATGCACTGTATTTTCTGCTGTTCTCTCTGGGTGTATCCATAATAACTGGTATTCGCGTCGCTGCTCGACAGGGATTATACAATTCACTGGTGGGAGTCAGCATTGTGATCATTGCCATTGCTACTGTGCTGACCGTGCTGGGCAAGATCTATTTCATTGATTTTTCCAGAGATATTGCACTGTACTTGTTAGCATTAGCTACCATGGGTGCCCTCTTAATATCCAAGATCATCAAAGGGGAGGGGATCTAAATGGAAATGGACTGGGAATTAATTCAGGCGATTCTATTCGTCATTGCTGGTCTATTCATCCTGGCAGCTTCTGCAGGACTGTGGCGGTTCGGACCACGAAAGAATGTGGTCTATGCACGAATACACATTGCTGGAATCATTGACCATGCCTGCATTTTTACTATGCTGGTTCTGTGGCAGCCCTATACCGCGCTGGTAGCTGTGGCGTACTTCATATTGACTCCAGTGGCCTTCCATTCTATTGCCAATGCCTTACATGATAAGGAGGTGAAAAAATGATTCCCGGATACATGCTGATGGGATACATTTTCATGTTTTGTGCGCTCTTCGGTTCAGTGCTTGCTCTGATTCAGAGAGATTTGATGAAAGCAGTGATTTTAATCGGACTAGAAGGATTAGCTGTAGCCTTTTTATATCAGATGCTGCGCGCGCCTGATGTGGGAATTACCCAGGCTATTCTGGGTGCAGCGTTGCTCCCCGGTATCTTTGCAGTGACTGTGTACAAGACCAGGAGGGAAGAAGAATGAACGTTGAAGCATTGTTTCAACCCATGTGCTTTCTGACTGCTGCCTTACTGGTGGTGATCGGATTGTATGCAGTGATTTTCATGGATAACCTGCTCAAAAAGATCATTGGTGTCACCTTGATATCAGATGGTGTCAACCTGGTACTGATCACTGGCGGGTTCAACAAAATTGTGGCTATTATCTCCCCCGAACAGTTCGAAGAGGGAGTGACCAGCGCCACCTTTGAGGGATTAAAAGAATTCCCTGAATTTGCCACCCAAGCTGCCTTCCCGCTGCCCTCTGCACTGGTGCTGACCAGTATTGTCATTTCAGTGTCCATCTTTGCCATCATGCTGGCCTTGGCCATCCGGCTGTATCAGCATTACGGATCTATGAGCTGTTCTGTGCTCTTCAAGGAGGTGGAAGAATGAATTTAGAGAACTTCTTCGTGCCTGCTTTGCTGGTGGCGTTTCCATTGATTGCAGCCATCTGCTTAAACTTTCTGCATGGAAAGGACAAAGCAGTGAAAGGCTTTGCTATTCTTTCTATTATCGTTGTACTGTTGCTACCATGGATAACCCAGTACGGTATCTACTTGTTCGGCGGCCATCCCTACGCGGAAAATGTTGACGGTACCAATATCATGCTATCCAAATTGAACCTGGCCATTGTCTACAATTACGGTGCTGTGCAGAAGATTTTCATTGGATTATTAGCCTTTCTGGCCTCTGCAGCCATTGTGGTCCACTTCTTAGAGAAAACATCTGGTGTCTATGCAGCCATGATTATGCTTGGTATCGCATCTACCTCTGCGGTGATTATGGCTGACGATGTGTTCAATATCTTTGTTTTTCTGGAGATTCTAACCATATCCCAGGCCGCACTGGTCATTGCAGTGGGATCTATCAAAGCCTACAAGACTGCCCTCAAGTATTTAATATTGGGAGGAGTGGCAGGTTCTTCCATACTCTTAGGGATTGCTATTCTACTGGGAAAGTACGGAATGCTCAATGTCTCTGACCTGCACACTGTCATTACTGTAGAATTTGAGAGTGGCATATCACAGACGTTGATCGTGGCGTGTGCACTGATCTTTGTTGGCTGGCTCTTTGAGTCTGGCATGGTGCCGTTTCACATCATCAAATCTGATGTATACAGTAAAGCACGGCCTTCTGTAGCTGCGTTCATGCAGACCCAGACCAAGTTCGTTCTGGTAGCCCTGTGGATTATTGTCCTCAGGCTGTTCTACGGTATCCCTACCTTTAATGCACTGGTTCTGGGTGTGGCTATTCTGTCTATGGTGTTCGGTGTGATGATGGCTTTAAAGCAGACTGAATTCACCAGGCTGCTCGCTTATGTGGCTGTTGCCCAAGCTGGATTGGTGGGTGTGGGTCTGGGAATTGCTACCCAGGCAGCAGTATCTGCTTCTGTATTCCATGCCATCAATGATGCCATGGCCATGGCTATTCTGTTTCTGTCTGCTTCCATCGTGCTGCAGATCACGAAAACCATGGACCTGCACAAGACAGGTGGATTACTGTGGAAGACAGGGTTAGTACCTTTGTGGAGCATGATCGGTATTTTTGCAGTGAGTGGAATGCCTCCATTCAATACGTACCAGAGCGAATTCAGGATCATATCGGCAGCATCTGAAGCAGGGTATCCGGAGTTAACAGTGTTAATCATTTTGACCAGTATTGCTACCTTCGTGGCCTTGATAAAAGGGTTCTACTCCATATACCTGAAAGAAGGCCAGGAATACCTCCAGAAAGGAGAAATGGACAAAGTGACCTATTCAGAACGCGCAGAGTGGCTGATGCTGATCCTTATTGCTGTCTGTCTGGGCATTGGACTGTTTCCGCAGCAAGTACTGGAGTACGTTCAGGACTTTGTCATAACCTTAGGGGTGATCTGATGTACGAAAAATTCTTTGAAAAGCTGAAACAGGGAGAAGACATTGCAGGAGCCTTTACAGCAGATTTCCAGATGATTCTCTTGATTTCTCTGGGTGTACTGCTCTTTTTTAGGCTGTTTACCACACAGAGGCTGAGTATAGTGGCTGCCTTTGTGGCATTGTTACTGGTGATGCGAGGAATACCTTTAATTTTCAGAGTATCTAAAGAGCATTCAGACACCTTTGATTCCATGCTGTTCTACTTTGCGCTGGCTTTAGGTCTGGTCATACTACTGCTAGGAGGGATCTAGATGAAATTCGAAGAAGCCAATCAATATCGAAATCTGGCCGCCTTAGCTGCCTTCTTGATCTTTTCAGGGATTGTGCTGATCACCTTCTACAGGCTGGAGGTCATACCCGGTATTTCTTACATCTACAGTCTCATCGCACCCAACATTGCTCCCAATGCAGTGGGCACCATTGTGTTCGACTTCAGAGGATACGACACCCTCGGTGAGACGCTCATTTTGATTACTGCAGTGATCACAGTGGGAGTAGTCTTTGGACGAGGTGCCTTCATCGAGGAAGAATACGCAGAGCTCAGACATGTGACACCCACACCAGTACAGTCAGTGTTTGGAATTCCAGTGATTTTGGTGCTGATGTGCTTTGGTCTCCTTCTAATATTTGGGGGACACTTAACACCAGGAGGAGGATTCCAGGGAGGTTCAGTGCTGGCTACTGCGTTCTTCATATCGGTCATCATCTACGGCATAAAGCGGAATCCGTTCCACTACGGCCACGACTTCCTCATTGGGATGGAAACATTGGGTGCATTAATGTTTCTGCTCCTTGGCGTTGCTGGAGTGGCAGTTTCCGGGTACTACCTGTACAATGTGGGCGCCAATATCTGGGACCAGGGATTCATTGAAGTTCTCAAGTACGTTGATCCCACCAATGCAGGCATGCTGCCCTACCTGAATGTGGCAGTAGGACTGGAGGTCTTTGGAAGTCTGAGCATTGCAGCAGTCTTTCTAGCGGAGGCGAGGAAACATGATTGACTTCATTGGTGCTTTGATTGCCTCTTTTGTACTGGGGTTCATCATAGGATGCAGGATACGGAGATTTTCTGCTGTCATCTACGTGGTGTTGTTTCTGGCAGCTATTGTGGTATCCTTTTTCGTGGGCAACTACCCGTTCTATACCTTCGAGGTAAGCAGTGAAATCATCCCCTTGAACCTGGTGTTTATTACCTCGTTTCTGGGACTGATCGTTGGATCACTTCTTCTGGGAGGTGCTCACCAATGAGAGGATTAATCTCCATTGCTGTCAGAGGCTCCTGGAAGAATTTGAAGCGCATTCTCTTTCACTCAGAGCGAGTAACGTCTATGGAAATGCGGCACAGAATTCTCTCTGGACAGGTGGAACTGCCTAAAACAGTGAATGATGCCATGTGTATCGGATGCGGCGCCTGTGCTCGTATTTGCCCCACCAAAGCCATTACCATGGAAGAGATCGAACCAGTGCAGTTGACAGAAAAGTACACCAAGAAGAAGAAACCAGTGCTCGATTTGGTAAAGTGCTGTTTCTGCTTCAGATGTCACGATAACTGCCCCATATTCAGACGATACAATCGGCCTTCGGCCATCCATCCTCGCGGTGTGGGAGAATACTACGAGGATGTATCAAAGCTCTTAGGAGGTGGCTAGCGTGTTCAAATCGATTTCACGAAAGAATGCAGTCCATGTGATGCTGTTCTATTCAGGAGGATGCAATGGATGCGACATTGAAGTGGTCAACTGCGTATTATCACCATTCTACGATATTGAACAGTACAAAGTGATGCTGACCTGGAATCCTCGAGAAGCAGATATTCTATTAGTGACTGGCCCAGTCCTCAAAAAGCTTGAGCCAGCGCTCAAAGCAATCTACGAAGCAATTCCCGATCCCAAACTGGTGGCTGCTGTGGGATCCTGTGCCATCAATGGGAACGTATTCTACAATTTAGGTGGAGATTTGGGACCCTCACAGGAGATAGCTGGTCCTCTGAAAAAGGTAATCCCTGTGGATGCCAACGTCCCAGGATGCCCTCCGCGGCCTGAAGACATTATCTCAGCGGCAGCTACTGTCATCCCCATACTGGCAGAAATGGAGGTGTAACTATGGAAAAAGACAGAGGAGATGCAGATTTAGAAATCCCAGTAGGGCTGGTACATCCAGCCATGCTGGAGCCTTATAGACCCCGGTTCTTTCTTCAGGACGAAGTGGTGACTGACTGCGAAATCACCTTAGGTGCCCAGCACCGCGGTATTGAACGGATTATGGAAGGTATTCCTGTGGACAAGTGTAATATTATTACTGAAAGAATCTGCGGTATCTGTTCCTGCGTCCATTTGTGGAACTCGGTGCGCGTGGTAGAAAGAGGATTGCACATTGAAGTGCCAGAACGGGCTCAGTACATGCGGGTGATCATCAACGAATTAGAACGGTTAACCTCACATCTGATCTTCTTTGGGCACGCTTTAGAAATCATTGGCCACGAAACGCTGGGAATGCGCGCATTCATTGCCCGAGAACCCTTCATGATCCTCTTAGGTGAGCTGTCCGGTAATAGGGTTCACTATGCGTGTCCCATCATTGGTGGGATTAGACCCCGGTGTAACCCCACAGAGGAGATGCGCCAGAAAGCATTGACAATGCTGGACCCTGCAGCAGAGTACCTGAAAGACTACGCCAACAGAATTCTTCAGGATGCCATGGTCATGTCAAGGATTGACGGCATTGGCGTGTTAACCAAGGAAGAAGCCATCAAGTACCATGCAGTAGGACCCACTGCCCGGGCATCTGGAGTGGAAAAAGACTGGAGAACAGACGTTGACGACTTCAAGCACTTTGACTGGGAGGTCATCGTTCTAGATGAGGGCGATGTAAAAGACCGGGTGGTACAGAGGATTCTGGAATGCTTTGAAATTCTAAAGATCGTCAGACAAGGATTTGAGAATCTTCCCGAAGGGGAAGTGAGAAACCAGGACTGGAAACTTGGAGAAATGCCCATTACTACCTGCTACCACGAAGCACCCAGAGGAGAATTATACGATTCCTATGCACTGGATGAAAAAGGAAAAGTGAGACACTACAAGAACAGGACACCCACCATTACCAATCTAGGAGCTATGGAAGTAGCCTGTCTCGGCGAACATCTGACAGATGCAGTCCTTACTCTAGCGTCCTGCGACCCGTGTATATGCTGTACAAACAGGTGATATCATGGATATAATCAATTTCATAATTAGCACTGTGTTCTTGGCTGTAGTGGCTTTGTTCTTCGGCCCTGTCTTTCTGGGGATCGAACGGAAAATCCAGGCTCGAATACAGCAGCGTATCGGGCCTCCTATTTTGACCCCCGGAACCTGGTCAATTCTCAAGTTCTGGAACAAGAAGCCGTTCACTCCCAATTCGCCCATGCCTCGACTGTACCATGCACTGCCTCCATTGACTGTGATGATCATTCTGTTGGTGGTGTGGTTGACCAATCCCCAGTGGTGGCCACTCATATCTTTAGGGACTGTGGTAGCCATTGTGGGGATCATGAAATTCGAAGAAATGATGTACGTGGTCATGGGAGCACTGTCCCGTTCCGTGCTGTCTGTATCCATGCCCTATGATGATTTAGCAAAAGGAGCAGTGATAAAGGGTAAGGTCAGACGATTCATCGAGGGACAGAGTGCGGTAAGGTTCGTAAAGCACATTACCATTGCCTCATTCCCCATTTACATTGGCATCTTCATCCCTGCAGTGATGGCCAAGAGTATCTACGTGGAGGATATTGTTCTGTTCCAGGGAGAGTTCATGGATTTGCACCCTCTACTGTTCACTATTCCTGGATTTATTGGTGCAGTGGTGTATTTTGTTGGGTACGTGGCCCAGTTGAATGACTATCCCTTTACCATTGCCAAAGCGAAAGGAGATCTCATAGAGGGAGGCCCCTTGGAGTACGGTGCACATGCCAGGGGCAACTACTACGTATTGCGCGGTGTCTGGATGTTTGTCTTGTCCAGCCTGTTTGTTACCCTGTTTTTTGGCATACCTCCCGTTGTGG
>Ga0209635_10001237_pt1 | contig 18873 bp, 20 predicted proteins | sample DeeMarSWOR230_32_FD_187463 | JGI IMG/M metagenome (GOLD analysis project Ga0209635, IMG submission 187463) | Marine sediment microbial communities from White Oak River estuary, North Carolina - WOR-2-30_32 (SPAdes) (version 2) | ecosystem: Environmental > Aquatic > Marine > Intertidal zone >... | reverse complement strand
GCCGCTCTTGCAATGTAGAAGTTGTGTCCGCCCCTTATGAGGGATTGGTAGTCGTTGGCGCCGAAGACATAGAGCCCCCCTCTTAGGCAGGCCTTTGCAAAAAGAAAACCAGAGCGAGTTATTCCAGCTCCGGCCTCTCCCCCAACCATCACGGACATGTTATTCACAATCATGGTGCACACCACGCGCACTAGACAAGTTTCTCCCCCTTCTCTAGGTTTACGATGTGTATGGCTGCGAAGGGACAAGCTTCAGCTGCTTCTCTAACACATTCCAATTCGTCCAGTTCTAGGGTTTCTGCAACAACTTCTTCTCCTTCCTTAACCCTTTTAGCTCCTTCAGCTGAGAAGGAGGATTTCTCATCAATATCCGACAGCTGGAGAAACTCTGGGCATAATTCTACACATGCTCCGAATCCTTGGCAGGCATTCTTGTCTATTTCCACCTGGAATTTGCTCACAAAAACGCACCTTACACTGTATATCAGAGTCTTCACCTAATAAAAGCCAAACTACTTGAATCTTTAAGTGAGACCTGTACTCACCCTAGAGATGGAAGATTTCAATATGAAGGAGGCAATGTTTTACGAGAAAACGGGCGATGGGGCAGTTAGGTGCCATTTGTGTAGTCACAGGTGCATGATAGTTGATTCGAAGAGAGGAATCTGCGGAGTTCGAGAGAATAGGAAAGGAACGCTTTACACTCTAGTATATGGCAGAGTTGTGTCTCGTGCTGTGGACCCTATCGAGAAGAAGCCTCTCTTTCACTTCCTTCCAGGCTCCTCAGCCTATTCCATTGCTACTGTAGGCTGCAACTTTCGATGCGGGAATTGTCAGAACTGGGAGATCTCACAATTGCCTAAGCCTCAAAAACCCATCTTAGGGGAGGAGGTCTCAACAGAAGACATCGTGGAGTCGGCTAGACGGTTTGGATGCAAGAGCGTATCATATACCTACACTGAACCCGTCATCTTTATCGAGTACGCATACGATACCGCAAAGCTTGCCGCTAAAAACGGGATAAGGAATATTTTCGTGACAAACGGGTACATCACTGAGGAAGCTTTGAAGGAGATGGCCCCATATCTCCATGCGGCCAATATAGATCTCAAGAGTTTCAGTGATAAGTTCTACAAGAAGAACTGCGGAGCTCGTCTAGAGCCGGTTCTCGAGGCGATTAAGCTCCATAAGGACTTGGGGATATGGACCGAGGTAACAACTCTAATCATACCCAAGCTCAATGACTCTGAGGAAGAATTGACTGAGATTGCGGAGTTCATTAGAGACGTAGGTGTGGAGATCCCTTGGCATGTTTCTAGGTTCTATCCAGCCTTCCAAATGATCGATTATCCCCCAACATCTATAGAGGCACTTCGCAGGGCTAGAAAAATCGGTTTGAACGTTGGACTGAGATATGTCTATCAAGGGAACGTTCCCGGGGAGGGGGAGAACACCTACTGCTACAGCTGTGGCGAGTTGGTGATTGAGCGCTATGGCTACAGAGTCGCAAAGAACAAGATTGCAGGTTCTAGTTGCCCCAAATGTGGCGCTGAGATAGATGGTGTATGGAGATAGCAACTTGGTGGGATAAGGAACATGAGCGGTGAAGAGAGATCTCAGAAGATTATTGCGCTTCTGAAGAGGAAATATCCTAGCGTTGAGGGAACAGCACTAAATTTCAGCAATGCTCTAGAGCTTCTGGTCGCCACGATCCTTTCCGCTCAATGCACCGATGGAAAAGTCAATCAAGTAACGAGGGTTCTCTTCAAAAAGTACAAGACCGCGAAGGACTACGGAGAAGCTGATCCAAAGGAGCTACGGGAGATCATCACGCCCACAGGGTTCTATCGCAACAAGGCCAAATTCATAAAGGAATCGGCAAAGAAACTTGTAGAAGACTTCGACTCTAAGATGCCTCGTTCAATTGAAGAGATGACCAGGCTTCCCGGGGTCGCTCGCAAAACCGCAAACATAGTGCTCTCAAACGCCTTCCACATACACGAAGGCGTAGCAGTAGACACTCACGTGATGAGGCTCTCCAAGAGGTTAGGCTTCACCAAAGAGAAGAACAGGGAGAAGATAGAAAGGGATCTGATGAAACTCTTTCCCAAAGAGCAATGGTTCGCGTTGACAAATCTACTGATAGCGCACGGAAGAAACACCTGCATAGCGAGACACCCAAAATGTAGAGAGTGCGCAGTTAGTAACCTTTGTCCCTCGGCCTTTACCTTCGACTAAGAATTCTCCCACTCGGGAGTGATCAAACATACCTTTACGCCATGATACAGGATGAGCCAAAATCTAGTAGAAGCAGTTCGTGTTTGGCAGTGCGTCAGAAGGGGACGCGTCGAAAGGTTTTAAATCTGATTAGAGTTTATTGAGAGAGGATTCAACATTCCATGCTGTCACAAAGTAGAGGAGCTAAATGAAAACATTGGAAAGTCTAGGGCCGACCATAGTCGAGTTTAGGAAGGAAGACGCTTCTGAATTAGCCGATCTCTTCAATTCCTTTGATAAGGAGGGATTGTGGCCTGGAGGATTCACTGGCGGGGTTCCGTATACAGCTGAGAGAGTTCTAGACTCCTTCCCTGTTGCTATCAAGCATATCTCCATTTTGATTTCAACTCATGAAGGAAAGTTTACTGGGATCTGCACGCTTCATCCCCACCATGAAGATTCAGAGGCTGCCTACATAGGTGTACTAGGCGTTCACCCAGACTATCTAGGAAAGGGCCACGGCAAGGCTCTAATCCTTAGAGCTCTTCAGATAGCAACGCAAAGAAACTTCAAACGAGTTGACATCGACACTTGGGCTGGAAACCTCCGAGCAGTGCCGTTATACAAGAAGTGTGGGATGTTCTGGATACCTGATACGAGTGTTAGAATGCAAGATTATATCCCAGGGATTACAAGCTTCCCTCTGGCAAAGGAGTTCCTAGCCAAATACAACTGGTACTTGACTCAGAAACGCAAGCTTGAACTTGTTCCTGATCAGATCAAACTCAGAGAGATGGACGTATTTCTATACGAATTTTCTGAAGACGGGGACAGTTTGAAAGTTTGGGTTGACAGATATGGCAGATCTATCGTGGGAATTGACCGCACAATGAATGATGAATGCTTGTCTATCATCGCAAGGCTAAAGGACCACAAAGTGATCGCAGGCGTCGAAGAAACTCTCGCGATAAGCATTGAGAATAATACACGGGAGAGCGTTCAAGGCTCAGTGTTTCTATCTGGTTTTGAAGGTCTAAACTTCACAAGACAGCCTCAGCAGTCTTTTACGGTCGCCCAAGGGGCATCCCTTGAGCTTAAAGGTCGGTTTGTGGTCAGTCCAGAAGTTCGAGTCCCAGACATTGAAAGGAAACAGAAGACGATTAAAGCGAATCTAATCATTAACGGCGAATTGATACCGTTAGAGGTTGGAATGCGTATCCTTCCTCCTCTAGAATTCAGAACCCAGCCTGAGTCAATAGTCACGAGTCCCGGAACAGAAGGACCAATCCAATTTAACGTATACAACAACTCGACGGCCATTTTCGTCGGAAACATCTGTCTAGTCGACGAGCGGGAAAGGCTTTCGCTAAAGAAAAAAGTAGTTCCGGTGGAAATACGGCCAAAGAGTTACGCTGGCTTTCAAGTTGAGGTAAGGATACCGAGAGACCAACCAACATCTGTAATCCCCTTGAGACTATTCGGGAAAGGAAAAATCAAAGGCTCGGAAATCGAGACCAAAACTGAGATCATTAACGTCAAATGCTTGATGCCTGGTGGCATAGTCTCCTACATTGAAGAATCAAAGCAGGGAAGAGCAGTGACAATTGAAAGCCAAGAGATTATGGCGTCAGTGCGCCTCCGAGGAGGAGAGCTCGAAATAGCCTATAAAGACTCTCTATTAGGGCCTCAGAAGATATTTCGTCGCGGCGGGTTCGGAGTCGGCCCGCCCTTTGGTTTCATTAGACCTGTTGATCATGAGTATGAGCTAATTGAGAGACCGGAAGGTCTTCAACTGATTCTCTCTCGGATGCACCAAGACAAACCTGGCGTCAAGATGGTACGGACTCTAACCTTTTACTCTGGGGCTTCATTGATAAAAGATCAGATCAAAGTCATCAATACCAGTCCTGATGTAACCTACAAACTGCACGCGAGGATATTCGGGAGGACCTTCGGATCCATCTATCCAAGATTGGTCGTTCCACTAGATGCTGGGATTCTAGAACACGAAACAATAGGCTTCCCCGTCTCAGAATCGGATCTGCCGACAGACCCCAATAAATATACAGAATCATGGGCTTCCTTTGAAGATCCTGTTCAAAACTACTATTTTGGGCAAATATGGGCTAAAGATAGGCTTTTCAGAATTCAAGTTCAGGACGGCACTTACTTTCGACCGGAATATGACTTGGGAGAAATAAGACCAGGAGAATCCGTATCGACTTCCACTTTCTATTATGTGATTGGGAAAGGAGACTGGAAGACCGTCAGAAAAAGACACAAATCTCTTATAAAGAAGAGGTTGTCCCCCAAAGAGGAGCCCCCGATCAGAGCAAAATCGCTCTTCGACATAAAAGTAGTTGATACTGTTCTATTGGACAACAGCGAATTGAAAACCCAACTTATTGTGACCAATACAAGGAACAAGCCAGCCACAGGCAAACTGACCATTGCTCCTCCGGAAGGATGGACGATTCAGCCAAAGGAGATAGAAATTCAAAACGTAACAGTAAACAATCCTCTAACTGTGAGCATTACCATCAATCCCCCACCCACCGCTGAGTTAGGAACGTTCAGCGGAACACTAGACTTCTCAGCTCCGAACCAAGAATTTCGCTTCCCGTTACACGTGTGCCTCCTCTCCAAACGAACTCAAGCATCGACAGAAGTCACCGCCAAAGAAGAGCAGGACAAAAATATCTTCGAAGTTTCAAATGGTCTACTTCAGTTCAAGACTAGCGCTGACTTCGCAGGATGCTTATACTTTCTGGGAAAAGACTCAGCCCCGAATCAGTTGAGCACAAGCTTTCCGCAGATACAAACAAAAGTGTTTCTGGAAAACTACTCCGGCGGAATAAGATCACTCTATCTGGATGAAGAATTCAACTTCCAAAAGTCAAGAACCCACCAAGAGTCTTTCGAGGCAAAACCCATAAAAGAAGGACATTGGAAGGGTGTCCAGTTTACTTACAAGACAAGAGAACAGGAAGAACTGAAAGGACTACTAGGATCGATTGCTTTCCTGACTCTACCTGTCAGTAACATTGTCAGAGTCAGGCGCAGATTCGAAAACCCTACGTCGGCAAGCTTCAGATTTGACAATTGCCTCTGGATTTCCCCGAACGTTGGTGGAGTCTTCCAAGATAACGATGTAATCTTCCCAAGAGGGGACAAGATTTTCCATTTCAAACGAGCTGAAGGTTTTGCCGTTTCCACTGTTGAGCCGAAGAAAGGGTGGGCTGTTATAGTTAACAGGAATAAGAAGCAATCGTTAGGTGTGATAGCTGGAAACCCAGATAAGTCGACTATACTTTCGTTGGATATTGGGAAGACGATGCTGGAGTTATTTGTTATCTCCACAGTCTTGTTGCTGCCTCAAGAGACTTGTGAATTTGAGGATTTTGTACTTCTTTGGTGACGACAGATACGAATCCATAGAGAAGATGGCAACGTTGCTACGCACGCAACTTGCCAGCATTTGAGCTGCCTTCCAAAATCAACTCTTATAGGTTAAGAGTTGTGGATTTTGAATCTTGGGCTGAAGGCTTCTTCAGAGACTCACATCACGCAGTGGATCTGTGCCCTGTCTAGGACACGATGCAGAAAGGATTCAAATGGAGTAGGCGTTGGCAAGGAAATTTTAATAGTCCAAGAGTTCTCCACTTCATAGGCCATGTCTGCCGCTGACGTTGCCGTCAAAACCTACCGCGAACTCGAACCCGAAGACCTAAGAATACTCCAGGCCATCGAGAAACAGACAAGAAAATACCAAAACATTCCTCAGGACATAATCGCAAGAATAGCAGGACTACCCCCGCAAGAAGCCTTGTTTAGACTACCGCGCCTAGAGAGGAAACGGCTCATCACTCGTTACACGGGCGCCTACATAGGTTACCACTTAACAGTAGCAGGTTATGACACTCTTGCAGTAAACCACTTAGTAGAGGCTAATGTGCTCGAAGCTTTCGGAAAACCACTAGGCATCGGCAAAGAGGCTGATGTCTATGACGCTCTTATGCCAGATGGAACACAGGTGGCAGTGAAGTTCCATCGCCTCGGAAGAACAAGCTTCAAACAAACAAAACGAAAGCGCGGATACGTCACCGCCTACAAGTACACACCTGACTGGCACCAACAATCCACAATCGCAGCGAAAAGAGAATACAAAGCCTTGAAACTCCTCCACCCTCAGGGCATCGCCGTCCCAGAACCAATCGCCCAAAACCGCCACGGGCTCGTCATGAGCAGAATAGAAGGTGCGGAGCTATATCGCTACAAAGAAATCCCCAACCCAGAAGCGACACTGAAAGAAATTCTGGCCAACACGAGAAAAGCCTACCAGAAGGCGAAAATGGTCCACGCAGACCTGAGCCCCTACAATATAATCCTACAACCAAACCAGCACATTCTAACCATAGACTGGCCCCAGTATGTTACCCATAAACATCCAAACGCGGAGCAATTGCTACGCAGGGACATCCAAAACATTCTCAGATTCTTCAGAAACAAATACAAGATGAAAACAAATCTAGACCAAGCCCTGATTTACATAAAGCAGCCGAGAGAAGCCTCTCACGCAAAAGCTAGAATTCACACGTGCAGAAACTAGCTACTTTCCAGCAGGAACAACATTTAAACAAATGAACAAAACGTTATTTCCTCTAAGCAGAATGCTGCCATAGCTAGCAATAGGCTCGTCTCTATAGAACTCAGTAGCACTTTCGAGCAGAACATTCATGTGGCCATCACACTTCACCATGCGTCCGCGATACTCAACACCATTCTTCAAAACTATAGCAACATAACTATTCAACTGCTTAACCAAGACATTCAAAGGCTTTCTACTAGGCTCCAACATTGATCGCCAACCAGACCTACTATCACAACCAACATCATATAAAACTTATGAAACAACCGAGACACAAGAAAACCTTAATCTAACAAGCCCAGTCAAAGGATTACCTTAAGTGAGGTGAAGAACCGATTCAAATGATAAAACGCCTGAAAAGCATAAAACTTCCGCGCTTTTTGAAAGCAAGGCATTTGAAAATCGGACTGATCGTAGGAGCGATCTGGGGCCTGTCGTCTACGGTAGCGTTCGTGGCGGTTGGAATGTTTGGGAGCGAAAACCATCCGTATCGTTGGCTCTATGAGTCCTTCCAAGCGTCGTTTGATACGCTGTGGTTCAAGGCGATTTTTTTCCCGTTCATATTGACAGTCGAAATACTTTTCGGTCTGAACTCATCCTTAGCAATGTACGCAATCTTCGCCTCGATACCTTTCGGGGCAATTGCTGGCATATCTATTGGAGTTTTGACGTCCGTGATAAGTTACCTGATCCAGAAGCAGGAAACGGTCTCGGAAGAGGAATAACAACAAGCGTATGGGTCTATATTTGGATATACTGCACGAAGAATGTTCAAACACAACATATTCTCGCCCTTATGACTCTTTGATCAAACCACATCCATTGAAGAGATGTCTAAACAAATTCCCCTTTGGCAATCATCGCCACTCTTCCGCCTACTAGTACGTTGATCTTCCCTGCTATCTCTTCTGCCTTCAAGAGCAAGAGGGAGGGCCGCCCTATTTCATACCCTTGTTCGACCCGAATGTTGATTCGGTCTGTTCCGAAATAGCGATGCTTGACCAAATATCCAGCAAGGCAACCATTTGCAGATCCGGTGGCTGGATCCTCGGGGACACCGTAATAGTCTGCGAAGAATCGGACGTTCAAGTCGTTTTCCTTGTTGTATGTTTCGGGACAAAAGATGAGCAATGTCTTAGCTTGTATGTCTCTTATGAACTCGTAGTATTCAATTCTGGATATTCGAGCTTGCTTCACGGCGTTTAACGACTTCAAAGGAATTATGATACAGGGAACGCCAGTCGAAACATCTTGAACGGGGAACTCATCGTCTATTTGTCTTGGTTCAAGGGTCAAAACCTGAGAAGCCAAATTAGTGTCAAAGTTCGGACCAAACGTTGGCTGCAATTGTTTCATCCACAGAGTGTCGACTTGTCGTTCCCTATAACTGAATGTAACGGGAATTCGCCCAACTTTCAAATTTAGAATAATCGTCTCTACAGGATCTTTCAAAATCTCGCGTTGTATCACGCAAGCGGTTCCTAGCGTCGGATGACCAGCAAAGGGCAGTTCTGTTTGCGGAGTGAAAATGCGGACATCGTAACTGCCATCTCGTTCTTCATCTGACAAGATAAAAGTCGTCTCCGAAAAGTTCATTTCCTTGGCAATTTGCTGCATTTCAGAATCAGATATCGCACTTGCATTTCTAAAGACAGCAAGTTGGTTCCCTGTGTATCTTCTTTCCGCAAATACATCTAGTATGTAAAAGGTCAAGGTCACTCTCCACTTTGGCTACACTGTTATGTCTTTGATGATTTCGTAACAATTGTATTCTTTTGCGATTTTCTTCACCCAGACCGTCGTCTCTGGATGGTCTACCATTAATCTGGTAAGAACATTTTCGTAGCTCTGAGCCCTATCAAGAAGGTCTTCAACAACTTCTTGGAAAGTCACATTAGGGTTGTTTCTCCTAAGCCCTACGTTCAGCTTCTCCGTTTCAAGTGCCTCATGAAGCTTGTCGCTAATCTGTATTCCTGTAGTTTTTCTACCCATCTTAGCTACCAAGACGACTTATGCCAGTTGAGTATTTCAAAGTGACGGCATGCGGGTGACTTAGGGCACCCTGAGAATCGTTGAATTCTAGCAGAACACTAGAGCATGCGAATACTCCTTCCACACGTTGATCGCAAGTAGAGTCTACGAGAACTTCTTCTGCCTGGGCATGGCAACGATTTCCCCAAATTCTATTCCTTTTTCTACTTTCGATCGTGATGAACATGAACTGCTCACCGTTATAGTTGAGAGAAGTGGAAGGCGCCTCGTTACTACATATGAACCGCCGTTGTAACGCGCTACAGGCGCTAGAATGGCGCGAAGATTCCTATGAATACTAGCCATGCTAGGATACTTTTTGCTATGAAGCTTAGCATTATGTAGATTCTTTCGCCGTAAAGATAATCCTTCCAGCGTCCGACGCCTTTGTATTGCAGGACCATGTTTACCGCGAAGATGTTGAACAGGATGAAGTATATGAACAAGATCATGTACACGAATGTTGGTACGTCAGCATTCACACTGCGTATGGCTGCAATGAAATATGAATACAGTACTATCCAAGGTATTCCGCCAGAGATGCACCCAAGGACAAAAGGTGACCAATCGGTCTTTTCAGTGTGTTGATTTGTTTTTTCCATCAAGTATCCGAACATTATCATCATTGCGTTCAGGACGAATATCATCACCAGTGACCATAGATCCCACACTCCCACGAACAACGCAATCAGAACTATCATTATTGAGCTTGAGAAAGCGTATTCATACCATCTGTATGGATTCATTCCTTTTTTGAGGCTTTGATTGTAGCTTTCATTTTTTGGAAAAGCGATTGTGAAATGGGCCATTGCGGAGATCAAAGGAAACAAAGCTGCTATCACGCCTACATAGCCTATTGTGAACAGGACTTGAGGGTTCGGTCCAACCTGGAAAATAGACGGGCTTATTCTTTCAAATTTGAGGTAGAATGTGTATAGGTCCCTTGGATAGGCTTTAAGCAGTCCGAGAGCTACCATAGCTATTCCCTGTGTCAAGTGCAGCAGACCTGCTCCGATGTTGAAGCGTCTCAGATAAGGGAAGGAAATCGGCGATTTAGCGATATTTTCTAATCTTTCTTTATAGCTCATAACCAATCCTCTTCTTTGTGTCAGATCCATGTATTATTTAAGTGTATGTTGCTGTCGCGTCACGGTCATATACACTTAAATGGACACTCAAAACTTTGATACGAGGTGCGATTTGAGTTGGTTAGTGAGGGCGATCAAGCTCCAGATTTCTCCTTACAGGCAGATGATGGAAGAGAAGTTTCTCTGACCGATTATCGAGGCAAGAAGGTAGTGCTCTACTTCTATCCTAAGGACGGAACTCCGGGTTGTACCCGTGAGGCCATTGAGTTCAGGGATATGGCAAGAGAGTTTGAAAAGGAAGACGCCGTAATCCTTGGTATAAGCAAGGACAGCGTGAAATCACATCAGAAGTTCAAGCGGAAACACGAGTTACCTTTTACCCTGCTCAGCGATCCAGAAAGAAAAGCTTTGGACCTTTATGGGGTTTGGAAAAGGAAAAGCCTCTATGGTAAAACGTTCATGGGCGTAGAGCGAACCACATTCCTAATCGATGAACAGGGAATTGTGAAAAGGGTATACAGAAACGTAAAGGTAAAAGGACATGCCCAAGCTTGCCTCTTAGACTTGAAAGGTAGCAAGTAGAGCCAGTCAAAAGACAAGCTTTCCCAAAACTGTTCTCTTCAATGTTTCTCCTAGTGTTCTGAACAGGCACTCTAGAGACGTTTGTGGTAAGCGCACGAACTCTTGTGGAGCAGTTGGAGGAAGCGAGTAGGGAAGATTTCGTTAGGATGAATATGCACGACTTGGTCATGCCATTGAAGCTTAGTAGACGTCACTACCGCCAAGACACGACAGATCCGGGCTTAATGTTGTTTAAAGAACTTGAAGCGAAGGAAGCTGCTAGATCCCTACTAGTCCTACCTAACATATTCGTTAACCCCAACTAAAAGAAAAATTGGAAAGCCAGCATCCGTGAAAACAGGCAAACCGGTATCTCAAGGTTTCAAAATAGGTACGACAACCTATGTTCGACAACTTTAGGGTCAAGCTTTTCGTACGCTTCTGTGCTGCCGACATCGTACCAAAACGCATTTGTGAGATAGCTGTGTACCGGCTTGGCGGTCTTGATGAGATGCGGAATCACATCTCCCATGAGATCTAGTTTGCGTGCCTTCTTCTTCAATTCTTCCATCACTTCAAGAACTTCTCCATCTAATACCAGTATCCCGACGCTCACAGGCTTTTTCAATTCAGGCTTTTCCACGAAACTTTGAATCCTTCCATCCTTATCGACGTCTGCTACCCCCACGGAGACTCTGAAACTTGAGGAGAGGACGATGGTTGCCGACGAGTTCCTGCTTTTGTGATGACTTAATAGGTCCTTTAGGTTCATGTTGGTTATGATATCTCCATAGTAGACTAGCAGTACGTCATCTGTGTTGACCACACCCTGCCTGTAGGAGTTCAGTATAGAACCTGCTGTTCCCTTAAACATGGGATCATCGTATGTGTAGGCGATCTCCACATCAAACCTGGACCCATCAGCAAAATAGTTGATGATCTGCTCTGCTTTGTGGTTCACCAGAAATGCCAAGTTCGTTATACCGTTAAATTTGAAAAGTTGAACGACGTATTCTAAGATGGGCTTCTGCTTTAGACCTATAGGGATCATTGTTTTCTGAAAATAGTACGTGATGGGTCTAAGTCTTGTGCCAAGTCCTCCGCAAAGGACTAAACCCTTGGTTTCACCCATACGGGTTCCACGCGTGCAAAACGTGTAGAAAGGAGAGAATGAATTGGCTGATCTTACTTCTTTTTCTTCTCTTTTTCCTCTTCTTCAGCCTTCTCCTCTTCTGCTTCAGTTTCCATCTCTGCTTCGATTTCTTCGATTGGCTTTGGAGGAGGAGTTGTTGCCATGGTCCAGCCGATCCACGCACCGATCGCTAGAATAGCAATGAAAGCTATTAAGACTGGAACTGCGACGAGATAGAGTCGAAGAGTCTCAGTAGCTATACTCAGATTCAGCAATTGGACCATTTCTCCTGGCAAGATCAGCGCAATGAGATATATAATTGCAATGATCGCGCAGACGAGGAAAATCACCCATCCGATAGCTTGGTCTTTACTCACCATACGTAGTCACCAATGTAGCCTTGTTTATTTACAACCCTATTATAAAGTTTGTTGTCTAATCAGATGGTTCCGGCTTGCCAGCTAGTGATGTACTTGTTTTGCTCTTCTGTAAGCTTATCGATCTCAACGCCGGTTGCCTTTAACTTGAGATTCGCCACGAGTTCATCGATTTCTTGAGGGACGCTGTAGACTTTTGGCTTCAGTCGACTCTTTTCTACTAGATATTTGATGCACAAGGCTTGGTTTGCGAAGGACATGTCCATAACTTCAGATGGATGGCCCTCTGCGGCGGCAAGGTTTACAAGTCTTCCTTCGGCGAGTAGATAGAGTTTCCTTCTGTTTTGAAGGTTGTACTCCTCCAGATTGGATCGGAGAGTTCTCTTTGATGATGAGATGTTTTCTAGGTCTGGTATGTTTATTTCAACATTGAAGTGGCCGCTGTTGGCGAGTATGGCCCCGTTCTTCATATTTAGCATGTGTTCCTTTCGGATGACGCTGATGTCGCCTGTGGATGTTACAAAGATATCTCCAATTGTTGACGCCTCTTTGATTGACATTACGCGCAAGCCATCCATTACCGCTTCAAGCGCCCTTAGCGGACTCACCTCAGTAACGATTACGTTTGCGCCCATACCTCTTGCTCGGAGGGCGATTCCTCGACCGCACCATCCGTAGCCGCATACTACGAAGTTTTTTCCGGCTAGTAGGACGTTTGTGGCTCTCACGATTCCATCAAGTGTGCTCTGGCCAGTTCCATAACGGTTGTCGAAGAGATATTTTGTACGTGCGTCGTTTACTGCCATGATTGGGTATTTAAGGGTACGAGCCTTTTCCATTGCTCTGAGTCGCATGACTCCAGTTGTTGTCTCTTCGGTTCCCCCTTTGATATTCTTTAAGGCTTCTTTTCTTTTCATGTGGACGGTGCTGACGAGGTCGGCGCCGTCGTCCACAGTGACTAGTGGCTGGTAGTCGATCACTTTGTTGACGCACCAGTAGTATTCTTTGGTTGTTTCGCCGCGCCATGCGTAGACGTTTACTCCCTTTTCTGCGAGCGCCGCTGCTACTTCATCTTGGGTCGAAAGGGGATTGGATCCGCATAGTGCTACCGTGGCTCCTCCAGCGGTAAGTGTTTCTATGAGCACTGCGGTTTCTTTCGTGACGTGAAGACATGCTCCTATCAAAACGTCCTTAAGTGGTTCTTTTCTCTTGAACTGGCTTTTTATTTGGTTGAGAACTGGCATGTGAGCTGAAGCCCATTCAACTAAGAGGCTTCCTTGGGGGGTCAAGCTAGAGTCTTTGACTTTGAAACTTGACACCGTTATCACCTTTTTGTCGTCTGATCCTCTTTATGGTGCAATTGTTAAAAATGTATTGGACGAACCCGCATCATTCATTTTTGTTGATGTCAGTACTAAAAACAAAAGTAAATAGACACTACGGTAGAATATCATAGCGACTTGTGGGAAGTTGAAGGATGCTAACACTTAAGGTAGACAAGTTGAGAACCTATCTTTCTTCTGTTTACAAAGAAGATGTCGATATCAAATATATTGGTGAACTTGGCGGGAAGAAGAGAAGACCTAGGAAAGAGTTAAAAGGGTTCGGTTACGGCGTTCCCTACGTAGTCGAACTTGCAGTAAAAGGCAAACCGAAAAGTGTCGTCCTTGAGACTATTCGTCCAGGAGCTTTCGGACACGACCACTTCTCAGACCGGGCCCAGATCTTGCTGTGGCAAAACTCAGCCTTCAACAACCTTCCAAAACACGCTCGTTCCGTCGACGTTGGAGCATTCACTGAAAACGGAACGCTAAGATCAGCAGGAGACTTCACAGAATTTTTCATCGTGACAGAGAAGGTTGAAGGAACACTGTATCATCAGGATCTAGATAGAATAAGGGAACAGAAAAGCCTCACTGAGTTGGACAAACAACGTTGCCAAGCTCTCGCAGACTACGTTGTGCAAATCCATGCGGTGAAGAAGGACGCCCCAGAGCTTTATGTAAGACGAATACGGGACCTTTTGGGGCACGGAGAGTGTATCATGGGGTTAACAGACAGCTATCCGTCTGGACTCGACTACATCAATGAGGAAGACCTCTGTGACATTGAAAAGAGATGCGTTGAATGGAGGTGGAAGATAAAGAATAAGAGCCACAGATGTTCACGGGTTCATGGCGATTTTCATCCTTGGAACGTTTTATTCCGCGAGAAGACGGAGTTCTCGGTTCTGGACCGTAGTAGAGGCGAGTGGGGAGAACCGGCTGATGACGTGAGTGCTATGAGCATCAACTACATTTTCTACTCGCTCAGGACATACGGCAAACTAGCTGGCGCCTTCGAAAAGCTCTTCAACATCTTCTGGAAACACTACCTAGATGAAAGCGGAGATGAAGAGATGCTAAAGGTTGTACCGCCCTTTTACGCGTGGAGAGGTCTGGTTATAGCGTCCCCTATCTGGTATCCTCATCTATCGCTTGACACACGCACGAAACTGCTAAATTTTGTTAGGAATGTACTTCAAGCAGAGCGTTTCAACCTTGAGAATGTTAATCTATACATTGAGGATTGAATGGTGGGGAAGTGATCATGGGAAAAATCCGGGTGCAGATTAAGGCATCTTTTGGTGAGATAGTGGTTGAAGGTGAAAGTCCTCAGGAGATCTTGCAGACGTTAAAAGGCATGTCTCCGAAATTTATTGAGGAAATTAACGATTTAGTATCTGGAAGACTTGAACCTCCGATGAGGACGCAGCTTGAGGGAATAATTGAGCTTACAACTGAGGGGCCAATTGTAACAACCAGAGAAAAACTGACTCACTATGAGGCTGTCGGTTTGGTCCTCTTCGCTTCAGATGAGAAGGCAAACACAGCTGCTCAGATAAGCCGCCTGCTTGCCTCAAGTGGAATTAAAGCTATGGTGCCGGCTCGTCTCAACGAAATGACGAAAAGGGGACTAGTCTTCAAACCCGATCCGTCTAGACCTGAGTTTAAGCTGACTACGCAAGGAGACAGATGGGTTGAGGAGGAAGTCTTGGCAAGGCTGAAGAGCGCTACCGGCTAGGAACGCGAGTACACGCGCATAGTTTAGACGTGGTCTACTGTATGACCTGAATATGGTTCGAACAGATCTGCTCTAAGAGGGAATAATTGTTGAGTGAGATTGAAGAGGATACGGTTACGGTGCATATCAAGTACAAAGATGTAGAACAAACCTTTGCTGGCAACGTAAATGAAGTCTGGACTGGCGTAAACAGATTCTTCAATGAAATGATTCCTGCTCTTGACATCGTAGGTAAAGTGCTGATTACAGTCGACCTGGAAAAGTTGATCAAAGATTGCAATGGCATCATCGCGGTTGCCCCAGAGGGCCCAACTATTTTGGTCACTAAGAAGATACTTACAGATAGCGACACCCTAACCCTGCATCTCCTGGCAGCTTATATCGGCTATAAGTTGGGATTGTTTCACAACGACGCATTAGCAAAGGAAGAACTGCAGGTTAGCCTTGGAAAAGGCTCAAAGATAACCAGCACTCGGTTAGGTGAGCTTTGCAGAGAAGGGTTAGCAATCAAGACAGAAGACGGTAAATATAGAGTAACGACCTTGGGTATCAGACATCTCCAGAAAGAAATATTGCCTAAGATTTCGGCGAGACTCCAAACTTAGCAGTAGGAGGTCTCTTCTGGGCGTAATGATAGCGCCGCGGTCGGCCTTCTCTAGTCAACAAACCATCCTTAACCAGATCAACAAGAGCATGCGCTACTGCGGTACGGTCATAATGGTAGCCTCTACGCGCCATCTCGCTGTGTACTTCTCCGAGTCTCCTTGGAGACGCAAACCAACCTTCTGACCAAAGCCCTTGTATAACACCTTTGCAGGTTTCGGTTCGTGTAGACGGGACAGCTTGTTCTGTTAGTCTGACTGTTTCCTTTGCGTGTTCAGTTACTGTTGACAAGATCTTTTCAACGGCATCTTTTAGTTGGTCTTCTCTGCATTCGATCTCGAACTCGACGTTTCCAACCTTCATCTTGACTCGGATCGGCGGCTTTTCTCCTTCGCTCATCGGTCTCCCTTATTGTTTATTGTATTGAACAAAATGTGCATGCACAACATTTAAATACAAAACGCCCCCATTTCATACTCTGTTGGTGAATATTGTTGATTGAACAATTACACTATGCAGCAACACCAAGATATAATTTTCCACAATCTCTAGAAGATATACAGCTTCCGCAGAAGTTCATTGAACTAAGCCTCCAATCGATGAGAAGCGTACACGGAGAAAGATTCCAGCCGTACGCAAACCCTTACACACCAGCAGAAAGAAGTTTCGAGGACCCCTTACCAGTTGCAGACAGCGACGCGACTGGCACCCAATTGATTCGCCTCAGACCCCTCCCAGACGAAACAACAGTCACCGCAATAGATGTTTCAAGCATAAGACTGGGTGAAACAGAAACAGGCTTATTGTGCGCTATAAGAGGCGTAATCGTCTGGAAAGAGAAGGGTCAGTACAGGTATCTTCGGTTAGGACCCTTTCCTTTTCACATAACTGAGGAGAACAAAAGAGAAATTTATAGTCTATTTAGACAGTACTCCTTTGAACGTCCCGAAGGCATGATGACTCCGAGTTTGCTCAATATTCAAGCAAGGATGGGAAATCTATTTGAACGTTGGCTCCAGATGTGTGTTTCCAGTTCTTGCAGAGGCGACTTGATTCTATGGGATGGTTCGTTAACCGCTGGCACAGTTGACAGCCCCGTCAATGTTGTGTCTCAGCTTCTGGAAATTGCGAGAATTGGTTTCAACAGTGTGCTTGCGTTCTCAAAGGTAAGCCGCCTAAGGCTTCATGGTCATCGGATTATCGACCTTCTAGGAGAGTGTCAGCCGCCTTGCCTACTAGAAATCGAAGACGTCCACTTTCCTTCAGGTCCAATACGTCTTCTTGGAGACATCTATATTGCAAAGTTTTCTCGGGGAAGCTGTTCATTCAGACTAGATATCGACAGAAGGATTCCGCGTGAACAGCGACTAGAAGCGATGCAGAAGCTTCTTGGAAATGATGTTCTTCATCAAGGTTACCCAGAAACCTTACGCTTGGCTCATATATTTTCAACGTTCACCGCAAGCGAAGTCATTGGTATTCAGCGTTATGTAGCTCAGGAGTGGGGACTTAGAATGGTTACGCGACCGAATGTGAGGCGCCTTCTTTTCGGACCCTTCGGGAAAGGCCCTGAGGGTTAGAAGTGCGGGTCTACAGAAAGGAGGGGAATACTGTTCAGATTCTCTGCTTTCCAAGCGAGAGCGTTGAAAAGGGGGACTACCTGCTAATAGAAGATCTTAAGATAGATAGAGGCTTGATTGCGCAGGTGATAGATGTCCATTTCGCCAATGTTCCAGGCATTTTAGAAGAGCTTCTCCGAGACTCCGCATCGGATGAAGAGCTGTTTGGCGAGAGCTTTGACCCTTTGGAAGTCTCTTCTCACGTAAATCACATTCAAGATGCGTGGATGCTCATCTGTAAAATCCGTGGATGCGTCGAGAACGGCAAGCTAAGTGTCAACACTTCATGGCTTCCTTCACGTTCTCAATCCAAAGTTGGAAAACTTCCTATGGCTTCTTTGTCAACTCTTGCAAAAATCGATGGAACCCTTCCCATTAGTCTTGGTGAAATAAAGGAGTCGTCTCATCTAATCATTGATGCACATGCACTTGACGGAAGATTAAACATTGTAACTGGAAAGAAGGAAACGGGGAAGTCGCATCTTTCAAAGCTTCTCGCTCTAAGCCTTGTCGATCATGGAGCTACAGTTGTAGTTCTTGATTTAAACGGTGAATACACGAACTTGGGCTTTTCATCAAATGGAGAAGAGAACAAATATCGTAGTAAGATTCACGTACTTACCCCGGGAGCTAACTTGAGGACAACTCTTTTTCAAATGGATTTGAGGGTGATGTTGAATATTCTTTTTCATGCTCTTAATCTTCCAGGTACGTCGGCTCGAGAGTTTAGACGTATATGGCAGTTTCTGAGGGAACGCCACAATCTGACTTTGGATGGATTGGGTGAAGCCATTAAAGACTGGAAGTGTAATCAGCAGGTGCGGGACGCACTCTTTTCCCGTTATCACAGCTTGCTAAATTCCGGTTTCTTCACGGATATTCCTGCTGAAGCAACAACGCTGGAGGAGTTTTTTGATAGGATCCAAGAGGGGGGGGCTTTGATCATAAACTTACGGGATGTTTCTGTTGTTGATCGCCAGATTGTTGTAGAGTATACGCTTGGGAAACTTCTGGAGCTTTTTACACGGTGGAAACTTCGAGCTGTCTTCTTATTTGCGGAGGAGGCGCACCTCTATCTTCGCGAGACCTACTGGGAAGACATAGTCACGAGGATGAGACACTTCGGAGTCTTCACAACCTTCGTGACAAATCAACCGGACACCATACGCGAGAATATTTACCGCCAGGCAGACAACATCTTCCTCTTCAACTTCACCAACGAACGAGACCTCGAAACCGTCTCTAGAGCCGCCAGAGTGGACGCTGAAACTGTGAAGTTAATCGCACAAAATCTGCCGCCCCACTATTGTCTCGTCCTTGGAAAAGCCGTGAAAGATTTTCCAATAGTGACGAGAGTTAGAGCCTTGGATGTTAAAACAATGGGACAAACAAGACTATTTTTCCAATAAATAGTGCGCGTCTTAGCTCTCTAGATGTATTTCGACAACATTGGCTCCGACGTAGGCCCAACCAAGGTCTAGCCAATAGTTGATGTTTGTACTTATGTCACTTATTGTGGCTTGAAGTCCCTCGGC
>Ga0209635_10001235_pt1 | contig 18929 bp, 22 predicted proteins | sample DeeMarSWOR230_32_FD_187463 | JGI IMG/M metagenome (GOLD analysis project Ga0209635, IMG submission 187463) | Marine sediment microbial communities from White Oak River estuary, North Carolina - WOR-2-30_32 (SPAdes) (version 2) | ecosystem: Environmental > Aquatic > Marine > Intertidal zone >... | reverse complement strand
GAGAAAGCTTCCTTCGTAAATCAGGCTAGATAACAATTGTTCGAGTCAACGATGAGCAAAATATGCAATGAGTCCCGTGTCTATAGCGTCTATTCTTGCAAAACCGAAACGTTCAAACTGCACAATGTCGCCCACTCGCAAATTCTTGCATTCATTTTCAGCGGTTCCCTTAGCTGTCGACGCGTCTGGCATAACAACCTCACAAGGCACACCAGCGCTTATAGGAAGCCAGTGAATGAGAGGCGCACTTAGCCTCTTTGCATCCTCATAGCGCAGACTATGGTAAATCGCCTCAACATCTTTTTTAGCGGCTTTTTCAACTTTGACATTAAACAATTCCATAAGTCGAACTACATTGCTTTTTTTGAACAATCTTAAATCGTCGCTAGAAACATGAAATGAAACTTGCTCTTTTTCAGGCTTTATTTCAATCTGTCTATAGCCCCTTTCTGGATGGTCTGGATGTAAAGGAAGCCTTGCAACAAAACTCTGCGAAACCCTCCTAACAACCAACCTAACAGGCTCAACTACAAAGAAATATCTGTTCGCGTTCGGGTCGATTATTTTCCGATTGTAAGCGTAAAGGTTCTCCCAACTTAACGTCACATCCTGCGCCTTAGGCCCAACATCAATAATCATTCGCTTAATCGATTCTGGCTGGATACCTCGCCTACGCAAAGCCGCAAAAGTCGCCAACCTAGGGTCATCCCAACCCTTAAACAAACCTTCCCGCATTCCCGCCAAAATCTTCGACTTGCTCAAAAACGCACCAGTAATCTTCAACCGTCCATAATGAATCGCCTCAGGATAACGCCAACCAAAATGGCGATACATAAACTCCTGACGAACTTGATTAGTCAGATGCTCCTTACCACGAATAATGTGCGAAACGCCCATCAAATGGTCGTCTATTCCGCAAGCCAAATTATACAACGGCCAGACACGATACTTACTCCCTAGACGAGGATGTGGATGTTTTTCGGGGTCGATAATTCGCAAGGCAGGCCAATCACGAACAGCTGGGTTAGCGTGATTCAAATCTGTCTTTATACGAACTACAGCTTCGCCTTCCTTAAAAGTGCCGTCAAGCATTTTCTGCCAACGAACAAGATGCTCCTTAGGTGGCAAGTCTCTACATGGACATGCTGTACGCGCTGACAGTTTTTTCTTAAACTTTTCTGGATTGCATGTGCAGACGTAGGCGTTCCCTGCTTTGAGCAGTTTCTCTGCATATTCACAATAGATTGGGATTCTGTCGCTTTGAATGAATTCTTTATCTGGCTTGCAGCCAAGCCACGCCAGGTCTTCACGAATTGAATCATAAAACGGTAAAGCAGAACGCTTCAAACGTGGGTCAGTGTCCTCAAAACGCAGAATAAATGAGCCCTTATACATTTTCGCATATTCATAGCAGAGAACGATGGCCCGGGCTGAGCCTAGATGGATTGCGCAATCAGGGTTGGGCGAAAAGCGGGTTACAACATGCTCATAACGCTCAACGTTTGGCAGTTTTGGTAACCGCTTCTCTTCTTCCACCCTCTCCTTAACAAGCGCCTCTGGCCAACTCTTTTCCACAATCTTCCTCTGTTCTTCAAACGAGAGTTTGTTTACTTCTTTTATTATTTCAGCAACAACAGGTCCAATTTCTTTCACCTTAGCTTTCAAGGTAGGCTTTTCTGCAAGCAGTTTACCCATCACGGGTCCAGCTTGTGCCTTTCCATTATAGTTAACTGCATTTATGAGAGCAAGTTTTCGAATAATCTCTCGGATTTCTTCGTTTTTCAAGAATCTTTCACGCTGATAGATTATATTTTTCGTTCAATTAGGTAAGTTGCGAAGGCTCTTAATTTTTCCTTTGCGCTTGAAGCACGTAGGAGTTTGTCTATTTCGTTCCAGCTTTCTTTCACAAGTTTTCTGGCGAACTGTTTGGTGTATTCGATTGAGTTGTAGTTTTTTATTATGTTTATGGCTTCGTCGCGGAGTTTTTGGTCGCTTGTATGCATGTTGAGGATTTCGATGAGTCGTTTTTTGTCTTTTGGCTTTGCGTTTTCTAGTGTATGAATTACCATTAGAGTGCGTTTTCCTTCGGTGATATCCATACCAAATGCACCCTTTTTTTCTGCAAACTCTTCACCCGTTACGTCGAGAATGTCATCTTGCATTTGGAAAGCGATCCCTACGGATTCCGCGAATTTGCCTAATTTTTCGACAAAATCTTCACTTGCGTCTGCTAGAACTGCAGCCAAACGTGCCGCCATTCTTGCCAAGGTTCCAGTCTTATAGGCGCACATTTGCAGATAATGTTTCTCCGTTATTTTGTCGGCGTTTGCGATTCCACGATGCCATGCGATGTCCATAGCTTGACCAAAACTGAGGTTGACCATTTCTTCGATGTAGATTTCGTACAAGCGATTTGTTTTTGCAGGGGTTAATTTGGCTTTATTTTTAATTACTGAAAGTAAGGGTAGATAGTACATGGCGTTTCCTGCGTTGATGGCGATGTCCATGCCGAAAATGCGGTAAGTGCACGGTTTCCCGCGTCTAAGTTCAGAGCTGTCTTCGATGTCGTCTATCATCAATGTGCCATTATGGATGACCTCAGGGATTATAGCAAAGTCCAAGAAATCCTTAGGACTCTTGTCCAACGCTTCACAAATTAGGAGAAAAAGAACGGGGCGCCAACGTTTTCCACCTCTGTCGAGAAACTCCCAAATAGGTTTTGCGATTGCCTTGTTCAAAGCTTCCAAATCATAGGCGTACATTGGAGGATTTAGACGAAAGACTGTGGAGTTTTTCTCGAATTCTCTCGGAATATATTTTTGTATCATATTGTCAATCGTAGAGATTTGCTTGCTGAGAAACTTTTCAACATCTCCACTCATGAACGTTTGCTCCTGTATTTGCCGTTTTGTCTAGCGAGAAGTTCTGGACGAAAACCCCGCATAAGCAACCATTGTGCCGTTTTTCCCGTAATCACGATCGGCGTTTTCCTTAGTTTTTTGATCGTATCGACCCCCGTTAAGAACATTGCATTTTTTAACTCTGCAATAAAGAATTCGAGTATTTTCCTGACTTGATTGGCACTTTTGATTGCTGGTCTCAGAACCGGAGCAGAAATACTGACAAGGCTCGCGCCTAATACTAAAGCTTTCGCGGCGTCTACTCCAGTTCTTATTCCTCCTGAGGCGATTATTGGCACATCGACTGAGCTTGAAGCTTCAAAAATGCTTACAGCCGTGGGTATTCCCCAATCCCAAAAGGTTTCGCCAAGCCTCTGCCCCTTGTTGTCCTTAGCTGCTTTTGCACGGTAATATTCTACTGCAGCCCAGCTTGTTCCACCCGCACCAGCAACATCAATGGCTTTCACACCAACTGCCTCAAGCTTTTTCGCTTCTTCTGCAGCAATTCCTGCCCCAGTTTCTTTGGCAATTACTGGAATTTTTAGACCAGTTGCGATTTCTTTTATTTTTGTCAAAGCGTTTTCGTATTTGGCTTCGCCTTCTGGCTGGATAGCCTCCTGTAAAGGATTTAGGTGAATAGCTAAAGCGTCGGCATCTATCATATTAACCGCGATTTTTGCTTGGTCGAGACCCCATCCTTTTACGAGTTGAGGTGCACCGATGTTTGCGATTAAAAAGGCGGTTGGTGCTTTTCTTCTTGTTTCCACGAAACTGCTTTCCAATTTTGTATCTTCAATTGCAACTCTTTGACTTCCTACGCCCATACCGATGTCTAGTTCTTGTACAACTTCTGCGATTGTTGTGTTGATTTTTGTTGCTTCTGGTGTTCCACCTGTCATGGCGCCAACTATTATGGGCGCTGAGAATTTGTGGTTGAAAAGCTTTGTTGAAAGGTCTATTTTTTCATGATCGATTTCTGGTAAGGCACGATGCACAAAAAATATGTCTTCGAAGCCTGTTGTTATGCGCTTGGCTTGAACATTCTCTTCAACGCAGATTTTAATGTGGTCTCCCTTTCTTTCTTGAGTCTGGTTCTTCATTGTTATTTCATTCCTTTTCAATTATTGTTCCCACAACTTTTTCGTTGCACAGAGCTTTGCGAACAGTGTCCTTTTTTGTAGCATTAACAATTGCTGTTTGCACTCCATGTTCAATTGCTGGAATTAGCTCAATAATTTTTCCATACATTCCCCCAGTCACGTCTGTAACTTTCGCTTTTTCAATCCAGTTTTGCATCATTTTCAATTTTTTCAAAGTAATATATGGAATGAAACGTGCCGAAGAGTCTCGTTTTGGGTCAGCAGTGAACAAGCCGTCAACATCTACACCAAGGATTATTCGTTCTGCATCGAGGTTTATGGCGAGTTTTGCAACCAATTGGTCGCCTGACAAGATGGTGAAGCCTCTATCCAAGTCGAGGACGGCGTCGCCGTAGAGAACTGGCACAAAGCCTGTTCTCAACAGTTCTGCCACGATGCTGTTGTCCATTTTTTCTATTCGACTTGATTTCGTTAAAATAAAAGACGACGGTGCGATGCCTAATGCGGAGATATTATGCTGTATTAGAGCCTGCACAACTAATCCATTTAAAACCGCCATTGCGTCATGTGTTTTCGAGAATCCAATAATTTGTGAAGCGTCTTTGAACCCTTCGTTTATTGCATATTGTTTGGCTATTGGGTGCCCAAAGCTGCCTCCACCATGAACGACAACTAATTGCTGGACATTGGCTTTAGCAATTTCGCGTGCTAAATTTTCTATTATGAACTGGTTTGCTGCGAGTGGTTTATCTTTATGCGAGATTGCGGAGCCGCCGAGTTTTAGGATTGTTGGCTTAGCTTTCAATTCGAACTCCTTCGTCAGATTTTTTTGCGATGAAGGTGTTCTGCCCGCTTTTTTGATTGCATCTTCAACTTGTCTTAGTTTTTCATTTTCAGCCAAAGCAATCATGCAGCCTCCTTTGTGCTTCCTTTTTCCGCTTCAAATTTTTCTTTTTCAAAAAATTCGGAAATTTCAAGGTCAACAGATTTTATGTAAATGCGTTTGTCTTTTCTTAGCTCAACATGCGAATATGTCCGTTTGTCTATAACGGGAACGATGGCTGGCTTACCGAAAAAGATGAAATGTTCTCCAAACAAAATAATTTTCGCTGGAGCTGAGGCTATCACTATCAAATCATACACCATGACTACTTGGAAAACACTATTGAAGCGTAGCCAACAACCGCAGAAAAATCGCCAGTGATGTTACCACTTGTAGCATATCGGAGCAATCGCGCATTTTTCGCGCCTAAAATTTTTGCTGCAGTAACCAAAGCAATAATTGGTCCATAACCGCATGTGGAAATGCCGTACTGTTCTATGTGTGAGTAAAGCTGTTGCTCATGCATTTTTTCAGTCGCTTCGATGACCAGTTTATCTTTCTTTTCAGCACTTTTCTGTGATTCGTAGTGTGTCAAGTCGCTAGAGGCAATTATTATCGCGTTTTTGTTCATCAAAGCCTTCGCTGTGGCTTGGCCCACTTCGCTGCTTGATTCCAAGTCTTGCATAAGAAAAGAAATTGGCACAAATCTAAAAGCGGAACCATACAGGTATTGGAGGAATGGAAGTTGAACTTCAATAGAATGCTCATGCAAATGCGCGGAATCATCCAAATCTACAACTTTAGCTTGTTGCATGATTAGGTTTGCAGTTTGGGTATCTACTTGTACGTCGCCTAATGGAGTACGCCAAACACCCTCATTCATAATTGACAATGCACTACCTTGACCAGTGTGATTTGGACCAAAAACGACTACCACATCAGGTTTGCCGTCAAAAGCCAAACTGTAAAAACCATGCGCTGCAACTGGACCAGAATACATGTAGCCTGCGTGGGGGGATACCAGCCCGATTAGATTGCGGGAACCGTTTTCTGACACCTTTGGAATTTTTCCAGGACCAATTTTATGCATAAAACATTCTTCAATCTGACGCTTCAACGAACTTGCAGTGCCAGCATAAAACATACCTGCTTGGCATGGATACCTTACTTTCAAACTTTAATCTCTCCCCTCCCCTTTATCGATTAGGTTCCTTCGTCTTTTGCGACTTTTGCCTCAAAATCGTCAATGGACAACGTGATATCCTTGTCTGGCGGGATTTCTCCTCTTTCACGTAAAACTTGTCGGGCAAGAAGCCAAAAGATTACTGCCAATGCACGTCTTCCTTTGTTGTTTGTTGGAATAACCAAGTCTACGCCAGAGAACTCGTTGTCAGTACTGCATAAAGCAACGACAGGCACACCTATCGCCGCAGCTTCTTTAACAGCCTGCAAATCAGCTTTTGGATCTAAAACAACAACAACATTAGGCTCAATGCGGTCTGGGTAAATCGGATTTGAAAATAAGCCTGGAACAAAACGACCAATAATAGGAGTTGCTCGGGTTATTTCACAGAATTTCTCTGTTGGTGTATGTCCATAAAGTCTTGCAGAGACTACGGCGATCTTTGAGGGTTCGAAACGTGCAAGGAATTTTGCTACGAGTCGAATGCGTTCGTCAGTGCTCTTTACGTCTAAGACAAATAATCCGTCAGGCCGCACGCGGTAAATAAATGGGCTCATGTCTTTTGTCTTCATTCTAGTGCCAATATGTATGCCCGCGGACAACAAGGTGTCACGAGGCAACAGCAGGTCTTCTTCTGCTGTCACAATAACTTCTGGCTCAGCGATGTTTGTGTTTTTTTTCGCTTCTTTCATTTCATCCTTTTCGATTTTTTCGGACATTTCTTTCTCTCCTAAATTGGAAGGTTAATCATTCGCGCTCTATCACCTAAAGCTTCTTCAATACGGATAAGCGCATCAATTTTTGCTATTCTTGAACCTTCGACGATGCCTGCTTTTATCATTGGTGCACGAAAAGCCATGGCTAAATGTGCTATGTGAGTATCGTTCGTGTCGCCTGAACGATGCGAAACAACACGCACATAACGAGCATTCCTCGCCAACATTACAGTGTTCCAAGCGTCTGTTACTGTGCCAACTTGGTTCACTTTGATTATCAGGGAGTTCGCCGCACATATCTTAATCCCATGCTCAAGTCTTGCACGGTTAGTAACGAATAAGTCATCACCGCACACAAGAACACTATTACCAACCTTTTTTGTGAGTTCTGCAAAACTCTCAAAGTCTTCATCATGAAATGGGTCTTCTACATAAATTAACTTATATTTCTCAATAAGTTCCAAAACATATTCAAGTTGTTCTTCTGAGCCGCGTTTTTTCTTTTCCCGCGTATAAACGTAACAGTTTTCTTTTCGGTTCCATAGCGAAGTGGCAGCCATGTCTATGCCGAAACGGCATTCAAAGCCCATTTGTTCACAGACTTCGTCACATGCTTTTGATATAATTTCAAAGGCTTCTTCACTACTGACATTCGCAAGCCAAGCTCCCTCGTCGCCTCTGCCTCCAACAAAGCCTGTACTCTTTTTCGCAAGAAGAGCTCCTATTCTTTTATGGAAAAGCACGTTGGCTCTCGCAGCATCAAAAAACGAAGTCGCCTTCACTGGAAGCACTAAAAATTCTTGGATATCTGGAGTTTTCCCCCTTGCATGTTCTCCCCCGCTGAGGACGACTCCCAATGGGTATGGAAGTTCGCATGCCAAATACCCAGCCAAATGTTGAAATAAGGGTACTTTGAAGGAATTAGAAGCAGCTTTTACAGTTGCTAAGGAGACAGCGTATGCAGTTTCTCCGCCGATGTTACTGAAGTTTTCGCTTTCATCAATTTCGTGGAGAAGACGGTCAATATTTCCTTGATTACTTGCATCCATACCAATAAGTTCAGGTGCAATTAACTCTCTGAATCTTCTTATTGCTTGATCTACACTGCCTTCTGGATAATAAACAACTTCGCTTCTTCCTCTGCTTGCGCCTGCTGGTGCAGAAGCCCTGCCAAAGCCTGTTTCGGTTATTATGTCAACTTCTAGTGTTTCCTCTCCACGAGCGTTGAAAATTTTTCTCGCAACCGCTTTTCTTATTATGGCAGACATGAACTCTCCTCGGTTATAGGTTTCTTAATTCTCTTCTTTTACCTGCAACTTCGTAGAATTTTAGGATTTCATCTGCAATTTCTATGTGCGCTAATAGCATGCGACGGCAACAATAGCGTTTTACGCCTAAACTATCAAGAACTCTACCTGCGTCTTCCCCAGTCTTAACTCTTCGGGCAAAATCTTCCCATTTGTCTGCAATTAATTTGCCACAAGTGAAACATCGAACTGGAATTATTATTACTAATCACGCTCCTCCATAAATCACCTATAGCTTTTCTGATCTCTCGCTCTTGCGCCTGCACCGCCGAATTTCTTGGGTTCTTTTCGTCTCGGGTCGCCTGCAAGCATTGTACGATCATAAGCAGTAAACAAAGTTTTGAGATGAGTCTTCTTTGTCCATCGCCATAAACCTCGCGCAAGCGCCATTCTTGCTGCTTCGGCTTGTCCCATGAAACCTCCGCCAGAAAGCTTAATGTTTATATCAAGTTCTTTCCAAACATCGTCTCCAGCAAATAATAATGGTTCCATAATTTTTTCTCGGGCTATTTTTGGTTCAAAAATTTCAAGTGCGACATTATTTACGCGGACTCTACCTTTTCCTGCTTTTATTGTTGCTCTAGCAGTTGCAGTTTTGCGTTTTCCGCTTACAAGTAAAACTTTTGTTGAGTGCGACATTTATTCACCACCCATATTCCATCCGATTTCTTTTGCAAATTCGCCTACAGTAAAGTATGGGCATCTTAATTTCTCTGCATTTGCATGTGGCATTGTTTCAAAAGTTTTGTCTTTTATATCGTCTGGGACGCCTATGAAAACTTTCAGTCGTCTGTATGCTTCTTGTCCTTTGGGCTTTCTCCGCGGCAACATGCCTCTTATGACCCTGCGAACTATTTGGTCTGGTCTTCTTGGATGGTACGGTCCATGTCCTAGGTGTCCCACTTCTAAGAACTCTCTCGCTTTCCTAACACTGGTTAATTTCTTACCGCTGATTACTGCCTTTTCTGCATTCACAATTATTATACGTTCACCTTGGAGCAGTCTCTTGGCTACTTCACTGCTTAAACGCCCCAAGATTAATTCAGTTGCGTCCAATATGACAGTTGATTTTATCTGAGTTTCCATACATGTTTCACCCAATTATTTTTACGTTGGAGCCTTTGGGTTTTTCCTTTATCAAATCTGAAAATGTAAGGGTTTTTCCTTTCATTTTTTTTATTTTTGTTATGGCTTTTTCGGAGAATGCAAAGGCGCCAATGGTAATGGGATGGTCAATTGAGCCAGCTGCTAAGACTTTTCCAGGAACTGCCACAGTATCGTCTGTTTTTGTGTATCGGTTAATTCTACTAAGATTAACCGCGATTCGTCTACGTCTTGTACGAGATAATGCTTCAGCGATTTTACGCCAGATTTTTGCATCATTTTCCTTAGCAGTTTTCCTCAACAAAATAATAGTATCAATGAGTTCTGGGTTTGTTGGTTTAGCTCGTTTCATCTTTGACACCAGCTAATTCTTCAAGAAAGCTTGTGGTTTTTTTGTCTAGAATTTTTACGGCTTCTTCCAAGATGCGTTCCGGAGATAGAGCGCCAGAGGATTCTATGTTGAGAATAAATGTATCATTGTCCCATGTTACTTCAACTGCTTTAGGTTCCTTGGGACAGGCATCCACGCAGTCTTGGCAGAGAGTACAGTCAAACAAATTTTGGATTTCAATTTTTCCATTAACATTGATGAAGATTCTTTTGGGACAAATTTTAACGCATTCACCACAGGCGTCGCAGTTTTTTTGGTCAATTTTTATTTGCGGCATAAACTTATGAGCACAAACAGTTACTGGCTGCCATTTCGCGTGTTCCTTGCCTTTTCCAAGTTTGGCGTAGGCTTCTAGTTTTATTTTTTGTCCTGAGGCAAGTTTTACGAGTGGAACATTATTACTGACTGGGACTATTTGGGGATTTTCTGAAGTCAAGCTGCTTGAGTAAACGGTTTTTGTGACGTCCACGGCTTCTGTGTCCAAGGTCAAGGATACTCGGCAAAGATTGCAGCCAAATTCGCTTTTGCAGGAACACTCTTCTGGAAGATTGTAGGTCTCTAAATCGGTCTTAAGTGGAAGAAGCCCCAATCTGTGAGCAAGGATTTCGTCATGAATCATGGAAGAGTTTTCGAGAATCACAACCTCATCAATTGCCATGCAAGGAACCTCGGAAAGGATAATCCTCCTTAAAGCATTAACAAAAGGCGCGTCAGCGCCTCGAATAATTAAACGCATATTTGTATCGGTTTTCTCAAGTATTTGAACATCCATTCTAAAGATGACCCCTTAGTAAGCAACGATACGAGTACATTTGCCTTTCAATAGGAGAGTAGGGGATTATTTCAATTTTTCTGTTTACAAAACAAGAAACTGCGGAGTGTTTAGACTCTGCGACCTCTCCGTCCGCCTGCCCGTCTTGTTCCATCATGTGGAATAGGTGTAACTTCTTCAATACGACCAATGCGGAATCCTGCTCTAGCAATCGCTCGGATTGCTGCTTGTGCTCCAGGACCAGGTGTTCGGGCGTCTGCACCGCCAGGAGCTCTCACTTTGATGTGAATCGCTGTGATTCCCTTATCTTTCGCGATTGTTGCTGCATTGCCTGCCGCTCTCATGGCTGCGTAGGGCGAAGATTGCAATCTGTCGGCTTTTACGAACATTCCACCAGATGTTCTTGCAATAGTTTCTGCGCCTGAAACGTCGGTTATATGAATTATTGTGTTGTTGTAGCTGCTGTAAATGTGAACGACTCCCCATTTTTCAGTTTTTTTGCTCATGTTTAACCTTCCTTTCTGGGTTTTTCTTGCTTTGCTGAGGGTTTTGCTTCAACAGTTGCTGTTTGGTGTAAGGGGTGTTCGGGGTTCGTCAAAACGCTTGTTGGTGGAAATATTATTTTTGCTTCTTCATCTTTGAGTACAAGATAACTAGGTGAGAGGACTCGTTTGTTTCCGACGGCGATGTGTCCGTGGGTGATTAGCTGTCGGGCTTGATAAATTGACTGGGTCATGCCCTTTCTGAATACTAGGGTTTGGAGTCTTCGTTCCAGAATGTCTTCAATTGCCAAGTCCAAAACATCATCTAGAACTGCGGTTTCAGGTAGTATTCCGAGACGATTAAGCCGTGAGAGGAGTTGTTTTTCCAAAATTTTGCGTTGTTCGGTTGGCATGCCGAGAAGTGAACGGGCGATTCCTCGGAATTTGGAGAGCATTGTTCTGTGGCGCCAAAGTTCCTGTTTGTTGCGTAGTCCGTATTGTCCTAAGAGTTTGAGTTCTGCTTGGAGAGTGTCAGTTCGCCATGGGAACCGCGGAGTTTCGTATTTTTTGCGTTGTTTTTTCGGGTCGCCCATTTACTTTTTACCTTCTGCTTTTCTCTGTTGTTGTAATATCATTTTTTTCTTGACGCCCATTGCTTTTCCTTTTCTTGCTGTTGTTCTCGTCCTTTGACCGCGTACTTTTAAGCCGTATGAATGTCGGTATCCCCGCCATGATTTTATGCGTTTCATTTGGTCGATGTCCGTTTTTTGCCTGAGGACTAGATCCGAGCCTGTGATGTGAAGGTTTTTGCCTGAATCTTGGTCTTTTTGTCGGTTAAAGAACCATGGAGGCACACTGTGTTTGTCCGGGTTTCTGACAATTTCTTCTATTTTTTCTACGTCAGTTTCTGTGAGAAAGCCTACCCGTGTTTCAGGGTTTATTTCGGCTTTTCTTAAAATTGCGTTTGCCAAGCTGAGGTTTATTCCTTTAATGTTAGAAAGCGCGTAGACTACTTTTTCTGAGCCTGTTAAGTCGGTTTCGACTACTCTGACAATGTGACGGAATTCCTCGGACATTTTATATCGTCCACTGTTTGTAAAGGGCTAACTACCGAAAATAATTCACACTTTATTTAAACCTTCCTTCTAAAAGTTCCTCGAACGAAACGGATAATTTAGAGCCACATACCGACTGTAACAATATAAAAAATATAATGAACGCAATAGAATGAGCGTGAACCAAACTAAAAAATTTTTGAAAACCATAGATTCACTTGTATATTTGGAGCCTATAGTAGACCCTCTAGGGGGAGGCGTGCACGCACACACAGAAAAAAAGAAAGCCCAATCAAACACTCATTTCACTTCTAATCCTTCTTGAAGCGACTTGTCATCAGCAAGATACTTCAAATCAAAATACTTCATTATAACACCCTTCTTTACACTCACCAGAAACGATTGAAGATCAGCCACATAATTTGCCCAATCAACAGTGAGTTGCCTCATAAAATCCGCATAGTGCGAATAACTTCTATGAAAAGACACAATCACCGCATCTTTTCCGAGCCCTTCCCCATCAGCGGCAAAAACAACGTTCGGATGCTTCACGCACCACTCTTTCGCATACTCTATCATTTTTTCTGTTTCAGCTTTTTCGTAAGTTTTAGACTTGAAAAAATTGAACGCTAAGATTTCGTAGCCAATTTTGTCAAACTCGGGGATCAACGTGTAAGTTCTAATAAGTTCCCCTTCCAGTTTTTGTCGATTTCTTGTTACAGTAGGTTGAGAAACTCCCAAAACCTTAGATAAATCCCTGTCACTCCGCCTACTATTTTTCAACATCTCAAGCAAAAGTTTCAACATACTTTTTTCCTTCATTCCTACCACCGACTGCATTTTTCAAAATGGGTTAAGCATTGTTATTGAAAAACTTTTTCTACTTACATCAAATTTCTTTTTACGTGACATGGATTCCAAATTGCTTAACCATTACGTTTCTAAAAGGAAGCATCCTCTTTCGAATCGTCATCTTTCTCCATCACAATGGGACCATTATAGCCACAATCTAAACATACATACTTTCCCGGAGCCAGCCAAAAATCAAAACCACTTGCCAATTTCAACTTTGGGCTTCCACAACATGGACAATATTTTACTTTAGCATCTCTATGTTTCAGTCTTTTGAGTATCCCGCGTAGGTCTTGAAGTGTGCCCACGTTGCCTTTTTCTCCGTTTGATTACTGTACTTCAATATTTTCTCGCGGGTACCCCATTTGTTGTATAAGAAATGCGTGTACTTTGTTTCTCTGATCGCCTTGCAACATAACTTGTCCGTTCTTTGCAGTGCCTCCGCATGCGCAGTAGGTTTTTAGCTGTTTCGCAATTCTTTCAAGATCTTGGTCTTTGCTGTTTATTCCATCAATAATAGTCGTTGGCCTACCCCATTTTCTTGTTTCCAAACGTACTCGAATGCGTTGTTGTTCCTTGCTAATTTCACCGCATACGCAAATCTCTCGTGGGAGTCCGCATGTTGAACAAATATCCGCCATTCGTGCTCAAAAGAGATAAACGTAATGGGGGGTATATAAGACTTTCAATGTCAAAATATGAAATGTGGCTTTTATTCTGTTGAATAAACGGAAAAGTTGCTTAGAGCTTTCTTAGGGAGCAACGAAACCTTAGCATTGGAGCCACCCACCGGCTCTAATAGGAGTTGCTCTTCAGCAACTGATCTACAAACACGCCTAGAAGAATAGCTAGCACAAATCCCCATTTTCCTAATATATTAGACCGTATAGGCTCATTTTTTATTCACTTCCGTATTTTTGGTGGACAGTTTTTCTGAGCCACGCATATGCTATATGTCTCCAAAGAAACATATCTATTTTGAGAACATTGCGAAAAACGATATAAACATTATCTCAGATTCCAAATATTAGATAGAACAAGATTCCACAAAATTCAAATTGAAGCAAATGAGAATAATGTATTGCTTGAATAAAAAGGGAGAAAGAAAAATGAAAAAAGCCATTCTCGTCTTAATATCAGCAATCCTCGTCCTAACGCTTGTCTCTTCCTCAAATGCTGCTTGGCAAAGATTCAAAGGAGTTTATGTAGATTTTAGCTATCCAACATGGGACAGTGACATGATAAACATCGAAAACGTGGATTGGCAATACACGGGCGAAGATGTATACGTCGCAGTGTTAGACACCGGAATCACGCCAAACTGGCGAGACTATTTTGACAAAGAGAGAATCGCAACTGAATACGGAATGGGCTTCTGGCAGCCTGCACACATGGTTGATCCTGTTACAGAAGAGATCGAATTTGGACCTGTAACACCCTGTTCATACATAGGCTCCACGGGCACATGCCACGGAACGCACGTTGCGAGCACAATTATAGGATATTACTATCAAGAGCCATATGATTGGGCTTACGGTCTTGGGCTTCCACCAATATATGTTGACGGAATAGCCCCAGACGTGAAAATAATCCCAGTGAAGATCTTGCACGACTATCACTTCCCAGGCTACACAGGACCGGCAGGAGTAGTATTTGGCACTGACTGGGCTATTGCAGCAGGCATTGACTATGTAACAAGCCTTAAACTTGGTCCACTACACGATAATCCGGTAATTATCAGCATGAGCATTGGTGGACCAGAACCCGATACTACAGGCGTACTTGAACAATCAATCGACAACGCAATCGCAGCTGGCGTCATCGTAGTTGCAGCAGCCGGAAACGATGGCTTAGAAGGAATGGATTGGCCAGGTGCTTATCCGCAAGTCATCTCAGTAGGTTCCACAGGCTGGCGATACGAATGGTGGTGGCCAGGTGATCCAGATGGTCCAGACGGACCGTACTATGCCTTCGGCTACAGATACCGACTCTGGTGGCTGCAGTCAGGCTACTATCCATACATTGATGTTGCTGAAGCTCCAGATCTGACAGATGACGTTTATGTTTCTGACTTTAGCGGAAGAGAAAACCAAAACAGATTTCCGGGTTATCCTCAAGAGTTAGACGTGCTAGCGCCAGGCAGTTGGGTTAGAGGTCCATATCCAGGACTCCCAGGCTACTCTCACATTCCATGGTGGAGTCCCAATTGGGGCTGGCTCAACGCGCCAATACCAGGCAACTTCTACTATGTCGGAGGCACAAGCATGGCAACACCACACGTTTCGGCTGTTGCTGCAAGAATGTTAGAAAAGAACCCAACCCTCAATCAATTCGCAGTAGAAGCCATATTAGAGTCAACAGCGCTTCCAATCCCACCTGGTTCAATGACAATATATGATGCTGGTGCTTTCGGATGGGGCTGGTACACCTACGATTGGGGCGGCTCTGAAGCAACAGGCTACGGACTAATACAAGCTGACGAAGCAGTAGATGCAGCATAAAAACAACCAAAAACACTAAAATAATCCCCCATTTTTTGTTTAAAATATACTTAATACAATGGGAATACAAACATGAAGGCTGTCGGAAAGCTTTTGATTCTATGTATAATCTTGTTTTTAGCTTTAATTCTTTCCTATCCAATTATTCCTAGCAGAGCAGAAACAACTGTGATTTTTCTAGGAAATCACTCTATGATTCGCGCGCCTGTATATGGCTTGTTGTCAAACGTATATGTTTTCGGAGAAGTCCAAAACGTAGGTGATGTACCGGTGAACTTAACTCGCGTGACTGTGACGTTTCTTGATGGCCAGGGTTTTCCCATAGATTCTATATCACGTTATACAAAATTGAATGTTATATTACCTGGAAAAACCGCTCCATTTGAAATTGCTATTCAAGATTCAGATGAACGGATAGTAGATTACAGTTTTTCTGAATTAACATTTGTTGCCACTACTGCTAAACCCATCAAACTCGAACTGCTGTCGTGCAACTCGTATCTCGATAGTGGCGGTTGGATGCATGTCGGAGGCACTGTTAAAAATATAGCAGATAGAAACGCCACCTACGTAAAGTTGATCGCAACCTTCTACAACACCACAAACGGAAAAGTCATAGGCGTAGCAACTGACTATGCCAACGAAATTGAACTTGAAGCAAACCAAACTTCAGGGTTTGATATTCAAGTGAGTGGTGTAAAAGTTCCCGCGACTGCTTCTTCTGTTGTTGTGGCAGAGTCGCTCGAGTTCCTGTCGGAGATGCATTCCACAGTGCTTGTGGACAGAACTCCTCCGGACATTGTTTTGGTCGCATGGAACCCGCAGACTCCAAATTCCACACAACAAGTGAAGGTCAACGCAACAGTGGTGGAGCCAAGCTATGCTAGTGGAGTTAAAAATGTGACATTATGGTATAAAGTTAATGATGCTCCCTTTCAGTCTATATCGATGCAAAAACAAAATGAGCAGTGGACAGCCGTTATCGCACCTCAAAATGAAGGTGTAACTGTTCAGTTTTTTATTGAAGCTTTTGACAAAGAGCAAAACAAAGCTGTGCACCCTTCTCCGCCCTATTACTACACAGTGGTTAACAAAAGCACTGCACCCCCATTTTCTCCGGAAATTAGCATAGCGCTGCTCGTAATCATTGTAATAGTAGCTGGTGTTTTGATAAAGTATAGGAAAAAATTGTTCTAGTTCCATGGGCAGTATGGTGTTGGGCATCCGCCTGCGTATTCGGAATCCGCCTTGACTATTTTTGGTGCTGTCTTGTTCAGTTCCATGGCTCCTATATATAACACTTGTTCGCTTTTACTTCCATAACGATACACAGTAATACCCTTACATTTCAACTCATAAGTCAGCCAGAAAACTTTTTCCACATCTTTAACAGTGGCGTTATGCGGCAAATTCACAGTCTTCGAAACAGCATTATCCGTATACTTTTGAAAAGCCGCCTGGATACGAACATGCCACTCCGGAGCCACATCATGCGCAACGACAAACACTCTTTTTACATCCTCTGGAATTTCTTGGAAATTTTTGATGGAGCCATATTGCGAAACCTTTTTCATCAATTCCTCGCTGTAGAAGCTTCTCTCTATTGCCGCTTTTTCAAAATACTTGTTGACTTCCAACAGTTGGGTGCCTTCCATAACATTTCTGATAAAAGCAATTGCAAATAACGGTTCGATACCGCTGCTACATCCTGCGATAACGCTGATGGTTCCAGTAGGCGCGACTGTAGTCACCGTTGCGTTTCGCATTGCTTTGTATCCTTGCCTTTCACAGATACTTCCTTTAAAGTTTGGAAATAGCCCACGTTCTTCTGCAAGTTCTATAGATTTTTTTCGTCCTTCTTCTGAAATGAATTTCATGATTTTTTCTGCCAATGCTAATGCTTCTTCTGAGTTATAGGGGATTTCAAGTTGAACAAGCATGTCAGCAAAACCCATCACGCCGAGCCCGATTTTCCTGTTCGCATGTGTTAACTTCTTAATCTGTTTAAGAGGATACTTGTTCGCATCTATTACATTGTCCAAAAAATGCACGGCAGGGTGCACAGTTTTTCGTAGTTTCTCCCAGTCGACTTGGCTGTTTTTAACCACTTTTGCCAAGTTTATCGAGCCCAAATTGCATGATTCGTAGGGAAGAAGGGGCTGTTCTCCGCATGGATTTGTTGCTTCTATTCTTCCAACATACGGAGTGGGATTATGCCTGTTAATTTCGTCGATAAATATTACTCCAGGGTCACCTGTTTTCCAAGTCATTTCCACCATCAAGTTCCAAATTTCTCTTGCTTTAACTTCTCTCGCCGCCTTTTTTGTTCGCGGATTAACCATCTTGAACATGCCATCATTTTTTACAGCTTCCATAAAATCGTCTGTAATTGCTACTGACAAGTTGAAATTTGCTAAAAATCCTTCAAGGGATTTGGCTTTGATAAAGTCAAAAATGTCCGGATGGTCAACATCGAGTATGCCCATATTGGCACCTCGCCTTTTCCCACCCTGTTTTATGACATCAGTTGAAACGTCAAAGACCCGCATGAAAGAAATGGGTCCAGAAGCCATGCCCTCTGTGGATTTGACCATGTCGCCCTTTTGGCGAAGATGAGAAAAAGAGAATCCCGTGCCACCCCCAGATTTGTGAATCAAAGCCATGTCCTTCACTGCGTTGAAAATGCTTGGTATACTGTCTTCTACGGGCAAGACAAAACAAGCAGAAAGCTGTCCAATTCCTGTACCCGCGTTCATTAACGTGGGCGAATTAGGCAAAAACTCTAAATTAAACATTAATCGGTAAAAAACTTCTTCAGCCTTCTTTATCTCATCATCGCTTTTACAATACTGTTTTTCCACTGCTGCCACAGCTTTCGCAACACGACGAAACAATTGTGGAGGAGTTTCGATAATTTCGCCCTTCAAATTCCGCAGTAAATAACGTCTTTCAAGAACCTTCATGGCGTTGATCGAAAGTTTTGGCTCGTCTCCCTGTTCTTTCAAATCTCGTCCTCACATAGGAAATACTTAATTTTCTTTGATTAATAAAACCTAAGCCTATAAAGGTGTTTGAAATGCAAAATCCTGCTTTAGAATATATCTTCAAACGCAGAAGCATTCGCAAATTTAAACGGAAACAAGTTCCACGAGAGTTAATCAATAAGCTTGTTGAAGCGGGGCAACGGGCACCTACTGGTTGTGGAATGCAAACCTACAGCTTCATATTAATAACAGACAAAAATATTCGAGAAGAAATCTACAAAGCCATCGGAAAACAGAGGTGCATGGAAGAGGCGCCAACATGGATATTGGTGTGCGCTGATATGGCGCGGCAACTTGAGCTTTTTGAAGTTTTAGGTATCGAAACCGAGATGGGTTCTTTAAGCAAATTTGTTCCTGCAGTGGTTGATGCTGCCTTGGTTGCTGAGAACATGGTTATCGCGGCTGAAATGCTTGGGTTAGGCTCAGTTTTTATTGGTTCTGTGTGGGCTGCGATGAAGAAAATCGCGGAAATGTTGGTGCTTCCTAAAGATGTGCTGCCTTTAGTGCTTCTGTGTTTAGGTTATCCAGACGAGTCGCCGCCTTTGCGTCCACGTTGGCCATTAGAAGCAGTGTTGCATGAGAATAAGTATGCGCTGCCATCAAAAACGGTTATGATGAACTATTATGAAGAGGCAAATAAACAACTTGTAGAAATGAACTATTTTCCAAAAAGTATCCGCAGCTGGCGGAGCACTGGCA
>Ga0209635_10001234_pt1 | contig 18930 bp, 24 predicted proteins | sample DeeMarSWOR230_32_FD_187463 | JGI IMG/M metagenome (GOLD analysis project Ga0209635, IMG submission 187463) | Marine sediment microbial communities from White Oak River estuary, North Carolina - WOR-2-30_32 (SPAdes) (version 2) | ecosystem: Environmental > Aquatic > Marine > Intertidal zone >... | reverse complement strand
TAGCAGGAATGTGTGCTTCTATTCTTAGTACAGATCCTATGTTTACAGATGGAAAATTTGGCCTATGTAAAACTTTTATTGAATCGTATCAAAAATCAGTACCGTGGCGCTTAGATAATATTAACGAAGAAGTAGCATATGCTCTTCTTGAAAAGATCCAATGGAGACCAGATCACGAAGAGACACTTAGAAAAAATGCTCAGCGAATAAGAAAGAAAAGTCTAGTATAATTTATCAAGTCAAAATTTTTAAATAGCTACTTTAGTTATCCATCAGGTCGATATTATGGGGAAGGAAAAACTCATACCAATTTTCGCACTAATTGTTATTATAATGGGAGGTCTTTCTTCAATTTACGTATATGCCACTACAGCTGAGTCAGACTATATAACAATAAACAATACGAAATACACAATAGACCAACTATTTTTTATTGGTGAAGAACGAACAATTGACGATTACTCAGGAATTGCATTTGATGTGGTAATATTTAAAATCAGTGTATCTAACCCTAAGACTCGTGAATATACCTTAATTGCATCAGATGGTTATCAAAAAACAGTTAAATGGGAAAATATGGAGAACGGTCTTTTAACAGAAGAAGGGCAATCAATATTTTCTGATTTGCCTAAGGCATTTTGGGTAAAAGACATCATCAAAATTGAGGTGAAGTAGAATGGATAAGATGAAATTATTTGCTGGAGTTCTTGTATTCGGGTCGATCTGGGGATTTTCCGAATGCATTATTGGCTCAGTATTGCGTGATATCAATCTTCCTGCAGGTGCTATTATGACTGGCCTATTTGCAATTGGTATAATGACGATGAGCAGAATGCTATACAAACAAAGAGGTATGCAATTTGGTATGGGTATTGTTGCAGGAACTCTTCGTTTGTTTAATCCTTTTGGAGGTTGTTTTATTTGCTCCGCAATTGCAATTATGGCAGAAGGAATATTATTCGAGATAATATGGTACAGATTATCTCTAGATCTTAACGAGTTGAAACCCCTAAGAATGAGCAGCAGTATGGGTATTGTCTCTGCCTACATAATTTATATCGGCGGTTATATTGTTACACAAGTTTTGACACCTTTGATATCATCAGCGGGTTTCTATATTGAAAATCTTATAGTGTTTATACCGCAAATTCTATCAAGCGGACTTCTTGCTGCAATAATTGGTGGAGTGGCGGTTCCTGCTGTATTAATATTGAAAAAACTTGACATCAATATAAGAGAAAGGTTATATTATCCTGCAACTATAGGCATCACGGCAGTCTGTTGGTTCATTGTAATAGCCAATACCATTATTTTACTGGGAGCATAGGGTCCACAATATGGCAATACCTGTAACTGTCAAAGTGTTGAAATTTTACCCTGATAAGTGTAACGGTTGTTTAGATTGCGAAAAAGCTTGCTCACAAATCCATTTTAAGTCAAAAGAAGGAGGAGAAAAATCAGCTATTCATATTTTCAAAAAAGAAGACACTTATCAGATGAGTGTTTGTGATCATCGCGGCCTCTGTCTTGATATGTGCCCCGTTGGAGCACTGGAAAGAAGAAAAAACGGTATTGTATGGCTCGATAAGAACACATGTATTGGCTGTCAAGCTTGTGTTGGTTTTTGTCCTATTGGTGCAATGAGAAAATCGAATGCCAGAATAGAACCTTTTAAATGTATATCATGTGGCGCATGTGTTCGTGCCTGCCCTGAGAATGCACTAGAACTTATAGAAAAAAATATCGATGACATCAAAGAAGTGGTCTATCATAAACTGGGGGTATAATTATGGTCAAGGGGCAAGTTCCTATTTTAGAATATAAAACAGGAAATACTCAACATAAATGGGATTTTAAGAGATTAAAGTCTGGTCATAAAATTCTTGCCAAATACAAATATAAGAAAAGAATGTTAAAACGAGGTTATGCCGACAGAACTCTATACATAAATCTTAGTACAAACGTAATCAAAGAAAAGTCTGTAACAAATGATATGAAGAAGAAGTTTACTGGAGGTCGTGGTTTTGGTTTAAAACTCCTTTGGGATTCGATTAAACCAACAACTAGATGGGATAGTGACGAAAATGAATTAATCATAACTACAGGCCCTTTATGTGGAATTACTCAATACCCAGGTTCGGGGAAATCCCTCTGTTTAACAATCTCTCCATCTACAGACATTATCTGTGATAGTAACGTTGGAGGATTCTTTGGTCCTTATCTTAAGTTCGCTGGTTTTGATGCGGTTGAAATACAAGGAAAAGCAAAAAAGGAAATTATTGTCGTAATTAATGGTGAAAAGGGTGAAGTTACTATAGAAACTGCCCCTTATGAAGAGACAAATACCCATTTAATTAATATGCAATTGACCCGCATTTATGCCTCAGAGGATAGTGATAAATCACGTCAGAAAATTTCAGTTATCTCTACAGGAACTGGTGCTGAGCATAGTTATTGGGGATGTCTAAACTTTTCATTTTATGATATTAGAAGAAAAGAAACCCGTGTAAAACAGGCGGGACGGGGTGGTCTTGGAACTGTTTTTAGAGATAAGAAGATTAAGGCAATTGTAACTAAAGTTGAAAAATTTGATGGTGTTTCCAACAATCCAGCTGATCCAAATACAGTTGCAAAAGTAGGTACAAAACTACATCGAGAGATCAGGGACCTTGATAGACATCAATGCAATATGCGTACAGTAGGCACTGGACATCTTATTGATATTATGGATGCTTATGATTTACTACCAACTGAAAACTATCGTTTTGGAAGTTTTCCCAAAGCCTCCAAGATCTATCCCAATAAATTCTATAATTTATTTACTAAGATTATTCCTGATGGATGCTGGCATGGTTGTACCCTTGCTTGCTCCAAGACAGTTGATGGTTATAAATTAATGACTGGACCTTACAAAGGCGAGATAGTTACAGTTGATGGTCCAGAATACGAAACCATAGCCTGTGGATCAAACATGAGTATTTGGGATCCTTTATGGATTCTTGAGTTTAATTTTTACTGTGATACCTATGGTCTAGATACAATTTCTACCGGTACTGCAATTGCATTTTACATGGAAATGTACGAATATGGAATTTTAAATAAGAAACGATGTGATGGGCTCGAGCTTTGTTTTGGAAACGCAGAAGCCGTCCTAGAATTTCTTCATCGTTTAGCAAAGGGTGACAAAGGTAATTTTATCAAGGTAGCTTCTAAAGGAGTAAGAAGAGTCAAGGATTGGATCATTGAAAATGGCTGGGGTGATAAACAATTTATTGAGGATTCAGGCATGGAAAGTAAAGGTTTGGAATTCTCTGAATATGTAACCAAAGAATCCCTTGCTATGCAGGGTGGATATGGATTAACCCTAAAAGGTCCCCAACATGACGAAGCTTGGCTAATATTTATGGATATGGTCAATGATGCAATTCCAACCTTTGCCGATAAAGCGGAAGCATTGCATTATTTCCCAATGTGGAGGACTTGGTTCGGTTTGAATGGACTTTGCAAACTACCATGGAATGATATAGAACCTGCTAATAATCCAGAAACTGATGAACCTGCAAAAGTGCCAGAACACGTTCAGAATTATGTAGATTTACAAAATGCAGTAACTGGCTGGAAAGTAGATAAAAAAGAACTTATTCTGCAAAGTGAACGTTGTTACAACTGGCAGCGAGCCATGAACGTGTGGATGGGGCGTGGCCAGAGGAAGGATGACTGGATTCCTTTTAGAGCAATGGGGCCAGTTAGTGAGATGGAATATATATCTAGAAAAGATAGATATGATAAGCAACTAGTTGAGAAACTTGGTTATTCAAAAAATGATATAGAAAAAATGGATGTTCATGAAAAATTGAATCATATTTATGACTTCCGTCGAAACGAGTATGAAAAACTTGCTGATGCAGTCTATTATAGGCGGGGATGGACTCCAAATGGTGTTCCAACTCCACAAAAAATGAAAGCTTTGGGATTTACCAATTCAAAGATGTTAAAAATGCTCCAGAAAAAGATTAAAAAGGATGAAAAAGCTGGTCTCAACAAATGGGGAGGAAAATATACAAAGGGGGAAAAACCTCCATCTACAAATAAAAAATATTGGGAAAAATAGTAAATATATCAATATTTCATGTTATTTTTAAAATATTTACATCAAATTAACAATATGATATTACAATTATATAACAAAATTTATATACCAGTGGTTTTTAATATATAATATAGAGAATGGGGGAAGAATATTTTTGATCACATCTCCTCACCACCTCACTGAATCCCCATTCTCTCACTAGAGTGAAGTAAAACGCTTTATAGATATATATTATAAATTCTTTTAAATTTTTTCAAAAATTCAAAAAATGGAGTTTATTTTAATTATAGTAATATCTAATATTACTTCCTGACTTTACCAATCACTATACCTCCTCAACATAGTTTCAGCAATTCCTCTGGCTTTCCTCCGAGTTAGATGATGATCTTTCATAAGTTGCTGTGTTGCTGCTTCATGCACAACCAATCGAACGACAGCTGGAAATGAAGGCAACTTCTCCCTTGCTTCTGTTTTTGCTCGTAATTCAGCAATGAATGCATATGCTAATAGAACCATAGAAACATGATGATGCCAACCTTTCCAGGAACGTCCTTCGAAACGATCCAGGCCAAGGAGTTGTTTCGTCTCACGATGAAACTGTTCAATAGTCCAACGCAGATGCGCATATTCCACCAATGTTTTAAGAGAGGCAGCATCCATGCCCCAGCAGACATAGGCTTTTAGCTCTTCATCTCCCTTTTCATCCTCTCGTTTTTCTAGAAGTAACCAGACGATCTCATCGCTTGCATAACTTGTTTGCCTACCACCGACAACACGGACTTTCTCCCGATAAAACTCCTCGGAGAGTTTTCCCTTTGTCCCCTCTGACCATTCTACTGTTATCCAATTCTTCACCCGTTGTGCAATCATAGACGGTGTCTCCGGTTGAACATTCTCTGGATATGTGAGATACACCCGTGGTCTTCCTCTTCCACTATGTTTCTCAGGAGGAATCACAGGAATTGATGCGTCAATAACCAAAGGTTCACTTGGGGTGACACCAAGCACATACGGTTCTTTCCGCTCTCGCAATCCTTTTCTGAATTCTCCATCATCCCCATAACCGGTATCTGCCACAGTACAGGTATGTGCCACATTATGCCTGCAAACTCGATCTATGAGATTAAGAGCTATCTCAGGTTTTGTCCGAAACTGAACACTCTCTGGCACCCTGCATTCCCTTCGACGTTCCCTATCATGTACCCATGAGTCAGGGAGATACAGGTGCATACCAAGAGGCCATGTTCTCTGATCTGCATTACGATGTTTTCCAGGAGCTGCATATGTCAAATCTACGCCCACCTGACAATTACCAACCTTACCAAGAGCACCACAATATTGCCGCTGAACACCTACACTATGTCTCCCCTGTTTGACCAGACTGACCTCATCAACGATAAACGCAGCCTTTTTATCCCAGATGCAATTTGGAATCTGACCGGCAAGATGATTGTGAAGCTCTTCATATTCCCAGGGGCTCTCCCTGATGAACTGCTCAATTGTGTTCTCATTTACATCCATACGCTGAGATATACGTTGCATGCTTTTTTTCCTTCCCGGTGATAATAAACCTTCATGATAACAGCCAGCGCTCCTCCATGAATCTTTCCATCGGGGCCACATACGTCCATCCCTTCGGGTTGTAAATATGTTCTTGTGTCTGATCAAAAAATATCTGGCTTCCACTCTTCTATGTGCTAATGCCAATTTCATTTCCCATCCACCTTCTTTCTATCATGAAGGCCGATGGGGATAATCAAATTATTTAAAGTGCGGAAGTAATAATAATAAGTGGGAGGAAATAAATGAGTAAATTAAGTAATGCGAAGATTTTTGGAGGCATTGGAGCTCTATTAATGCTAGTTGGAATGTTTGTATCCACTTTTGGAGTAGTTTTTATCGTAGGACTTGTCCTAGTGTTCGTAGCAATTAAATACATCTCCGATGAAACTAAAGACAAGAAGATATTTGATAATTTTCTTTATTTCTTCATATGTCATATAATTATAATTGGTGTTTTTGTAGGATTTGCAGTATTTGCTATCAGCACTATAGATATAACTAACATTCAAGAAATAGCAGAAGGTATCACAGACTTTTCGTCTTTTTGGGCGGAATTTGGAGACCTAGTAACTGGATGTTTGGCGTCTTTTGTTATAGCTTGGATACTTGTAATAATAGGTTCACTGTTTCTTAGAAAGAGCTTCAATAGTATAACGGAGCACACAAAGGTAGATATGTTTAAGACGACCGCACTGGTCTATCTAATTGGAGCGCTAACTTTAATTATAGTAATAGGAGCTCTCATCTTATTGATTGCTCTAATCCTTGAAATTATTGCGTTCTTTTCACTACCAGACGCAATTCCAAAAAAAGCAGAATCTTCAACTGAGAGTTAAGAGGAATTATTTCCTCCTAATTTCTTCTTTTTCATTTCTTTTATTTCATCAATTATAATACCAAGAGCCAATCCACAGAAAGCTCCTGCAAACAAACCTGTAATAAAACGAATTACATTTGTACTCTCCCAGAAACCAAAGAGCTGCCCTATTCCATCGATTCCTATAGGAAAAATGCCTAGAAGTATAGCGAATAAGAACTTTTCATTTAACTGTATTTTAAAAAAAGTAATAAATCCTAAACCAAGAGCTAAACCCAACCATATTGCTGTACATCGACTACAAAATGGCATCTGATTGCCATTAATAACAAAAGATCGGTCAAATTTTTGATGACACAATCTGTCCCCTGCAGAGTAAACGAAATTCATTGGGAAACTCATTTGATTTATCATGTCAGCATTGTCCGAAAAGGCAACAAGGCCAGAAAGATCAGTGACACTATCTTCTGGTAAAGCAAGAGGAGCTAAAAACTGTAAAGAAATCCAAAAAGAAAATAAAATAAATAAAAAAAAAGTGAGACTTTTAAAACACTTTTCCTTTCGCCACATTTTCGAATTCATCTCTGGATGCAACTATCAAACCTAACGCTACAATCGAAATAACAAGACCGACAAACAACCCAAAGGAAAATATTCCGAGAAATGCACAAAGTGCTGTGAAGGCAAAATAACGGCGCAGATAAGCAGTTATTGAACCAACTAATGTAAAAATCGAAAATATAACAATAGAAATTGAGAGTACCAATTTATCTATACCTAAACTTGATAAGTAAGAAATAATAAACTCAAATTCAGAAATAAGCGATTCAGTGTTTGACCAAAAAATGACAGCTGTAAAAAGTCCCAGAACACATGTTGTTAGCAATAAAAATGAAGCGATAATCGGTTTGTTTGTCTTTTTCTTAAGGGATGATAAAATAGTCTTTCTAGGTTCACCGTGTTCCTCCCACCCACATTCATCATCTGGCTTATCGTAACAGGTACGTTTTATGACAAACGAATGATTACAGTTAGGGCATTCTACTTTGTGTTTCTCAGTGTTTTCTGGCACATCCATAGTGAACTCTTTTTTGCATTTTGGACATGTCGTTCGGCCTTTCATTGCTTATCGCCAACGAACATACAGTTACTAAGTTAAGTATATTTCTAAAAATTCTTATATCTGTTAAAGCAAGATTTTAAAGCATTTGATTTTGAGAGATTTTTACATCATATTTAAATATACTATGTTTATTCCCGATACACTAAGGTAGATTATAGATGGCAAGGTTCCCAGAGGCTGAAGGGCGATTGTTGAACAAAAAAATCTGCATGAAATGTGGTGCATCAAATGCGCCAAAGGCAATTAGATGCAGAAGGTGCAGATCAAAAGAATTAAGAGTTAAAGCAAAAGAGGGCAGAGGTACATAAACCAGTATCTTTAAAAACAAAACGTCTTTTTGGTTTGAGCAGTTGAAGTTATATGCCTGAGACAAAAACCAAAAAAAGCGAAGATTTTAACGAATGGTACAACGAAATTGTTGAGCTTGCTGATTTATGTGATAAAAGATATCCAATTAAAGGCATGAATGTCTGGAAACCCTATGGTTGGAAACTGATGAACAATGTAGATAGTCTTACTAGATACGAAATGGAAAAAACCAACCATCAAGAAGTTTATTTTCCACTTTTAATACCGGAATCATTTTTTAAAAAAGAAGAGGAACATATAGAAGGATTTGGCAGCGAAGTATATTGGATTACACATGCGGGAACAAATGAATTGGAGGAGCGATGGCTATTAAGACCCACTTCAGAAACTGCAATGTATCCTATCTTTTCTCTCTGGATAAGATCTCACACTGATTTACCATTAAAGACCTTTCAGATAGTCAACACTTTTAGATATGAAACAAAACAAACCCGAGCATTTATTCGAGTAAGGGAAATACATTTCTTCGAAGCCCATACATGCCACAAAGATTTTAAAGATGCTGAAGGACAAATTGAAGAAGATAAGTGTATCGCAGATAGTCTGCTAAAAAAGCTTTGTCTGCCTTACGTATTTAGTAAAAGACCAGATTGGGACAAATTTGCTGGGGCTTATTATACAATTAGTATAGACGTTCTTATGCCGTCCGGAAGAACCCTACAAATTGGTTCTATACATCAATATAGAGATAATTTTGCTAAACCTTATGAGATTTCTTATGAAACAGAAGATGGTAAACATGCATATTGCCATCAAACAACCTATGGTATGAGCGAACGATTGTTGGGTGCAATAATTGGTGTCCATGGAGATAATAAAGGATTAGTTCTTCCACCTGCAGTTGCTCCAATGCAAGTCGTTATTATACCAATTGTATTCAAAGGTAAAGAAAAAGGAATCTTAGATGCCTCTAATGAGTTAGATAAGAAGCTAAAAAGTAAAAATATAAGATCATATGTAGACACGCGGGATATAACTCCTGGCAGTAAGTATTATGATTGGGAGTTAAAAGGTGTACCATTGCGAATAGAAATTGGTCCGAAGGATATTGAGAAGAAAGAAATTGTTATTGTTAGAAGAGACACAGGGAAAAAGACTTCTATTTTACAGTCAGGAGCTGAAAAAACAATTCAAGATGAACTTAATAAAATAACTTCGACTCTATATAATAATGCTGAGAAGCTGTTAAACGAAAATATAAGTAGAGTTCAAACAGTAGATGAAGCGAAAACTAAGACGGGAATCGTTGAGCTACCATGGTGCAACAATCAAGATTGTGCCTTAGAAATAGAAAATGTTTTAGAAGGAAATACATTGGGGGAACCTATCGGAGATGCCAAATGTAATCATATGTGTGCAAACTGTGGCAAACCCGCAAAAACATGGATGAGATTTGCAAAAACGTATTGAGGTATATTTATGGCAGGTAAGATAAGTGGATTCTTGAGAGAATACATTCTTATATTGAGTATAGTCATTACTATTGTTGGATTCTTTTTGCTTGTTATGGGTGTTTTATGGTATTGGTTTAGAGATATCGTCACCGATAACAATGCCTTAAGTTTTATTTATGATTTAGGAGACTGGAATGCTTACGTGCTTGTTGCAGGATTCATAATATTTTTTATTGGAGTGTATTATCTCTATAGTTTTCTCAAAAATAGAAAATTTGTTTTGGAAGAGCTGCGTACAAATAAAAGATCAGAGCTTCTAAAAAGGCATAAGGAGCTAAGAAGTGTTGTTAAGCATTTACCTAAAAAGTATCAGAAAATGTTACAAGAAAAAGAAGATGAGTTAAACATCTAATAGTTTTAGTTTCATGAGTACTGTAAAAGAATTAATTGATTTCTATGTAATTCTTGTTGAGCCGAAATATGGCGGAAACATTGGTGCTGTAGCTAGAGCAATGATGAATTTTGATTTTGATAAGCTGTATCTAATAAATCCGTGTAAGATTGATGATGAATGTTACGCTCGTGCCATGCATGCATCCAAGATAATAGATGAAGCAAAGATATTTCCGTCTTTTGAAGAAGGTATAAAAAATATTGACTATCTTGTTGCTACTTCATCAATAGAAACAAAAACAGATAAGAGACATCTTAGAAATCCAGTTATACTTAAGGATTTTGTTGAGAGAGTATTTGATACAGAGGGGAAAGTAGGTCTAGTTTTTGGACGGGAAGATTATGGTTTGTACAATAAGGAAATTGCTGCATGTGATACTATGCTTAGAATTCCTTCTAGTGATAAATATCTTTCATTGAATCTTTCACATGCTGTATCTATTGTCTTATATTCCATTTATGTTAAACGGGCATTTACACCAAGAGAAAGAAGACATATCGGTAAAGTAGAAAAAGTTAAATTGTATGAGTTTTTTTCAGATCTATTGGAAGAAATTAATTATCCAAAACATAAAAAAGAAAATACCGAAATTATGTTTAGACGCATCATGGGAAGAGCAATGCCATCGACATGGGAGTATCACACGTTAATGGGTGTAATTAGTAGAACCTTGGAAAAAATTAATAAAAATCAGAAAAAATAAAATCAAATAGTTTCAATGGTGAAATAAACATTACTCTTTTGTAATGCAGAATGAACTTTATCTGCAAAAAATATTAGTTCATCTACATTTGCAAAATCTTTTCCCCAATCATAGACAAAATCATAATTTCCTTTTGTAGCTCTAAAACCCATATTTAGTAATTGATTTTTTATATCTGATGGGGATGATCCTTCACTGTTAAACATTATCTTTAGATATGTCTTCATTTAATCTCTGAAATTGATAATTCATTTGAAAGTATTAAAGATTGCGATATCCTATAATCAAGTCAGGTATATAGGATATGGTATATAGCAAATTATTAAAATAACGAGAGCGGCAAAAAAGAGCATCTTCCTTTTTGGATCAAGTTCTGTCGCATCATTGAGTGGTGGAGGGTGTAGCATACCCATCATGAATACGATGATGATGGCAAAAAATAGCCAACCTGTAAAAATCATGATAAAAACAGCGATCCAACCAGCCCATTTTTGTTTTTCTCCAAGAAAAGCACGAAAAATATGTCCACCATCAAGCTGTCCTGCGGGGAGCAGATTAATTGATGTAATAAGAAGACCCACCCATCCTGCAAATGCAACAAGGCTCAAATTTAGGGCATAGTCTGGAGGAACATCGTGGATCAGATCAGCGATTAACATGAAAAAAATAGAGCTACCCAGTACCGGTTGACCTGCAGGAAGCGCGTCAACTTGGACTATTTCAGAAGTTGCTATGCCGATAATTGTAACTGGTAATGCAACAATAAAACCTGCAATAGGGCCTGCTATTCCTACATCAAAAAGAGCCTTTTTATTTGGCATAGGATCCCTACTGGATATTAAAGCTCCAAATGTACCGATATTAAAGTTTGGTATAATAGGAGGAATGGGCATAAAAAAAGGAAGAGACGTTCCAATACCATGTTTTCTAGAGATGTAGTAGTGACCCATCTCATGAACAAATAAAATACTTAGCAGAGGAAAGGCAAAAAGAAGGATGCCGTTAAACAAATTTTCAGCATAAAAAATGTCCATAACGCTTTGAATGTTCCAGATATCAAAGTGACCCATATAAAGAATTGAACCTGTAAGGGATGTGGTAATTATTGTTGCAATTAGTAACGAGATATTGATCCATATAGGTTTTTCTGATTTTCTAATTTTTTTAATAATATATATGATATGTTCTCCTTTTTCATAGCGAAGCATCGGAATATATCCTTTATCTTTAAGAGAGAGCCTTAAAGATTCAAATTTTTCTTCTAGAGTTGTTTCATCAATTCTGCATAAAAAAGCTGCAGTGCTAATGTCATACTTCATGTCATAGAAAGGAAAACGTTGGCCAACTTCTTTCTTTAAGAATTCTAAATCTAAGGTTGTTTCTAAGTTAATGTTTTCAAAATTGATCCTATCGTCAGGCATTTGAGTGGCGATATAGCCTCTGTTTTATAAATCCTTCGTCCAAACATTAATAAAAAATATGCATTTACGAGGATGAAAGGTATAGAAATGGAGATGAAAATTGTTTTTCCAGGCGGTAAAAAAGTGGATGCTATCTACAGAGGTTTCACAATTAAAACCGACCAACCAGAACGTGAGGGGGGAGAAGGTACAGCCCCTGAACCATTCACTCTTTTTTTAACATCTATTGGTACTTGTACAGGAATTTATGTCCTTAGCTTTTGTCAAAAACGGAATATTTCTACAGAAGGACTTAAAATGATTTTAATAAAAGAGAAAAACAAGGAAACACATATGATAAATAAAATAAGTATAAAGATTCAAGTTCCAAAAGACTTTCCAGATAATTACAAAAATGCAGTAGTTAAGGCAGCTGAAGCATGTTCAGTTAAAAAACACTTGGAAAACCCGCCGAAGTTTGAGATAACTGTGACGAAAAATTAGTCATCATATTTATGTATGTCCTTTCCATTGCCAATTGAGTGGGATAAGATGACAGTTACGCTAATAATCGGCACGCAATGGGGTGACGAGGGCAAAGGAAAAGTTGTAGATTATTTTTCAAAAAACGCAGACTATGTCGTTCGTTTCCAAGGGGGTGCCAATGCCGGCCATACAATAAAAGTCGACGACGAAATCTATAAACTCCATCTAACCCCATCAGGTGTAATACAAGGAAAAACCGGAGTTATTGGAAATGGAGTAGTCGTAGATCCAGAAGTTCTGATTCGTGAAATCGATGAACTAACGAAACGAGGAATAAAGCCAAAACTTATTATTAGTGATAGGGCAAATATTATTATGCCATATCATAAAATATTGGATGGAGCTGAAGAGCAGTATCTTGGTAGCAAAAAAATTGGTACGACAAAACGTGGTATAGGTCCATGTTATAGTGATAAGGTTTCACGCAATGGAATTAGGGCAATAGATCTAACTGATAAAGAAAAGTTGAGCAAACTGCTTGATAGCATTATTCCGATTAAACAAAAAATAGTAGATATTTATGGCATCAATAAGAGACTCAATGGAAATGAAATTCTGGAAACTTATTACAATTATGGAAAACAATTGAAAAAATTCATTACGCCTACCCATGTCGAATTAAACGAGGCTGTTAGACAGAGTAAAAACATCATTCTTGAAGGTGCACAGGGGACAATGCTTGATGTTGATTTTGGAACATATCCATATACCACATCATCACATACTATCGCCGGTGGATTTAGTATTGGTACTGGTATAGGACCAAAACACATTGATGAAATCATAGGCATTATAAAAGCATATACGACCAGAGTAGGAGAAGGCCCTTTACCCACAGAATTAACTGACGCAACAGGAGAGTATCTGCAGCAAAAAGGCCATGAATACGGGACAACAACAAGTCGACCACGCAGATGTGGTTGGCTTGATCTAGTTGTCGTTCGACATTCATGTATGATCTCAGGAATTACTAAGATTGCAATAACAAAACTTGATGTATTAAATGGATTAAAAAAAGTAAGAATTTGTACTCATTATCAGCTTGACGGAAAGAAAATTGATTACTTCCCAGCAAATATAGAAGATGTAATACAATGCAAACCTGTGTATGAAGAATTCAAAGGATGGAACAATATAGACAAAAAAACTTCAAAATTCTCAGATCTGCCCAAGGAAGCACAAGAATATCTCCACTTTATTCAGAAAACATTGCACGTAACCATTGCGATAGTTTCTATTGGTCCAGGACGAAATGAGACACTAGAGCTCTAAACTATTTTTTTAACTTCAATGGCGGTTTTTATCCAACGAAGATACGAATTACATGCTGCCCTTAAAGTACTCACATCTTTTGAATCAATTGTTAAAGAAAGCTTGTTGTCAGAGTGGTGAATCGCGACGTTTGTTTTTGGAATTTTATGTTTTATTTCTGGAGAAAGTGACTCTGCTATTAGCTTTGTTTCTTCAACAGAATCAAAATGAAAAATAAAGGTGGCGGTTTTCATATTGATTTGACACGCTTGGCAACTGTTGGCCGCTCTTTATAAAAAACCTTACTACCACAATAAGGGCATTGAATACCTATGTTCTTAACATCAAATTGAACAGCTTTCTTACATAGCCCACATTTGTATCTAGTCATAATAAATCACTCAGAAATATTAGTTGATTCTCCTTTTAACATTTTCTCTACATTTAAACCCTGTTCTGTTTTAGGAATGTATGCCCCGCCAGCGAATGTATTTCCGCACTTTTTACATTTCCAAATACCAGTTCCGAGACGTTTAACTGTCTTCTGACCGCAGCTAGGACAATTATGTTTTGTTTTTTGTAGAATTTCAACGTCCCTTATTCTAGTTCTGGATCTGACCCCATATCTGGCTTGAAAACGGCCCACAGATTTAACTTTTTTTGTTTTTCTAGACATTTTCTTTCCCTATACTTTTATATAATTGCTCACGTAGTTCGCGCCCGTTATCAACAGATACTTTTATAACTTTTTGTACCTCATCTCTTGTGAAACTACCGCTTAGACCTTTTTGCATAGCTCGAATGTCTCCATTTTTATCAGTTGCAATAGTTAATCTAGCATCTGCAATCTCTTCCTCATCAAGTGAGGGATCCAACACAACAACTTTGTTGAATTTCACAGATGTGCAAGATATCGGGGGCTCTTTCAATGGTAAAGGAAAGTCTTCTTTCATATTTTGAATTTTATTTTTTATTACTTCGTTAACACCAGTTATGGAATATAATTCTAAAAGTTTTTTTTGCCAAGAATCAATATCTTTTTCTTCTAGCAATCTAGTAACTGGAATCTTGGTGGTAAACAATGCCCCAAGTGCGGCAAGCGAGGCAGCATCAAATAAATTACCATCATAATCAAGAATATGTAAATCGATAAATACTATCCAGACTTTTTCACCAGGTTCAATACAGAGTTTCTCTACTTCCACAACCTCAGATTCTCTTACACCTCTATCAACCACTCTTGCTAATTCAATCGCATCTGCCTGTGGAGGACCAGACTCAAAATCTGGAGATGCAAGAGGAATTAGTTCTGCAGCTGTTGTTAAAACACCAGATTCAGGTGAATCTGGGTATGGCTCTCCTACATCTAATTTTATTCCAGCAAGAACTTGAGTATTTCCAATTTTAACCTTTGCGGATCCTTCTGCTTTGCTTATGACATTAGTTTCAATTTCAATTTTTCGATATTCATCGAATTTTCTACCATCAACTCGTTTTCCTTGTTCAGAAAGTTTATAGATATAATCGCGTTTGATTAAAGGAACTATTGTCATTATTCTACCTCCAGTACTGATTCATATTTATCTAATATCGCCTTTTTTTGTATCTCAGAAACAATATGGCAACCCTTAACTGCATAATCAAATGCCTTTTCAAATTCCTCGAGAGTTAAGTGTCCGTCCATTTGAAGTAGTAGTATTTCATCAGTTCGTGGAGAAATTGCTATAGGCAAATCAGCTTCACCTTGATTGTCTTCTTCTTTACCAAGATCCATTACAACTTGACCAGCGATCTTACCAGCTGCACATCCAACCGGGATATCTTTCATTGGAATGCCCGCATCTGCAAGAGCTACGCCTGCAGCAGTCAAGCCAGCTACCCGGGTGCCCGCTTCTGCATCTAAAACTTCAATCGCAACATCAATCGAAGCTCTTGGAAATTGTTCAATGAGAATGACTTTCTCAAGGGCTTCTGATATAACTTTCGAAATTTCTCTACTTCTCCTATCTGGCCCAGGTCGTTTTCGTTCTTCTACACTAAAAGCAGCCATATTATATTTTGCATTCACAATTGCTTTTAGTGGATTCTGTGTATGTCTTGGAACTGCTTCCCTTGGACCGTAAACAGCAACTAAAACCTTATTACCGCCCCATTCCAAATAACACGATCCATCAGCCCTATGAAGCACTCCTGCCTCGATTTTAATATCTCTTAGTTCGTCGACTTTTCTGCCGTCAAGTCGTTTTCCTTGATCATCAATCAACTTAACTTCTGATTCCATTATCTTACATCCTTTGCATCTTTTTTCAATAATTCTTCTATTCTATTGGTTAATCCAAAACTAACAGCTTCGTTTTCTATTTTATAGACCGCCTGTAAAACTTTTTCTATTCCTTCCATATCTCCATCAATCCATATTCTTCCATTTTGACCTACGAAGATCCGACATCGGGTATACTTCTTTATTAAACCAATCATTGATGCTTTTTTTCCAATAATTCTTGGAACTTTTGAAGGTTCTACATCTATAATGTGGCCTCCCTTGATTTTATACAAATTACGATCATTTAATGTAATCTGCAATTTTTTTGATTCATCGACCTGCAGAACCTTTGCCATTATAGAATCACCATGATTTAAATACTTTTCAGTATCGCCAAATTCTATGTCCCACGGAACTTCATTGACATGGAGAAGGGCAGGATAAGGTGCATTTATATCAACAAGCCAACCAGAGGATAATGCCTCTTGAACAATACCGATGACAAAATCTCCAACAACTGCATCATAACGGCCTTTCAAAGGAACAACATTGACATAATTCGATTTCATGTTTAAAATTCCCAATTTCTCAGAAATTATCTTTCCATTTTCAACAAATGTACCTCTGCCAGCTTGTTGAGATATTAAATCTCCCAAAATCTGACTAGGTATAACAATCTTGCGTTCTCTGTTTTCCATAAAATAATAACCTCTTTAAAATCACTTCAAAATCCTAGTTTCTACATTACCTTTAGTAACATCATTCAATTTATCATAAAAATCAGTTTGCATACCTGCGGGAATTCTAACAATACCTATCCATGAACCGTCCGATTGCCAGTCCTCTCTTTCTAGAACGCCGTAATTACGTGCAACTCCATAAGACTTACCTATATAATGAGGTGGGATTTTAATTGAAACTCTTATCTGTTCCATAGAAATTGGGATGATGGGTCTTAATGCCTCGACGATAATTTTTACTTGCTGATCAACTGGTTTAAATGGATCTATATGAACGCCTGCCTCTTCTATCGCTAATTCAATTCTTTGACGTGGATGAGGTGTTTTTGTTTTTGGATCCATAGCGTTTTTAACAATAATATCAACGATGCGTTTCCTCTTCCTCTCTTGCATCTCATGTCTCTGGTCTGTGGTAAGTTGTATTTCCCCTTTTAAAATAATTTCTTTTGCGACTGCTTCAACATTATCTGTACCAAAATATTTTTGAATTGATTCTTGAGGGGCATGAGTTCCTTTCTTAGAATCCTTAAAAATTGCATCGATTGCAAGAGCTGAAAGAATATCAACTTCCTTACCATCAATTAATTTTTCGGCAGAGTGGGGATCAACAAGAATTTCAAAGTGATCCTCCCCTTTTCGTAATCGCGCAATAACAGCCTCATCAAGACTTACCAAAACTACTTACCTCCGATTGCCTTTGACACATACGATTTTGTTTCTTGAGATGTAAGTATATGGAAATTTACACCTTTTTGTACAATGCCTATCTCAATAGCATCTGGATTTAGTTTTCCTTCAGTCCCTTTATGTAATGCTTTAACACCCAAATCTACGGCCTCTTCCAAGTCCATATCATCCTTATAGTGTTCCTCGAAGTATGCCATTGCACCACTGCGTCCTGCGCCTTCACTACTGGCTTTGTATTCCATCAATGCACCTGAAGGATCCGTTGAAAACAAGCGAGCTCCACTTTCATCTACACCTGCGATTAACAAGGCAGTACCAAACGGACGTACTCCACCATATTGAGTGTAGGTCTGTTTGAAATCACAGATACGTTTTACAAGCGTTTTGATCTGTATTTTTTCATTATAGGTAATTTCATTAATTTGAGCGTCTAAACGAGCTCTATCAATAAGTGCCCTTGCATCTGCAACAAGACCAGAAGTAGCACAACCAATATGATCGTCTATTGTGAATATCTTTTCTATAGAATCGGGTTCTATCAACCGGGAGGCAATTCTTTTATCAACAATTAAAACCACTCCATCCTTAAATTTAACCCCGACAGTAGTAGTTCCTCTCTTCACAGCTTCCCTAGCATATTCAACTTGAAATAATCGTCCATCAGGAGAAAAGACTGTAATTGCTCTATCATACGCCATATTAGCTGGTTGCATTCTTATATCACCTCTTTTACATCTAAATCAATACATATATTATTAGTAATTTTCAACCAAGAATACGCTCTTACTCTATATAGTTTGTGTCATTTAAACTTATGGAGTCAAACTCTTTTTTTATCGCCCCATATTATCTTATGTAACTGTAAACTTAAGCGCACATCTAAACCGTCTTTGAGTATCCAAGAAGATAAATTTTTGGGATTTGAACCCCACAATGGTTGGAAAAAAACATCGCATTTTGGCTTATACTTTAGATAAATATCTTTCGCATAATCATAGTCCTGTTTGTTTTTAACAATAAATTTTAATTGATCATAACTAGTTAGTTTAGAAATATTATCGAAATTCATTTTCTTATGCATGTTTGACGAAGGAGTTTTTATATCAAGGGAAACTAGTAATGATTTCCTACCTGCTATTTTTTCTATGCTTATGCTTCCGTTCGTCTCCAAACATATTTCATAACCCTTCTTTAATAGAGCATTTATTAAATCAATTGTTTCATCTTGCAATAACGGTTCCCCGCCAGTTATACAGATATAGTTGCTAGGAAACTTCTGAATTTGATTTATTATCTCTACCACACTCATTTCTTTTCCATTTTCATAAGCATATGTCGTGTCACAAAAGGTGCATCTTAAATTACAACCTGTAGATCTTATGAAAATGCTTGGCAAACCAGACAATTTTCCTTCTCCTTGGAGAGAGTAAAATATCTCATTGATTTTCATTTGTTACTGTATTTTAGATACTGATTAAAAAATTTACTGAATATAAATTATAACATATTTCAACAAGTAATAAGGAAAAG
>Ga0209635_10001233_pt1 | contig 18948 bp, 16 predicted proteins | sample DeeMarSWOR230_32_FD_187463 | JGI IMG/M metagenome (GOLD analysis project Ga0209635, IMG submission 187463) | Marine sediment microbial communities from White Oak River estuary, North Carolina - WOR-2-30_32 (SPAdes) (version 2) | ecosystem: Environmental > Aquatic > Marine > Intertidal zone >... | reverse complement strand
CTTTTTTCATCAATGCCTCCTATATTTTATTCTATCCAGATTTTAATAACTTTACCTTCTTCCAGAATTTCAAATTCTATGATTCCCCCCTCTTTCATCAGAGTCTTCGTGATCGTATCCAGGTCATACCCTTCCTTTCTCAGTTCGGCTCTTTCTTCTTCAGACATGGAACCCAGGGCAAGGTCAGCCAGAGCCCAGGGAATATTGATCTTTAAGGTCAATTTGCCGTGCGTCCACACTCTGATTTTTAGCAGCAGTGCTCTTCTCTCGGGCATTTCGTCTTCCAAATCCTTCAACGCATCCGGGTCGATCCGGAGCAGGGCTATTTTCGCCCTGTCTCTGAGCTCATCGTCTCTTTCCTCCTGGATAATCTCCTTGAGGACGGGAACCGCTCTGGCCGCAGTCCTTTTATCCTCCACCTGACTCAGCCGAATGGCGGCAAAATACCTGACTACTCGGTTCGAATGAGAAAGCCTCTCTTCAATTTCTGATAGATACGACCTCCTCCCTTTCTCGTAGAGTTTGAAGGCCAAATCGATGATATCTCCTTCCGCATCTTCGGTAAGACCCTTGCTCCGGTCTTTCCGCTCGATGTAATCCTGGTAGGCTCTCAAGGCGTCCTGCTCTTTGCCTCCCTGTTCCTTCAGACACTTGGCTCTGTAGAATACGGCCTGGGAAAACCAGCGACTATCCGGATATTCATCCATGAGCTCTTCCAGCTTTTCCTGGGCTTTCTTCCACTCTTTATCGAAAATCAGGATTTTTGCTTCCTGGAAGAGCTTCTCGTCCGGCTGGGCGTGAGCGTAGGCGTGAAGGAGAAAGATTGCTAAAAAAAGAAGCCCGATGTATAAGACCGATTTTTTTATTTTACATCTCATGTTGTTTCTCCAGCTCTTTTTTTAATAGATTTATCTTCAGTAAAACCTGTTTGTCTTCGATCATTCTCTGAAGCTTATTGACCTCTTGCGCAGAGAGTTGGACGCTGATTTGAGTCAGCTCGTAGAAGAGGAATTCAATCTGATCGCAGATCGCTTTGGCTTTGGCTAACTGGAACCTGTCCAACTGCGGGTTGATGTATTTTTTCTTGGCAAGCAGGTCTCTGGCCTGTTCAGCCGCATACTCGCTCTGCCAGAAGTCCGCAGACCGTTCAGAAGATGACTGGACAAAATCCAGGAGCAGGTACTGGCTTCTCTCCAGATAGTCCAGAGTATCTCTCCTGGCCATCTCCAGCTCCACGTTTTCCAGGAAATCCTGGGGAGCAAAGAATCCTGTCTCCGCTATATCGGTTGGTTGAGGAACTCTGAAGACCATGAACGTGACCAGCGCACCCAGTACAACACCGATGAGGAGACCCGCATAGACTGGCTTCAACCTGGGCTGGAAGAGAAACCCTGCAGCCTTGGTCAGCCAGGATTCGCGATGAGGACGGACCTCTTTCCTGAAGACATTTCTTGATATCTGTGACGGAAGAGCCTCCCAATCGACAGTGGCCATGGCCTCATCTATATCTTCCTGGAAAACATCCGCAGCTTGAGTGACCTTCTTGAATTCTTCGAGTTCTCCCCTGCAGCCGGGGCATTGGTCGAGGTGAGCTTTAAAAAGCTCCCGTTCGTTTTCCTTAAGCTCTCCATAGAGGAAAGCCACCAGGTCTTTTTTTATTCTTTGGCAGTTTATCATAGCTGCCCTCCCATATACGGGGCTACCAAGCCTCTTAAATTTTGAACAGCCTTATAATGAAGAGATTTCACCGTTCCCAGAGAAATCCCTAAAACTTCGGCAATTTCCTTGTATTTGAGCTGGTTATAGTGCTTCATCACGAATATCATTCTCTGTCTCTCCGCCAGCTTCTTGATAGATGCCGAAAATATCGTCCTCAAATCTGAAGCCACCTCGGGATTCTGCCCGTTCTGTGCGGATAAATTCATCTCTTCGACAGGCGTATCGATCTTCAGTTCCCGGTTCTTTCCGTAGTTTTTCCGGTAGTAATCGATGCAAAGGTTTCTGGCGATCTGGAGAAGCCAGTTTTGAAAATTCTCACCCCTCCTGAACATGCTCACTTTTTGATAAAACCTGAGAAAAGTCTCCTGAACGATGTCCAACGCATCATCTCTATTCCGGAAAAAAGAATACGCCAGCAGGAAAACTCTTTTCTGGTAAAGGTCGGTCACGGTCATGAACGCTTCTCTGTCTCCTTCTTTGATTTTTTCGATAAGAGCGTAGATATCCTCATGTGCATAGTTTCCATTTCCTTCCAGCTTTTTGTCTTCAGCCAATTTTTTTTTGTACTCGAACGTTTTTTCTAATCCAGCCAAATTAAAATCTTCCCGATTGAAACTTCATAGTGTAGAACGAGAAGATTTTTAAAAAGGTTCACTCCTAATTTAATAAATTTGGGGTCGCATCTCAACATTCGACATTTCTTTTTGTTTATTTGGCTTAGGGGAAAAACTTGTGGCCGAAAGGAGATTTTGTATTTATCCCTTGAACTTCTCAGTAATAAGGCCTTCCTCTGATTGACTCTCTCCAGAGAAATGTCGAATGTTGAGATGCGACCCCTTACTTATACCGGAGCCAGCGGACGATTTCCGCGAATTTCGGGGGCTTGCCGTACATTAAAATCCCCACCCTGAAAATCTTAGCCGCCAGCCAGGTCATTGCGAGTACCGCCAGGATGAGGAGGACGATTGCGCCCCCAACCTGAATAAAGGGAGGGAGCAGGACGGAAACGCGGAGCATCATGATGATCGGGGCAAATAACGGGAACAGGGACAGAACCACAGAGAGTGTACTGTCAGGGCTCCTGATGACAAAAATCAGGAGCAGCAAGGGGAGGATCAAAAACATAGTAATAGGCATGATGAGCTGCTGGGCTTCTTTTTCTGAATTCACCATCGAGCCTACAGCGGCATATAAAGTGGCGTAGAGAAAATAACCCAGAATGAAGAAAACCACAAAGTATACAAAAATATACGTCGGGATGCTTACCAGGTTGAAATCTGCCCCAGCAGGGATAAGCGTTTGACTGTACTGGGTCGCCGCCAAGCCGAATACGGCCCAGATAGAAAATTGAGTCAGACCCACTGCCCCGATTCCCAGAATCTTTCCCAGCATGAGCTGAAAGGGTCTTAAAGAGGAGAGGATGACTTCCACCACCTTTGAACTTTTTTCCTCGATAACACCCCTCATGATCACAGAGCCGTATATTAAAATGGCCATGTAGAGAATGAGTGCCAGAAAGTAGGAGACCATGAATGTCCCCATCGTATCTTTTTCTTCTCCTTTTTTCGTCACTTTAATGGGTGTCAATCTCACACGTTTGATATACTGTGAAACCTTCTGGGGGTCCAGGCCTTCTTTCCTCAGCCTCTTCTCGATGATGACGCTGTTCAAAGCCTCATTGAGTTCCGCTAACTCCTGAATATCTGTTGTATGCTGCGCGACATATTCCATATCTCTTTCCTCAGGTTTTTCTTTTTTCGCGGCTGTCTCTATGTCTTCAACCTCGAGCACATCTTCGGGGACCAGTATATAGGCAGAGAGTTCCTCCTTCAGGACTTTTTCGTTCAACTCTTTCTTCAATTCGTCGACACTAACTCCGGGAAGAAGCGCAGTCTTCTTGAGGACATAACGGCGAAATCCATCATCAAGCCTGTAATCCTCCTGACCGAGTTTTGTATCCAGGTCCAGAAAGATTTCCTGGCTGAGATCAACCACTCCGATGGTTTTCTGCTTATCCACTGCGACTGTACTCATAACTACCGGAATGACAAGGATAGCCACCATCATCACCGGACCCAGGATGGTTCCGATGATAAAGCCCTTTGTCCGGACAATCTGAATATACTCTCTCTTAATGACTGACAGTATCTTCCTCATCTCTGACTCCTTTTCCACCCACTTTATCGATAAATATGGCATTCAACGAGGGTTCCTGGACCTCATACTTGTTGATATTTATCTTCCCCACCAGTTTCCGGAGAAGAGCCTGGGGGTCGGAACGTTCTTTAAGCTTTATCTCCATGAATTTTCCGTAATCATCGATTTTCTCTACCTCAGGAAAATCTTGGATAAAGCCGGCATCACCGTCGTAATCCAGGACCACGGTATTTTTTCCATACTGTTTCTTGATCTGGCTCAGGTTTCCCTCCAGGACCATCTCCGCTTTATTGATCAAACAGATGTCATCACAGATCATCTCGACCTGCTCCATGCGGTGAGTGGAAAACACGATAGTTCTTCCTTTTCCCTTCATCTCCAGCATGATATCCTTCAAAAGCTTGGTGTTCACCGGGTCCAGGCCGCTGAAGGGCTCATCGAGAATGATCAGCTCTGGCTGATGGATGACAGTCACGATAAACTGCAGCTTCTGCTGCATCCCTCTCGAAAGCTCCTCGACTTTTTTGGCTTTCCATTCCACCAGATCGAACCTCTCCAGCCAGAAATCAATCTCCTTCCGGGCTGGGTCGCCTCTCAGGCCTTTCAGTTCAGACAGAAAAAGAAGAAGCTCGCCCACTTTCATCTTGGGATAAAGCCCCCTGTCCTCAGGAAGGTACCCTATCCGCTCTTTCATTTCGTCGTCCATCCTCTGATCCAGGATTTTGATCGAGCCTTCATCAGGGATGATTATGTTCATCACCATGCGGATAGTTGTTGTTTTTCCCGCTCCGTTGGGTCCCAGAAGGCCGTAGATCTTTCCTTCCGGGATCGTGAACGAGAGTTTTTTGACCGCGTAAAAATCGCCGAATTTCTTTGTGATGTTTTCAATCTCCAAGGCATTCATGTCATTTTCCTTTTAGAGGTGAGATTATTCTTCTGAATCGGATAACGCACTAGACTCATCAAAAAAAACATGATTAGAGTGAACCTCTCTCATACGACCTATAAATATAACCTATATCTATGCTAAATCATAACTTTCTTTCTCTGAATTACGTAGTTTATATATCTAATATACGACTATAATTAAGTACGGTTTTCTGCTATATTTTATTCGCACTCAAAATCGAGAATGTTTCCTTATTGAAAAGGAGAAAAAATGAAAAGAGGAAAATACATACTGATAATAATTCTGATATTTATCGTTCTGGGCCTGGCGGCTGTCGTATCGCTCTTTTTCTACGAACTCGGAAAACCTCCTACCGTAAAAACCCGCTCGTACCTGGAACTCAAGTTATCCGGACCGATTCAAGAGAGAGCGGTTCCGGATTTCATGATGACCATGTTTACAGGAATGCAACCTCTCTCGATGCACGACATCTGGATGAACATCCAGAAAGCCAAAGTGGACAGCCGGATAAAATCTCTCGTCCTGCAGATCGGTTACCTTCAATGTGACTGGGCTAAAGCGAACGAAATAAGGGAGGCCATCCTGGACTTTAGAAAAACAGGAAAAAAAGCCTACGTCTACATAGAAGAAGCTCCTGAGTTTGACAAGGAATACTATCTGGCCACAGCCTGCGACCGGATCATCCTCCATCCTCTGGGCTATATGGGCATCAACGGCATCGGAGGATACATCCCCTTCTTCAAGAGAACCCTGGATAAACTTGGGATCGAAGCGGAAATCGAACATGTCGAAGAATACAAGACAGCCTACAACATGTTTACAGAAAAAGGTTTTACTCCTGCTCACCGGGAAATGATGGAATCTCTCTACAGTGACCTTTACTCCCACTATGTCAAAGGGATAGCCGAAGCCAGAGGAAAGACCGAAGAAGAAATCAGAGGGCTGATTGACCACGGCACATTCCATGGAGAACAGGCGTTAGAGGCAGGGTTGGTCGATAACCTTCTGTATTGGGACGAATTCGAAAACATCCTCAAAGACAAAGGAAGAAGCCTGTACAAAATCACTCACCAGCAATATGCGAAAATCAAGCCGGCTTCTCTGGGTATATTCAGAGGAAAAAAGATTGCCCTCATCTACGGGATAGGGCCTATCCATACCGGGGAAGGCGCCTATCAAACCATGGGCGGAGCGACGACCGCCCGCGCCCTGAGAAGAGTCAGAAAAGACAAATCCATCGCTGCCGTCGTCTTCCGAGTGGACAGCCCGGGTGGCTCGGCGGTGGGATCAGACGTGATCTGGAGAGAAGTCTATTTGACAAAAAAGGAAAAACCGATAGTCGTCTCCATGTCCGATATGGCTGGCTCGGGCGGGTACTGGGTATCCATGGCTGCCGATAAAATCGTCGCCCAGCCTCAGTCACTCACCGGATCCATCGGAGTGATCTCGGGTAAATTCAATATGGCCCGCTTCTACGAAAAACTGGGAATCACATCGGAAAAGATCACTTACGGGGAAAGGGCGGACCTGTATTCGTCTCACAGGAGCTTCACTTCTGAAGAAAGAGCTCTCCTCAAAAAAGAGATTCTGTGGCTTTATGACAAATTCCTCGCCAAAGTCGCAGAAGGAAGGAATATGAGCAAGGAGGAAGTCGACAGAATCGGGAAAGGACGAGTCTGGACAGGAAGCCAGGCTAAAGAACACGGCCTGGTGGATGAGCTCGGGGGATTATCGCGATCGATCGAGCTGGCTAAGGAACTTGCAGGTATTCCGGCTGAGGAAGGAGTCAGGCTTGTTATCTGGCCAAAAAAAATCTCACTCTGGGAAGCTTTCATGGGAAGGTGGTTCGCTTCGACAAAAACCGGTCTTCATCCTGAACTGGAAAAAATACTTTCCGTGTTTAAAATGCTGGGAAGTGAGAAAAATTTGGCGCTCATGCCTTTCTGGTTCACCTTAGAATAAAAAGCAGGGATTGCCACGCTTCGCTCGCAATGACATTAAAATCACGGGATGACTGCACAAAGAAATTGGGGACTGTTCCCAATTTCTTCCACCTATCTTTATGAGATTGCCACCTCGCTTCGCTCCTCGCAGTGATAACTCTTTCAATACGCATAAGATGAGGGGCAGATCATCCGGAAGTCACAAAAACTGCAGTTGTGCCAATCGGGACGGGCAGCGAAATCATGAGCCCGGATGCCCGTTTCCGCCTCCTTGATTTTCTCCACAGCCTTATCCAGCTTCCTCCCTTCTTTTGATGCATGTCCGATAATATCCGACTCTAAAAAATGGAGCTGTGTTTCAACAAGAGAAGCCTCTTGTGTTTTGAGGAAAGAGAGAGCATACAAATCCATCTGGAGGCTATCCCTGGTTCTTTTATCCGCTTCTTTCTGCCCCTTAATTTCAGTGGCTTTATAATCGACGATAACCGCGCCTGCCTCGGATAGATCGATTCTGTCCCAGCGGCCGATAAACTTCACATCATCCATCTGCCACTTGAAACTCTTCTCTAGAAAACGAGGGAGCTGTCCGGAATCTTCCTCTCTGCGGTAGAACCGGCGCAACGCTTTTCTTCCCGCTTTCTTTCTCATCTCTTCATGTTCCCGGCTGAGAAATCCCTCGTTAATCCACCGCTCTTCATAGGCATCCAGTAATTTTTCCAATGACAGCTTTTTTCCTGACATCTTGCTGTGCAGGTAGAAATGAATCGTGCTGTGAAGAACCCGACCGAATATGAGGTTATGATGAGGAAGAACAGGAATTCGCATGATATGCCTGTATTTGTACCGGAGAGGACAGGTCAAATAATCATCCACCTGGAAATAACTTAAAGTCAAGACTCCTTCGACCTTTTCCTCTGAAACAACTTTGGGCCGTGGAGCCGACTCCGCATACCTCTTGATCTCTTCCAGGGGGGAAGTCTGAAGGACCTCATCACTCATTTTGGAAAGATCAAAGACTTCAAGCACAAAAGGGCTGACTTTTTTCAACCGCTTCAAACCGTAATCCCTGGCCCAGGTCAAATACAGGAATTTTTTGGCTCGTGTCATTCCCACATAGAAAAGTCTCCTCTCTTCCTGGAAGTAAATCTTCTCTTTCTGTTCAAACCCATATGCGGCTCCTTTGGGAACCTTATCCTTCAGTATTCTATCGGGAATGGGAATCTTTTCTTTTCTCTCTCTTCCTGGAAACCTGTCACTAATCAGGCTAACCATAAAGACAACGGTAAACTCTAATCCTTTAGCTTTGTGGACCGTGAGCACATTGACGGCATCTGCCTCTAATTCGGCTTCAGCAGTGGCAGGATTGTCCCCCACCTGCTGGAGAAGGTCGAGATATCTGGCAAAAGAATAGATGGAATCATCTTCGGTCAGCTCGGAGAAATTTTTCACCTTGTCAAAGAAAATCCGGATATTCTTTATTTTCAGCTCAGTCTCAGGGCTCATTCCCTCAACCAGATCTTTCAGATAGCCACTCCGCTCGATAAAAGAATAGATCACTCTCCCGGCATTCTGGGAGCTTGAGAGTTTGACGAAATAAAGTATGTCCTCAAATATTCTCTTGATTCTGGCTCGGGTTGAATTTGAGATTTCAACAGGATTCTGTCCCTCATATATTTTTTTAAAAACTTTATGTAGAGGAAGATTCTTTTTATGAGCATGGTTGGAGATAACGGTCAAATCATACGGGTCCACCTTGTAGATTTCCGACAATGCCAGATAAATAAGACTTTTGCTGTCTTCAAAATCGGTCAGTGCTTTGATAAAAGAGATAAGGATCTTCACTTCTTCCTGGGAGTACAGCCCCCGGCTTCCCGAAAAGCGGAAGGGTATCTCTTTCATGTTCAAAGCCCGGAGGAAAGGATCGGCATCCGCATTCCTTCTGACCAGGATGGCTATATCTCCATACTTAAGCCCTTCCTTCACCCTCTCTTTTATGATGCGGGCTACTTCATCTGCTTCCTGGGAGAGTGTGTCGAACGGAAGCCTGTAGATGCATTTGCCATCGCTGTGTATGGTGGACTCGAGCTTCTTATCGATCTCTTCTTCGAACTCCAGACGGTCTGGGTTATTCTTTCTGATTAGCTGACTGGCAGAATCGAGGATGTCTTGAGTGGAGCGGTAATTAATGTTGAGAACAACTTTCTTATAATCCGGATAAATCTTCCGAAAATTGCGGATGTTACTTAAAGACGCCCCTCTAAAACGAAAAATACTCTGGTCATCGTCTCCACAGACAGTCAGGTTTCTGTGTTTGGCTGCCAGGAGTTTCAGGAGCTCGAACTGGATATAGTTTGTGTCCTGGAATTCATCAACAAGAATGTATTTGTATTTCTCTTGAAACTCCTTCAGTATGGAGGGCCTCTTCCTGAAAAGCTCAACGACCAGCAAAATCTGGTCTTCGAAATCAATCTTTCCTTCCTTCTTCAACAACTCTTGATAGCTTTCGTACACGCGTGAGACTTCCAGGTGCTTTTGGGCTTCCTCTTTCTCCGCTTTGTTTGTGGCTTTCTTGATAAGCTCCTGGGAATATTTCAGGTACCCATCAGGCTTGATGTCTTCCTGTTTCAGCCTTTTGATGGCATTCAGGAGCTCCTGGATGTGCTTGGCCGGATAACTGAGGGGGCGGTAATATTTCAAAGGGAATTTGAAGAGATTTTCTCTGAAGAAAATGGCCTGTTCCACATCATCAAGAAGCTTGAAATCAGGTGAATACCCCAATTCAATCCCGTAATCTCTCAGAACCCGCTCCCCGAATGAATTGAATGTACTGATCTCGACAAAAGAATAGCTGTATGGAATCAGAAGGTCCACTCTCTCCTCCATCTCATTCGCGGCCTTCTCAGTAAATGTGACGGCAAGGATTTCTTCTGGTTTGGCAAGCTTGGAGGCTATGAGATAGGCAATCCGGTGCGTGATGACTTTTGTTTTCCCCGTCCCTGCCCCGGCGATGATGAGAAGCGGACCTGATCCATGGTTCACAGCTTCTTTCTGGACAGAGTTCAGAGTATCCAGCAAATTGTGCAAGCTTTCATCATGGAGTGATCGGGACATATTCAAAACGAGAAGAAAAGCGTTTTATTTTTTTTTATCGACGATGACGATCTCGTCCGGTTTCTGCAGCCACAGCTTCTCTCGGGCTTTTTTCTCCACTGCTTTCGGATTGGTTCTCAACTCCTCAATCTCCCTCTCCAGTTTTCTTTTTTTCTCCTCGAGCCGCTCAACTTCTTGAAGCAAACCTTTCTGCACCTTTTGGGTTCGATAAATTTCGATGAGTCCCTTCTTCCCAAAAAAAGAGGCCAGGAACAGGACCAAGAAGAAAGACACCAATGCGATAATGATAATTTTCTTCCTAAAAGATAAATTGGTTTTTTCTTTCTTCTCCCTCAAGAAATCAACTCCATTCCCAAATCTATGAGTCTCTTGACTTCATTCTTTGTGCCAGATTCCGCATAGTATCGCATGAGAGGCTCTGTCCCTGATAACCGAAAAAGAAGCCAATCATCATCAGAAAAATCCAATTTAAGCCCATCGATCGTTTCGACATTCACGACTTTCCTGTCTCCGAGCTTTCCGGGAGGATCCTTAGTGATCTTTCTCAATTTTCTCTCAATATCCACGCTCAAAGGAACGCTTTTTCTCTCACCCACTCTTTTTCCGTATTTTCGGAACAAATCATTAATCAGCTCCGAGAGAGTTTTTCCGGATGAGGCCATCATTTCCGCAACAAGAAGACCGGCAAATATTCCATCTTTCTCGGGAAGATGGTCTTTTATAGCAATACAAGCGCTTTCTTCTCCTCCAAAAATAATTTTTTTCTTTAAAAAAAGGTCTGCCAGGAATTTGAAACCCACAGGGGTTTTATAGAGAGGAAAATCATTTTTTCTGGCTATCCGGTCGATAAGATGAGTCGTGGCCACTGAACGGGCCACTCCTCCCTTCCAGTTCTTTGTTGTCACAAGATAATCCAACAATAAAGAGATAATCAAATTCTGAATGATGAAATTTCCTTTTTCATCCACAACTCCGAAACGGTCGCCGTCAGCGTCGGTGGCTATCCCAAGATGACACTCCTTCTCCCTGACGAGAATCTTCAACTCCTCAAGATTTTCCTCAGAACAGGAGGGAGTGATTCCTCCAAAATAGGGATCGATAAATCCGTGGATTTCCTCGACTGGAACATGATTTTCTTCCAGAATCTCATCCAAGTATTCTCGGCTGGCTCCGTAGAGCAGGTCCACCGCGACTTTGATTTTTGACTTGCGAATCAGCTCAAAATCAATCTTATCCTGAATAAACGCCAGATAATCATCCTGAAGGTCAATTTTCTCCACAAACTCGGTCTTGGGATAATAGGGACAGACTGGATGCTCTCTTTGAAGGGCTTTAATTTCCTCTTCGATTTTATCTGTTTCTTCCGGCATCGCAGGCGCACCAGTCTCTGTGTTGTACTTGAGACCGTTGTATTCAGGAGGATTGAATGAAGCCGTGAAGTTGATTCCTCCTTGAGCTTTTCTCTTAATCACCTGGTAAGCCAGAGCCTGGGAAGGCGCATCCCTGTCTGACAGAAACACATGAATCTGGTTGTGAGATAGAACCTTTGCCGCCTCAAACGCATATCTCTCTGAGAGAAAACGGGTATCGTAGTCCACTATGATTGATATTTTCCTGTCTGGGAACTTCTTCTTCAGATTATTGGCTATTGCCTGAACAACTGTCCTGACATTCTGGAAAGTGAATTCTTCCCCCATTATAGCTCGCCACCCCGAAGTGCCGAATGTAATCATCTTTTTTTCAAAATTATCACAAGAACAGAGGAAAAGCAACTGCCTAAATGGGGTCAGGGCTCGACATTCGACATTTTTCATACATATCTCTTCTCTTTTTTACCTTGTTGAGTATCAAGGAAAAGCCCACTGATTAAGATCTTTGAACGAGAAATGTTAAATGTTGAGACGCGACCCCATCTTATTGTATCTTAATAGCAATGTCGGTAATGCAAAATCGCTCTCTGGCGGGAATATTCCTCGTCTCATCAGCGACCCTCTGCCTGGAACTATCTTTGACAAGGTATTTTTCTATCTCCCAACAGTACCATTTTGCTTTTTTGGTGGTCAGCATTGCTTTCATGGGATACGGAGCCAGCGGGTCGTTTTTATCTTTTCTGAAGAAACGTGAATCAATTGACCGCGATAAATTCCTCTCCTGCAGCTCGCTACTCTTTTCTCTGACCATACTCGCAAGCTTCTTTCTATGCAATCTCCTTCCTTTCGACTTCATCAAACTCTCCTGGGATAAGGGTCAAATCACCCTCATCTTTCTCTACTACTTCCTCCTCAGCATTCCTTTCTTTTTCGCTGGCCTCACAATATCATTCGCTATTTCCAGTGCTTCAAGTCTCGTGAACAAGATATACTTTTCAGATCTGTTGGGGGCAGGAACCGGTACACTCTTCGTTCTAGTCGTCTTTTTGCCCAGGGGAGATCGAGGAGTCATCCTCTTCGTGTCATTCCTGGCTCTTCTCTCTTCTCTTCTTTTCAGCACAGGGAGGTCAATACGCTTCAAGTCCCTTCTGGCCTGCCTCTTGGCCGGAGAAATCGCTCTCTTTCTGCTCGCTCCTTCCTGGCTAAGCTTCAGAATTTCTCCCTATAAGGCTCTTCCTGTTGCTTTAAAATTTCCTCAGGCAAAACACGTTCTCACGAAATGGAACGCTGTTTCTCGCGTCGATATCCTGGAGTCAACCGCCCTCAGATACGCCCCTGGATTGAGTCTCCTGTATGATAAAACACTTCCGCCTCAATTCGGTCTTTCCATAGATGGAGAAGAGCTTTCTGCCATCACCGCCATGGGAAACAGACAAAATCCCTCCTTTGAATTCCTTTCCTTTCTTCCTGCATCCCTGGCCTATTCCTATGTTGAACGCCCCCACACTCTTCTCATCGAGCCAAAGGGAGGTCTGGATGTTCTTTCTGCCCTTTATTTCAACGCAGGTCAGATAAAAGTAATCGAGAGAAATCCGCTTACCTTGAAGCTCCTCCGAAAGGAATTAGCTGACCCCACCGGAAACCTCTATAATCAAAAAAATATTCAGTTCTTATCCGCCAACAGCCGTACAGCCTTAAAACAGGAAAAAGGCACATACGATTTAATCGTTTTTTCCCTGACAGATGTGTTCGGTGCGACAGGAACAGGCCTGCATGGATTCAGCGAAAATTATCTGTATACTGTCGAATCATTTGCCCATATCTTGAATCGATTATCCCCGAACGGGCTCATCAGTATGACTCTCTACCTCCTTCCGCCTCCCAGACATGAGTTAAAACTTCTTGCCACCTGGATTGAGGCAATGGAAAGGAGCGGCCTGGACCCAGCCTTGCATATGATTACCCTCAGAAGCTGGGGAACCATCAGCTTCTTCATAAAAAAAAGCTCTTTCACCCCGCAAGAAATCCAAAAATTAAAAGACTTCTCAGCCAAATGTCTTTTTGACCTTGTCTACTACCCGGGAATCAAAGCGGAAGAAGTCAACCTCCACAACATCCTGGACAACCCCCTCTACTACAACCTCACGCTTCAGCTTCTCTCTCCTCCAGAAAGAGAGGAGCTTTACAGAGGTTATCTCTTTCAAATAAAGCCTGCAACCGATAACCGTCCCTTTTTCTCTAATTTTTTCAAATTAACCAAGCTGAAGGCCACTTATCGAGTCCTTGGCCAGAAATGGCTCCCTTTTCTTCAAGGTGAATTTCTGGTGCTCCTTCTCCTTATCCAATCCATCATTATCGCTTTTATACTGATACTACTGCCTCTGCATGTTTTACGAAGGCGGGAAAAAAGAAAAAAAGGCGTATCCGTAAAAACCTTTTTCTACTTCGGTTCAATCGGGATGGCATTCATGTTCGTAGAGATAATTTTTATCCAGCAATTCATCCTCTTCCTGGGGCATCCCCTCTATTCGACTTCAGTCATAATCTTTTCTCTACTTTTCGCTTCCGGTGTCGGGAGTTTCTTTTCAAAAAAAATCCTTGGCCGGGATTTGAGAAGAAACCTGAGAAAAAGCCTTCTCATCTGTGCAGGTCTCGTTGTTCTCTATCTCCTTCTCTTGCCTTCCTTTTATGATCTTTGCATTCACCTCAATCCACCCTTAAAAATGGGACTGACGTTCTTGACTGTGTTTCCCCTTGGCTTCCTGATGGGATTTCCTTTCCCTACAGGAATCCGGCTTCTCGCCGAGCAGGAGAAAGGGCTTATTCCCTGGGCATGGGCAACCAATGCTTTTTCTTCAGTCGTTAATTCAATATCTGCTCTGATGATCGCCTTCTGGGCCGGTTACAGCCTTGTGCTCGTCCTGGCTTCCAGTGGGTACTTATTGGCTCTCCTTTTTGCTGATTTCTCCCACCATAGGAACAAATCGCACATCTAATATGTTCCTCGTCTTAGGCTTGCCCTTGGTTTTGGTCACCAGGGTAAGGGACTGAAAATAGAGGGTGCTCCCCAAGGGAATGATGAGCCTCCCGCCTTCCCCCAGCTGTTTGATCAGAGGAGGAGGAATATGATTGGCCGCGCAGGTGACGATAATGGCGTCAAAAGGGGCATGCTCCTCCCAGCCAAAATAGCCGTCACCCCATTTGACATGAACCTGGTCATACTTCAGCGTCTTCAGGGTTTCTCCTGCCTTTTTCGCCAGCTTCTCCCTTATCTCGATCGAATACACTTCATCTGTCAAGTGAGCCAGAACAGCCGCTTGGTAGCCTGAACCCGTGCCAATCTCCAGGACTTTCTCTCCCTCTTTCAGCTTGAGACTCTGAGTCATTATAGCAACGATATATGGCTGGGAAATCGTCTGGCCCTCATCTATCTCGAGAGGGTAATCATCGTAGGCATGGCTGCGCAGGCCAGGCCTGACAAAAAGATGACGGGGTACCTTCCTCATTGCATCCAGAACTTGTTTATCTGTTATATCCCGTCCCTGGAGCTGCCTCTGGACCATCGTCTCTCTCTTTTTGGAATAGACATCCTCCTCATCACAAAGAGAAAGAAAAGGGATAGAAAAAATGACTGCCATCCCGATTATACCTTTGAGAAATAGACTTTTATTCATGATGTTCTCCTGGGGGTCAGACTTTATCAAGACCATAAGATACGCCGCTCAATTCAAGCCACCTGGCATCGTCTCTGACAAGGCTTGACCCCTGTATTTTCTATTTTATCCCCATTCTCAATAAAAAAAAAGCAGGATTAGGGGAAAAAAGGGACAGGCCCCTTTTTTGAGGGCTGTCCCTTTTAGTCCTTATGTTTAGGAAAAGAGGGACTGTCCCCCTTATTTATAAAAAGGGGCCTGTTGTGCCCGCCCAATAATTCAGTAACGTTTTTCTAATGCGAACGGAGTGAAGCAATCTCAGAAAAGAAATGTATTTTCCTTTAAGAGATTGTTGCGCTTCATCGCAATGACACTTTTGCCTTCAATATCGTCACCAAAAGAGATACCTAATTACTGAGCACAAGCAACAGTCTCCTTTTTTCCGTTTAAAAAAACCGACGTAAGTCCTTGAAAAAACACATCATCGGTGCTGATGAGGCCCTTAACCCCTAGGGGTGAGAAAATCCAATCAAAATTCACCCTATGATATCCTCTCCTCTGGCGATTGACCTTAAAGCCAATCTTTGTAAACTTATGAGAACAGTCAAAATTAAAAATGAATATTTTCAAAAATGAGGCGAGCTTGGCACTAAGAGAAAATTTGAAACGACAAGCCGTTATTAATTTTAGAAAGAATAAAGTGACTAAAATTGTCCAAAATGACCACAAAAAATGTACAAAAATTGGCACTCTAGCAGATAAAAATTTGGTGATTTTTTGAATTGACAAAGGATAATTTTTTTGATAATAGTAACTTAACGAAAATGAGCGAAATCACTCAACAGCCAAAAATGCGTAAAGCTGTATATCCCGGTTCTTTTGATCCCATCACAAACGGACATGTGGATATTATAAAAAGAGGTTTAAAGATTTTTGACAGAATTCTCGTTGCCGTACTGGAAAATCCGAAGAAAAAACCTCTTTTCTCCGCTGGAGAGAGAGTGAGCATGATCAAGGAGATTTTTGCCGGTCAAAAAAATACAGAAGCCAAAGCCTTTCACGGCTTGCTCGTTGAATTCGCGAAAAAAAACGACGCCAAGGTCGTTATCAGGGGGCTAAGGGCTATCTCAGACTTTGAGTACGAATTTCAAATGGCTCTGATGAACATGAAACTCGACCCGGAAATCGAAACATTTTTCATGATGCCCAACCTCAGTTATTCTTTCCTCAGTTCAAACATGGTGAAGGAGATCTTCATGTTGGGCGGTTGCCTCAAGGATCTGGTGCCAGATCAAGTCGAAAAAAAACTCAGGGAAAAATTTAAAAATAAGCACCCAAGCTTAAATTTATGAACACAAGGGAGAAAGAAGAATGTTTGGTTTGGGTAAAGAGAAAGCAATAGTCGGGCTGGACATCGGCTCTTACGCCGTAAAAGCTGTCGAGTTTAAATCAAAGAAAAAAGGCGGAGAAGAAATCTACGAAGTCCAGAAGATAGGTTTGGAATTCCTGCCGCATGATGCCATAGTCGAAGGGACAATCATGGATTCGACTGCTGTGTCTGAGACCATAAAAATGATATTTGACGAGAATAAAATCACGAACAGAAACGTTGTCATTTCCCTCTCCGGGAGCTCAGTGATTATCAAAAAAATATCTCTTCCCTCTATGGATACCGAAGAATTGGCAGAATCCATCATCTGGGAAGCCAGGCACAATATTCCCTATCCCTATGAAGAAACCGCCGTGGATTACGCTATCCTGAAACCCGCTGCCGGTTCAGAGGATAAAAACCTTGACATCCTGCTTGTCGCGGCAAAAAAAGACAAAGTCACAAATTACAGCAATGTCGTCCAACAAGCCCGTAAAAATCTGCTTGCTATAGAAGTGGATGCGTTTGCTCTTCAAAATGCTCTGGAAATCAATTACCCAGAATTATACCGGGAAAAGACGGTGGCTCTGATAAACCTCGGTGCAAACACCACTAACATCATCATCATCAAAAAAGAGAAGCCTCAATTATTCCGGGATCTCTCCATAGGCGGGTCCTTTATCACCGAAAACATAAGAAAGGACCTTGGGCTCAGTGTCGATGATGCTGAAAAAGTCATCAAAGGGATTCCAGCCAAGGATATTCCACCCGAGCAAATCGAAACAGTTCTGAACACGAACATCGAGAACCTCCTCGAGGAAATCGAAAAAACTTTCTCTTTCTATGAAGCAGGGGAAGGAGGAGAGAGGAAAGTCGAAAAAATACTCTTGAGCGGTGGATTAGCAAAACTGAAAGATCTTCCCAAGTTCTTCGAACAGAAGTTCGGCACAGAAACCGAAACTTTCAACTCTTTCCGGAATATCTATTATAACGAAAAAAAATTTGACGCTGTCTATTTCCAGGAAATGGCCGCCTTGTTTGGAGTGGCCACTGGATTAGCAACCCGAAAAATGGAAGAGTAAAGCCATGATACGAATAAACCTATTAAAAGAAGAACCAAAAGCCCCGATTGTTAAAGAAGAAGAGGCCGTAAGGGAAAGAAAACCCTTTCCGATGACTTCCCTTCTCGGGCTTTTTGTCATTGTTGCGGTCGCCCTCGGCTATCTTCAATTCAACGCCCTCAAGAAAGAAAGGAATCTCCTGAACGTAGCCGAAGAAGAGAAGAACAAACTCAAAGATGTCCTGTCCAAGTTAGATACGGTCCAGGGGCAGCAGGATCTCATCCTGAGAAAGATCGACCTCATCAACCAGCTAAAAGCTCAACAGGGAATCGCAGTCAGCATTCTAGATGAGATCAGCAAACAAATTCCCCAGTGGGTTTGGTTGACCGAGGTTACTTTCAGCAGACAACAGATCCAGATAAGAGGAAGAGCTACAGATAACAACATGATTTCCGATTACATCTATAACCTGGAAACAAGCCCCTATTTTACAAACGTCGATCTCAAGAGCACTACCCGCAGGCAGGTTAGAGGTGACGAATACTATGATTTTTCTTTATCCGCAATGTATGTGATTCCTCAACCACCTCAGCCTCCAACCAAAGCCGGGCAAAAAGGAGCCAACTAAAATGAAAGACTGGCCATGGTACGGACATCTTGTTTTGATAGGCATTATGGCGGCGCTCCTTTATTTTGTCTGGTTCAAACCTAAAAACGATCAACTGCAAAACCTCAAGGTCGAAAGGGATAAAGTAGAAAGGGAAGTCACGACTCTCCGGGCAAAAAAGAGACAACTGGATAAAATCGAAGCGGAAATTGCGGTCTTGAATCAAACTCTCCAAGAGCTCGAGGCTATCATCCCTCAGAGGAGAGAAATATGGAACATTCTGGGAAACATGCAGGAGCTCGCCAACAATTCCCGCCTCATTCTCGATAAGTTTGATGTTCAAGGAGAAATCCGGAAGGAATTTTACTATGAGTGGCCCATCAACCTGGAAATGACCGGTGACTACCACAACCTCGCGCTCTTCTTTGACCGACTGAGCAACTTTGCACGCCTCTTTAACATAGAGGATTTTTCGATAAAAGCGATCCAGAGACAGACCGCCACCAACACCATTTCCGCCACATACACAGCCAAGACGTACATCTTCCGCGAAGAAGCTCCAGCCAAAAAGGAGAAAAAATCAAAAAGGAAGTAAAAAATGAAAAAAGCACTGTCTTTTTGTCTTATGGCCTGTTTTCTTTGTCTGTGCGCCCAAATCGCCTTAAGCCAACAAGCAAAACAGGAAACCACGCAGGAAGAAAAACAGGCTATGGAGAAAGAAATCAGCGAAATAATGCCGAAAAAGACAAAGCCCTCTTATTCCCGTGCAGGAAGGAGAGACCCTTTCAGGGATTTACTCGCTGAGCAGGAAGCAGGGCCCGCGTCGGGAAGAGAAGGAGAACCTCAGGTCTCTGTTGAGAATATTAATGTTATCGGGATCGTCAAGGCAAGAGGACAGTTCACCGCGGTAGTCACTGGTGCTGAGGAATTTCCCCTTTTCATCAAAGTCGGTCATAAATTTTCCGATGGCTTCGTTCTTTCGATTGATGAGACAAAAGTCATCTTCCGCAAGACACAAGAAAGAGGCTCTCCTTTATTTAAGCCAAAA
>Ga0209635_10001231_pt1 | contig 18953 bp, 11 predicted proteins | sample DeeMarSWOR230_32_FD_187463 | JGI IMG/M metagenome (GOLD analysis project Ga0209635, IMG submission 187463) | Marine sediment microbial communities from White Oak River estuary, North Carolina - WOR-2-30_32 (SPAdes) (version 2) | ecosystem: Environmental > Aquatic > Marine > Intertidal zone >... | reverse complement strand
TTTCCCTTCAGCCTGCGGTCAAACGAGCCATCCCAGTTGCGGACAGGAACTGCAAAGGGCATAGCAGCAGAAGCATCTCGCTATCTTAGCCCTCCCTTTTGATTCCTCCCCTGCTGGGAGCGATGACGGCAGAGATTCTTTGCCACTTGACCCTTCTATGATAGGGGCCAATCCCTTATCTCCAACTCACGCAGGTAGCCCGGTCATAGGCCATAACCCGCTTTCGGGTTCGGCTGCGGGGCACGTCCAGCCTGTCCAGCTCCCCCTCCACCTCTGCGGTGCGACCGTGAAGGAGGTATGAGCGGTAGGGCTCAGGTATCCTTTCCTCCTCCAGCTGGTGGACGATGACGCCCAGCCGGAAGGAGAGGGTCTCAAACCACGGGTGCACCACCCGGTTGTCGACCATCACATTGACCACCGACGTCCTCCCCGAATCGAAAGCGCGATACAGTGCAGGCCCGATCTCCTCAGCCTGGGTGACATATTCCGCGTGACAGCCTATGGCCTCATACATCCTGTCATATCTGAGATTGGGCAGGTAATCCCAGGAGTCCACCTGCCCCTGGAACCAGCAGTCCACCCCTCCCGCCAGGCTTCCATGATTACATACCAAGTACACCACGGGCAGCTTATAGCGCAAGGCCGTCTCCATATCCCCACCACCCATGCCCAGGCTAGTGTCGCTGGTGAGGACGAAAACCTGCTTGCCCGGCCTGGCCAGCTGGGCTCCGATGCCCATGCCGATGCCATGGCCGAAGCTGCCCGCCTCGCCAGCATCCATCACCTGCCCGGGGAAGCGAGCCTTTATCCTGTCGGTGAGGTAGGTGCTCCCCAGGAAGGAGTCGAGGATGATGGTAGCATTGGGGTCGAGGAATTCGACGATCTCCGCGCCCAGCACCCAGGGATGAAGGGGAACCCGTTGCCGGTACTCACCCTCGTCCTGGACCAGGCCCTGCTCATAGGCCTGGCGACAGCGCTCCAGGTGCTCCAACCAGGCCAGCCTTTCCTCCGGCTCATGACCGTTGACCTTGAGCAAATTCAGCATCTGCCGCAGCACCAGCTTGGGGTTGCCCACAATGAATTCGTCCACGGGCAGGGGGGCCCAACCCTCGGTGCCCGATTCCTGCACCATCACCCGCCTGGCCCGTCCTGGCCAGGCCGGGGGCCGGCCATTCCTCTCAAACCAGCCTAGGGGAAGGCCTACGATAAGCACTAGGTCGGCCTCAGCCCAGAAGTCAGCCCGGTAGGCTCCGCCCACTGCCAGGGGATGGTCCTCGGCAAGGGCCCCTCGGGCCATCCTCCTCATGTTGACCGGGATGTGCAGCAGTTCCGCCAGCCTGCGGAGCTCGACAGCGGCATCGGCCCAGTAGATACCATCGCCGGCCACTATCACCGGCCTCTTGGCCTTCATCAGGAGTTCCACCACCCGCTGCACTGTGGCAGCATCCCCTTGTGCCGGCGCCGGAGGGGCCATCAATCCCCTGGGCACATCTCCCATGAGGCTCTCCTCATCTCGGATGGTTCCTAGCGCCCTCAGGGTAAGCCCCAGCGTGATCGGTCCTGGAGGATGGGCCAGGCAGTCCCTCAGCGCCCAGCGCAGATAGAGGGGAAGGAGACGACGATCATCGATGTCCACCGCCCACTTGGTCATGGTCTGGCACAGGCTGCTGGGATAAACCTCCTGAAAGGCGCCGCGGTGGCTCTGGTCCAACTCGTGCATACCGAACAGGCCGATGACCGGGCTTTTCGCCAGCCACGCCTGGTTGATGCCGCTCACCGAGTCGGTCACCCCGATGCCAGCGCTGCCGAAGCAAACCCCGGGGGAGCGGGTGCACCGGGCATAGGCATCGGCGGCATAGGCCGCCCCCTGCTGTTCGCGCATCTGGATGCGCCTAATGCCATGCTCATGAAAACCTGTCTCCAAGGCCCAGACATAGGCCGCCGGAATGCCAAAGACATGTCTTATGCCATGCTCCTGGAGTATCCGCCCAATTACCCTCCCTCCGTGGAGGTTATGCATCTCCCCAGGTTTGGGGGGCTCGGGTTTTGGTCTTGGCTTAGGTACTGGTCTTCCCATTTGCTACCTCCTTACTCCATTGTTACAATCCCCCGTGTCCCGGAGAAATGTCATCCGGATTATACACTTCCAACCCGCTTGAAAGCAATAGCCAGGGAGGTGTCATCTCATGAGCGAGCCAGGCACTATCATGGTTTAATCAGGAAGAGAGTCCTTCCAGTTCCAGTATGGGCGGTGATTTCGCATCGCTCTCCCATGGTAAGACCGACGGCCCTTAGCAGAGATACCCATAGAAAGTGTGACACCGAATCGGAAAGTTGCGAGGGTGCTTCATCCCAGCATAATCGACTCTCACGAGATGCCTCAGCCATATAGCAGCGTGTATACATCGCCCTGGCGGCTCTCCACAAAGGGCAAACTCCTTTGGCATGGCTGGGACAACGCGGAATTGAAAGTTACCAGAGAGGGTAGCCCACATTCGTCGCTCTATCCTTTCACAACTGCCACCGGAGCCTTCAGGTCGATCTCAGCGTACCGGAAAAGAAGCGTTTCCCCCTTGTCCTGCAGCACAAGGGGAATACCAAAGAAACTCAACACCTCACCTGAGAGCAACGCCTTACTGACATTAAAAGAAGCCTCTGCTATGGCCGCATCGATTATGCTGGGGGAAAGCCTATCCAAAACATCGTACAGTTTGTTCAGATCATGCGGGCCCACGGTGGGGAAAACGACCTTCCTTACGTTTCTACCCCCCGCCAACTCCCTTACTCGTGCTATGAGATAGAAGACCGGACTCATAGTAATGTAGCGGGGCACATGAAAGATCGCCGGCTCGTTCCTGAAAGCTTCGTCTATATTCAGGGACTTCCTGAGAGCGCGAAAGAACCTCAAGTAGAAGTAAAGGTCAGGCTCTATCAGTTGCAAATGTGTAAAGTAGTAGATGGCTTGGGCATATTTGCCGATATCCATGGATAGGCTTATGAGGTGAACATACGCCTTTGCATACCAGGGTTTGCGCTCGATGATAAGTTTTAGTTCGGCCTCAGCCAGTTCCTTGTTACCCTTTTCGCTCAGTGCTCTCACTTTATCCATGCGCTCCTTGAGCCAAAGCAAGGTCGGGTTTCTATCCAGTTCGCCCTTGGTCAGCACCGAGCGATAGTCTACAAATGAAGAAAGGTGCAGCATGCTCATGTTCATTTTTATGGCGCGCAGAGCTGAAAAGAGGCTCATCCCATTAGTCTCCTGGTGCCACACAATGCTACTAGCCAAGGCTTTTAGCTCGGAACGTGTGGTTGGCAGGTGCTGCCATCGTTTGATTACCTGCATCACCTCTTCTGCAGGAAGAACCTTTTCCAGAATAATAGAGGGCTCCCTTGCAGTCAGCACAGAGGCCATATCTCTAACAACGGGGTCAGCGTAGCTGATTATGTTAGAATTCAGGGCGTACTCTGTAAATGTCTTGGGGATTCGGTAGCCATCCATGATGAAATAATGCCCCATATCCTGTCCTTCACCCGCTCGCCAGTCAAATCGCTGGTTTAGCACATCCTCATTGTTGAAACGGGTACCAATGTGCCCCACGATAGCAGTTTCGCTCGAGATATTTACGGGAAAGGGACAAACCGTGAGCATAATCAGGGACTCGATAAGATCGGGCACAAGGCTGTACGGGGTGGTGAAGATGATGTTATTGAAAACGAAGAACCCTTGAGCCTTCAGATGTTTATTGAGGGGGATGACGTGTCGCTCAAGAGAATAACCTTTGCTATTTTGGTCGATTACTGCTTGGGAAAGACCATCGGTGCCGAGGTTCAGGTAACGGAAATTACACCGCTTAAGCCATTCTATCAGTTCTCCATCGATCTCGTCTCCTTGTATAAAGCTGCGAACACTGCAGATAGCAGAGAAAATGAAGTAGTTCTCCAGCCCCAACCGGTTAACCTCCTGGCAGAACTCGCATATTCTCTGCCGGTCGACAAGGAAATCGTCATCGGTAATGGCAATAAGGATTTTCTCCTTCAGCCCAGGGATCTCCAGCAGCTGCCCTCGCTGCTGACAGCGCACCAAGCTCTCCTCCAACGCTCCAGCTGTTACCTCGCCATCGAATTGGAGCGCAAGTCTGGCCAGCAACCACTCCTTGAGCGCCTGGGCGCTTCTCTGCGCCAGGGGTACGCTGGGGGCATCCCCCTCCCAGGGAGTGACGCACCGATAGCGTCTCCCCGTCCAGCGAGCGCAGAAGCGACAATCGTAAGGACAGCCTCTTGAGGTGTGCCAGTAGTGCATGCTCCTCTTCTGCAGCGGCCTGGGCAGATGATAGGAAGTTGGGGTATTGGTTAGCAGGATGTTATGACAAATCCACCGATCGCCCGTCCTCAGCAGTATTCCACCCGCCAGCTTCTCGATCGCCTCCACTTGCCCTGGGCTAAGTCCCTTGCTTCTCTGGGCACCGCCCAGGATGCGACAAATCTCGGGCAACACCTCATCGCCATCCCCTTTGACCAGCACATCAAAATCGGGAACCAGACAGGCTAGCTGTTCAGCGGTCTGGGACGTGGGACCCCCGATCACGATGAAAGCCTCGGGTAAAGCCATTCTCAGTTTGCCTATCAAGCAGTTGGCATTTTCTATCTGGTTATCGGCAATAGAGATGGCTATAATGGTAGGGCCCTGGTGGCCAAGTTCCTTGTAGGATTCCACGTAGGCGTCCAGTACACCCCAATTCCTTATGCAGCTGGTCACTGCAAGTAGACCTGCAGCCCTAAGTCGGTCCTGGAGAACGAGAATACCATAATCAGAGGCCAGCCCCGGGGAAATGAGCAGGACATGCGGTGATGACTCCACGAAGCCGCTATTGGGTTCCCTTTCCCTAACCGAGGTTGACAGCGAAATCCTGCCCCCATTGAATAACTTTCGTATGGTCTCCTTTTGATGGTGACGCCCAAGGTAAAGAAAATCGTGGGCTACCTGACACCGTAGCCTGTATCTATTGTCCCGATTCACTAGCTGCAACCTTATGCCTTCTTCCAACGAGTCATCTACGACTGATACTTCTCCCCCCATTTCTGGGTCTGATAGGCTTGGCTTCGTCGGGAGCTCTCGCCTCTTTACTTCCAGCAACACTGCGGCTAAGGATTTCGCTAGCCGGAGTAGGGCGCCATTCTCCACTTCCCTGCTGGTCAATATCTCCACATCCCAGAAACCGGGAAATCCCAGGGTATCAACAAAATAGCACCCTTCGCCATCGGGAACTATGGCCCGATGGAGGAAAAAATGCTCATCAAAGCGATCCCTATCCACATCGTTCAGCGCTGCCGCCATTTGTGCCAAGTCCCTTAGCTGGTTTTTGAGTTGTACTGCCGCTGCAGCGTCAGCGTTGCCCTTCTCAATAGCCCCTGTAATGAGGCTAATAGCTTCATCATACCTACCTAACCGGGCGTATATGTCAGCAAGCAAGGCGCTGGCCGTGGGATGCCCTGGCACAGCCAGCAAGACGCTATTAAGCCCCTCGATGGCTTTGTGCAGTGGGCCCTCCAGGCTGAGCCTAGTGGCTTCTCCTAGCACCTCATCGGTCTCCCTTTTGCGTCTGGTCCTGTCCAAAGCTAATCCCCCTGTACAGCAATTTCTGAGGAGTAAAGGCATCATTAAACTAACACTTGTACCGCTCCATGGTCAACAGCAAAGCTTATAGCTGAAGAAAACACGCCTCGTCTGGCTCAGACTATCTTTGGTAACTACTCCATATGCTCTGACCTCTGCAAAGAGAGCCAGGGCTGAAGGCCCTGGCTCTCTTTCTATGCCACCGCTGCCACTACAGGCCTTTCATTAGACCCGCCTGCCAGCTGGGATCGAGATACAGGAAGAAGTGAGGAGGCACCATCTTGTATTCGATGAGCTCCCTACGACCTTTCTCCGGCACCTCATCCCACGGTATGAAGGTGAACACCGGGCCCAAGCCCAGAGTTGCCCAAGCCTCGTGCAGAATGTCGGGGTCGGTGAGGCAATTGACCACCGCTGGCTTGGATTTGTTTCTGATAAAGTCCATGGCTCTCTTCAGCGCCGGCTTGATCTGCTTATCGTTCTCCACAAGCTCACCATGGCAGCCGAAAGCCTTGAACATTTCGTCATATCTAATCTTCGGCAAACAAGCCGAGCTATCCTTGAGCCAGTCCCCGGTGGCGTTGAACCAATTGGCACCGAACTTGCTATGCCAGTCGCTGGCCACCCAGCTGTTGTTGAAAAGTATATACATGACTGGCACATCCCACCTGGATGCTGTCTCGATGTCCATCCCTCCAATGCCGATGCTGCCATCACCTACAAAGGCCACAATAGGAACGGACCTGCCTGTCGCCATGGCAGCACCAACCGACATTCCCATGGAGTGCCCAAGACCGATAGTCTCTGCAGCATCTAGGATTTGGCCGGAGCGTACCGCTTTTATCCAATCAGTAGTATAGCCGGAGGCAGTGAGCCCATCAAAGATTACAATATAGTCATCTTGAAGCTCTTCTCGCAGGAACTCAGCAATCTGCCTGCCTAAGATATCGGGGTGAAGGGGCAGTTCCCCTACCATATCCTTGGTTCTTGCAGTAGCTTTCATCTCGTAATCTGCTTTGGTCTCAGCCACAAACTGGCGCCACTGATTCCACTTCTCCGGCGGCCCCTTTATCCCCATCCCCTTGAGGCAATCGACCATCTGCCTCAGCACCATCTTCATGTTGCCGACGACCTCCAGCTCTGTGGGCAGCGCCAGATTGAAGTTCTCGTGGCAGGTCTGCACCTGGCAGAACCTACCGTTATGGTTCCAGAATGGTGGGTTACCATAGTTCTCCAGGAAGGTAACCCGGAGCCCTAGGATGAGGCAGCGGTCGGATGCTCGCAACATCTTGCCCCTGGCGCGACCACCACAATTGAGGGGATTATCCTCGGAGATGGCACCGCGAGCTATCCTCCGGGTCTGGCAGGGTATTCCGATCAAGGCCACAAGCTCGTTCAGTTCTTCCACGGCATCGTCTTGGTGAACACCCTCCCCAGCCATTATGGTCGGCTTTTCCGCCTTCATCAGCCAGTTCATCGCCTCCTCCACCAGGGCAGGGTCGGCTTGGGTCCTAACCTGGCGGGGCGGATAGAACCCGGGCTTGTAGCCCATGGTAAGGTTGGCCTTCAGGTCGAGCCGCTGAGTAATGGATGACATCGCCGATATGCCCAGGGACACCGGTCCAGGGGGCGAACTGACAGAATCCCTGAATGCCCGTTTTAATTCGAAGAGAAAGTAATTGGCATCATCCAGGCGCCGTGTCCACTTGGTGAAGGGACTGAGCATCTGATCTGGTATAACTCGGCCAAACATGGGGAAAGTATCGTAGGCGCCGCTGCTGCTCATGCAGGTTACGAGGTGGACAACAGGAGACTGGGCAGCGTAAGCCTGGGCAATACCTGCGGAGACAAAGTTTAGCCCGGTCCCATCACCGGTAACGACTACCCCTGGCCTCCTGGCTATCCTACCGTACGCGTCAGCGGCAAAGCCAGCGGCCTGTTCATGGCGTACATGCACCCTCTTTATCCCCGCGTGCTCCAAATGGCCCTCAATGGGCAGACTGGCCCCGCTGGTAAGACAGAAGACGCAATCAACTTGCTCTTCTTTGAATATGTCGGTCATCATCTCGAAAAGGTTCCCCTGCTCCATCATCTCCGGGGGAAACATTTCCATTTCCAGCTCATAGTGGGGTTTGAGCTGGTCGATAATCATTTTCTCCTTTTTTTTCTTCTGCGCCATAGCTATCCTCCTTACAGTTCGAGTCGGTAGGCAACCTAGGGCATTTAGTATAGAGTTGTCCCCTTGTCAGATCACCTCCCCTCTAGCCAGGTAGACCTTTTTAGAGTGGTAAGGCACTATAACACCATACGTTGTCACGTGTCAACGATGGCCGGGGGAGTATCTCGCCTGGGCTTGTTAGGCCCCGAGAAAATATGGTATAACTTCCTAGTGGGAGAACGATAGTCGTTCCTACGCTGTTAAGAACGATGGTTGCATCCTAGTTAAGCGAGGTGAAAGATGACCTTCAACACACTCATAGTCACAAAGGAGTCTGGGGTTGCTACGCTTACCCTCAATCGGCCGAATAAGCTCAACGCCTGGGACGAAGAGATGATGCAGGAGGGGGTGCAAGCTATAGAAGAGATCTGTAGTGACCTCAATGTGCGGGTGCTGGTGATAACAGGCGCGGGGCGAGCCTTCTCCTCAGGTGCCGACGTGACATCTTTGGCCCGAGAGGCGCAAAAGCTGAAAACGGGAGAAAGCTCGGTGAGAGACGAGCTGAGCAGCTGGCCGGGAATAGTAACGGTGGCATACCGGCTGCGCCAGATAGACAGGCCAGTCATAGCTGCCATAAACGGAGTAACCGCAGGAGCTGGCTTTGGCTTAGCCCTCGCCTGTGATATCAGGATCGCATCAGACCAAGCCAGGTTCTCGCAGATATTCGTGAAAAGGGGCCTTGTTCCCGATACGGGTTCTACATACTTTCTACCCCGCATCGTGGGCACTGAGAAGGCATGCGAACTCATGTTCAGGGGAAGTGTGATCGATGCCTACGAAGCGGAGCGATTGGGCATCGTGAGCAGGGTTGTGCCCCATGGAGAGCTGATGAACGAGGTTATGGCCCTGGCCAGAGAGCTGGCTAGCAGCGCCCCCATAGCCCTGGGGCTTACCAAGCGTGCCATCTACAAGGGAGCCTCCGAAATCGATCTGGCAGCTCAGATGGACTTGGAGCTTTATCTGGACACCCTGCTGTTCCGTACCGAGGATTTCAGAGAGGGAGTGATGTCGTTTCTGGAGAAGAGGGAGCCCAGGTTCTTGGGAAGGTAATTTGAAGACAGAAGCAATAAAATGCCCGACCTTCACAGACGACATACACGTACGAATCTAAGTAACATTTTAGTTAAACCACTACAGGCCGGAGGTGATAAGATGGCGATTGTCCAGCTAAGCATTGTTCCTGTAGGTACTCGGACACCCTCTATTAGCAAGTATGTAGCCCGAGCTTTCAAGTTTTTAGAGAATCAGAAGGACGTAGTGTACCGGCTGACACCCATGGGTACTATTATTGAGGGTGACCTGGATAGGGTGCTTTCCACAGTGAGGCTAATGCACGAGAGCGGATTCGATGAAGAGGTGCAGAGGGTTCTTACCACAGTTATTATAGACGACAGGCGAGATAAGACAGTTACGATGGAGAGCAAGGTCAGTTCGGTGCAAAGCAAGCTAAGGGAGTAGCTGGTATTCGACATGCTTCGGGACTGTACTACTTCACCTCGCTCCATAATTTTTACGCCCCATATCACGTAATACCCTCTGGCTCGTTGTGATTACCTGATGTCAGCGGCTATCGGATTGTTGCATCACGACCAAATAAAGTAAACGGTCTTGATCAAATCACCGTAATAGCCCCCTGTTACTGGTTCAGCTACAGCGCCGCAGGCTTAATCCATAATGCTCCCCTCTCAGCCTTGACAATCCAGCGAAATCTGTATATGCTACCTGTGCACCGTTTCGCTTATGAGCTTATTGTACCCACTCGTGCTTTCAAATAGTTACCTCGGCAGAGAGACGTCGCCAGTTGTACAGAGAGCCAGCCTCGATGAGCTATCGGAAAAATTCACTAATATTTGTGCAGCAGTTGTCATTTGAAAGACAAGCCCGGCCAAGGGTCCAATATTTCGTCAGGGTCGACTCGTCCCTAAATGACCTAAGCACTACAGGGACTTTCCAAAACTGAGCGGTATCCTGACTAAAAGGAGGTGAAACCCGAAGAGTACCGCTAATCTTGCCCACCAAGACTTTTTGGACAACTTTGATTACCAGATGGTGGGATGCGATTCCCATAATAAGATAGGGGGTTAATAAATGAGCCAAGAAGTGAATCTGAACGAGATCCCATTGGGAGAACTTGAGTTCTCTCCCAACGCCGGAGATTATTTCGCCGCGGCGCTAAAGGAAGTCGGGGCGGAAGTAGCCTTCGGCGTTCTTGGAGGTGATCTCCTTGTTGTCATCGATGCTATGAGCCGGGCTGGCATCAAGCTGGTCACCTTCCATCACGAGCAGTCAGCAGTCTACGCTGCCGAGGGCTATGCCCGGGCCACCGGCAAAGTAGGCCTGTGCTACGCCGATACCGGACCGGGCACCGCTAATATGGCCAGCGCCCTGCAGCAGGCCTCCCTGAGCAATGCGCCCATAGTTCTCATCACCGGCGGCACCATTGACGGACACCAGGAAGGCTTCACCATCCAGCCCTGCGATGCCAAGGCACTTTACGGTCACTTGGCCAAATGGGTGGTGCGCATCACCAAGCCGGCCTACATCAAGCGCTTTGTCACGAAGGCGTTCAAGGATGCTCAGGAGTATCCCAAGGGGGTAGTAATCTTGGAATACCCGCTGTACGAGTTCAACGGGCCGCTACCGTCGCCGAGGCTTATTGACCTACTGCCCGACATGATGTATGTCCCCCAATGGCGGGGCGAAAACACCAACAAGCCGTTGCCACCACCGATGGGGGATCAAGCTGCTGTGGAGCGGGCGGTGAAACTCATCTATGAGGCCAAGACACCCCTGATCTACGCCGGCGATGGTGCCCATTGGTCGCAGGCTGGGCCCGAGCTGGTGGAACTTGCTGAGCTAGCCCAGGTACCCGCTGCCGGCAGACGGGTGGGTCGAGGTGCCATCCCCGAGGACCACCCTTTGTTTGTCAGCCATCGCATCCATGGAGAGTTGACCCCAGTGGTTGATCTCATGACCCTTTTCGGCACCAAGGTAGGTGCCTTTGACAGCCTCTTCGGCATGGGCTGGCCCCGGTGCATTCAGATAAGCGAATCTGCCAGGCATATCTTCACCTACCTCAATACGCCTGAGGCGGTGGTTGGCTCGCCCAAGCAGGTAGCCAGGCAGATGATCGACTACATTAAAGCCAACAAGCTGAAGCCGCCAGCAGACAGGGCGGAGTGGGTGCAGAAGGTGCAGGAGATGCATCGCAACGCCCGGCAGCGGCTGGTGGAGAGGGCCGAGAAGTTTCGGGACCACAAGCCGGTTCATCACGGCTACCTGAGCAAGGTGCTCTCGGAGATCATGGAGGAGCGCTACGGGGGCAAGAACCGGGCGATCATCGACGGTTTCACTATCTCCTCGTTTGCTACCGGCTTCATCCAGGCCAGGTATTCGGGCCAGATCATGGACGCCGGGGAACAGGCGGGGGTTGGCCACAGCGTTGGCATGGCCATCGGCGCGGCCATGGGTGACCCCGAGACCAAGAAGCAGCCGATCGTCGCCCTTCTCGGGGACTCCGGTTTCGGCCTGACCGGGGTAGATTGTGAGACCGCCGCCCGCTTACAGCTACCCATCGTCTATCTGGTTACCAACAATCAGGGCTGGATGCCTTCCATCCGCTACATTACCTATGGCCCTAAATGGGAGGCGCTAGGAGCTCAGGACCAGGGAGTGGGGCAGGCCTTCCTCCCCGGCATACGATACGATAAGATGGGGGAGGCGCTGTTCTGTCACGGCGAAAATGTGGAGGAACCGAGCCAGGTTCGCCCCGCTCTGGAGCGGGCATTCAAGTCAGCCGAGGAGGGGAAGCCAGCGGTGGTGAACGTGATGGTCGATCCCACCCTCACCAATCTTGGCGCTATCAGCCTGGCCTACGCCGTCCTGTTCGGGCATGTGCCTTACAGAGACCTGACCAAGTACGGCAAGGCCATGCGCCGCGCCTTCATCGGCTTTGTATTCCCGGGTTTCGAGAAGTATGGCATACCCGATACACCCTGGCCCGATGGTTGGGAACCCATTCCTCCGGAGATGTGGGAGCGCTAGGGCTGCCCTGTTTTACGCCCTTTACTGGTTAGTGGAAGCCAGCTATTGTCAGAAGACACACCTCGGGAGTGCTTCCGCACCCCCGAGGTGTGAACTGCTGGCGTGGGATGTATTGCCGTTCACAGGCTGGGCAAGGGGGGGAGGGACTTGATGAGGACAGGCTCAATTGAGGTGAAGAATGGCTGAGAATACGGTCGTTGTTGATAAAGAGGGACATGTTGCTACTCTGACGCTTAATCGACCCGAGACATTGAATGCTTGGAACCGTGCCATGGAGCAAGAAGCGTTGCAGGCGCTAGAGGATATTCGCACAGATACTGCTGTGCGGGTGCTCATTCTCACCGGCGCTGGCAGAGGCTTTTCGTCGGGAGCTGATATCTCCCGTCTTGCACGGGGGGCGGAAAGACCAATCGAAGGCAGACCGGGCCCTGGAGCAGACTTTGCCAGATGGCCGGGGCTGGTAAAGTTTGCTCATAGTCTGCGAGAGCTGCCCAAACCGGTTATCGCGGCAATAAACGGGGTAGCAGTTGGAGCGGGGTTTTCAGTGGCACTCGCTTGTGACATCAGGATTGCCTCCGACCAAGCGCGGTTCTCCCTAATCTTCGTGAAGCGGGGGCTGATCCCCGATTCAGGTGCGACTTATTTCCTGCCCCGAATAGTAGGAACGGCTAGGGCCTGCGAGCTCATGTTTACCGGTGATTATATTGACGCTCACGAGGCACAGAGTCTGGGTATTGTAAACAAGGTGGTACCCCATGATGCCTTGATGCCGGAATGCATAGCCTTGGCCACCCGCATAGCGAGTGGCCCTCCCATGACCATTGGCGCCACCAAAGCTGCTATCTACAAAGGGGCCGTAGAGGCCGATCTAGCGAGGCAGTTGGACCTGGAGGTCTACCTACAGGCTATCGTGGTCCGCTCCGAAGACTTCAAGGAAGCCGTCAAAGCCTACCTGGAGAAAAGAGAGCCCGAATTCACTGGCAGGTAGCGACATGCTCCCTTCTCGTCTGCTGCTGTGCGGGTGCTTTTACTACCCGGCGGTGAACGCGCAAGGTAGCCTAGACGTGCACTCTGGGTCACGACCGCTTCTGAGAATATTGTCCAAGCTGAACAGGAGGATACCATGCTAGACTTTTCTTTCACACCGGAGCAGGAGTCACTGAGGGGGATGATCCGGGAGTTTGCCAAGAAGGAGCTAGCTCCCAAGTATTCCCACTGGGACAAGAATGAAGAATTCCCCAAGGAGCAGCTCCTGAAAATGGGCAAACTGGGCATTGTCGGTATAAATCTACCGGAGCAGTACGGCGGAAAGGGAGCGGACTGCGTGAGTGCCGGCATTGTGCTGGAGGAGGTGGCCCGAGGTGACTTCTCATGTGGCTATCCCATCACCCTAGCTGAGCTGGTGGGTGGAATAATCGATGCAAATGGCTCGGAAGAACAAAAGCTGCGTTGGCTGCCTCCCCTGATCCGCGGAGAGATAACAATGACCCTAGCTCTCACCGAGCCCCATGCTGGCTCCGATGCCAGCGCCATCGCCACTACAGCGGTGCGGGAGGGAGACTACTACATCCTCAATGGCCGGAAGGCAGCCATTGACATTTGCCTTTCCGATGCTGTGGTCATCTGGGCCAAGACCGACCCCAAGGCCGGGACCAGGGGAATGAGCGCCTTCATTGTGCCCGGCGATACCCAAGGGCTTATTCGTACCCCCCTACGCACCATGGGCAGTAAGGGAGCCAGGCTGGGCAACATCGCAATCAACAACATAAGGTTACCGGCTGGCAATCTGCTGGGCGAGGAGAACAGAGGATTCCATATGGTGATGCGAGCCTTTGACTATAGCCGAGCCCTGATGGGGCTGTGGTGCTTGGGGGCAGCCCAGGCGGCCCTCGATGATGCCACTTTCTACGCGCGGTTCCGAACGGCTTTTGGTAAACCCATAGGGAAATTCGAGGGCATTTCCTTCCCGCTGGCGGAAAATGCCACGCTGGTGGAGGCGGCACGGCTGCTCTGCTACAAGACCCTATGGCTCAGGGATCATAACCTGCCCCATACCAAAGAGGCAGCTATGTGCAAGTGGTGGGCTCCCAAGCTGGCAGCGGATGTCATCCACCGTTGCATGTTGGTTCACGGCTGGCACGGGTACACGGACGAAGTTCCTCAAGAGCAACGACTTAGAGATGTTATTAGCTTGGAGACGGGCGACGGCACTGGCGAGGTAATGAAGATGATCATTGTGCGGGAGATGATGGGGAGGGAATATCTGCCCTATTAGGCCAGCCCGGGCTAAAGTAATAAGAAATCGGGCCCCAAGGTTTTGTCCTGTGTCACTTCCTCTTCCTCACGTTGTTCCTGATGAAATCAATTATGGATTGCGTCAGGCTACCGGCGGTGAAGACCTCAGCCACCCCCATGTCCTTCAATGCCGGGATGTCCTCGATGGGTATCACACCCCCCATGATCAGTAATACAGTCTTCATCTCCCTATCCCTGAGTAGCTCCACCACCTTAGGGGAGAAGGACAAATGCTCCCCAGAAAGGGAGCTCAACCCTATCACATCTGCATCTTCCTCGATGGCAGCCTGGACAATACTTAGCGGTGTTTGATATGGGCCTAGATAAATAACCTCCATGCCGGCATCCCTGAGGAGGGCAGAAACTACCTTGACCCCCCTATCATGGCCGTCAAGACCGGCTTTAGCCATTAGCACCCTTGTAGGACGTGAGGAACTCATCTAAAGCCTCCTGCATTCATGTGGCACCCTCTCTAGAAAGGCGACTCTATAACCCCCAGCGGATCGTAGCTGTAGCCATAGACCTGGCGGATGATCCCTATAATCTCGCCCCGAGTGGCATAGGCCGAGACTGCCTCAAGGATGGTGTGCATAAGGTTGACCTGTTCCCCCTTCTCCGCCTCTTGGCGCAGCTTTCCCAGGACCACTCTCACCTTTTCATCGTCTCTGGTTTGCTTCAACTCCTTCACCTTCTCCACCTGTAGTCTCTGTGACTCGGGGGCTACCCGGTGCACTCCTCCTGGCGTTTCTTTCTCCCTGTCTATAGTGAAGGCATTGACGCCGACTATGATGCGCTCCCCGATATCGATCTCCCTCTGGTATTTAAGAGCGGCTGTTTCCACCTCCACATCGAACCAACCGGCCCTCATACATTCCAGAGCACCACCAAGCTTCTCTATTTGTTCCAGTATCTTGGTCGCCTCCTCCTCAATCTTGTTGGTGAGAGCCTCTACGTAGTATGAGCCTCCCAGGGGATCGGTGACATTGGCCACGCCTGTCTCATAGGCCAATATCTGCTGAGTCCTGATAGCGATGCGATGGGATTCCTCGGTGGGCAGGGATATAGGTTCATCGTAGGAGCAGCAGTGAAGCGATTGCACCCCTCCCAGTACTGCTGCCAGTGCTTCATAGGCGATGCGGATGACGTTGTTCAAGGGCTGTTGCGGGAACAAGGAGCAGCCGGCGGTGTGGACACCGAAGCGAAACATCAGGGAACGGGCATCCTTGGCCTTGTACCTTTGCTTCATGATGCGGGACCACATCCTCCTTGCCGCCCGAAGCTTGGCGATTTCCTCGAAGAAGTCAATGTGAGCAGAGCAATAGAATGCCCGTCGCGGGGCGAATGCATCAATGTCTAGCCCTCGCCTTAATGCAGCGTCAATGTAGGCCATAGCCACCGAAAAGCCGAAGGCAATCTCCTGAGGGGCGTCGATCCCCATCTCCCGCCAGTCATACATGTTCACGTTGCCCGTGACCCACAGGGGCATATGCTTGGTGCAGTACTCAGTGATGTCAGTGGAGGTTTTAACACTGAGGTCTATAGGGTTGGTGGGGCGGTATCCGCAGTAGCGGGCGTGAAGCGGGTCATTCTGCATGGTGCCCCTTAACTTCGCTTTATCTATCCCCTGTTTTTCGGCGGCAATTATGTACTGGGCCAGGGTTACCGGACAGGAGCAGGCTGACTCATTGAAGGACATGCTAATTCTGTCCAAAGGTATTCCCGCCACTAGATCTTCCATGTCCTTGAGAGACGTGAGGGGAGCTCCCTGAAGTCCCACCTCTTCCATGGCTCGCGGGTGGTCTCCATCCATCCCCATGTGGCTGGGGATATCGGGGATCACGCTCAAGCCGCTAGCTCCTTCCTCCAGGTGAAACTTGAGCCTCTCGTTGGTATCCGCCGCCGTGCCGTAGCCACAGACCTCACGCCGGGTCCAGTAACGTCCGCGGTACATATCCCGGTAGATACCACGGGTGTATGGGTATTGACCGGGGTCGGCCAAATCCCTCTCATTGTCTACATCCTTCGTATCTTCGGGATTATAGACTTCTTTCATCGTGAAGCCTGACCAAGTCTGCGTCCGCTTCGGCCGTTCAAAGTAAGCTTCCGTTAACCTTTCTGCCTCGGTAACCATGGGCTATACCCCCTTCCTCTATTGAGCAAATATGAGGACTACCGCAAGCTGTGCTTCATTCGTCTCACAGTATTGTGTAACCCGTTAATGAGCTGACATTTCTCAAGATTCCAGCTGAGATTTCCCCAAGCACCCATCCTTAGCCGATAGTATATCACACCCCCCAAGCTGTCAAGATGTCCTACCTCGGCATTGCAGCCACATCTTGTTGATCTTAACCTCGACCAGTCCAGCGGTGCTCTGACTTCGTAAGCCACAAATCATTCTCCGCACCGATAAAATGGGTGTAGCGTTCCGCTAGTATAAGGTAGTATGGCCTAGTAGCAGCCGGCGCCACCTCATGCCCCGAGTATACCTAAGCTTGTAAACTGAGCCTCTGAGATGCTGGAGACCAGCATCATTGTTGAGACACCAAACAATTATCTATGCCCCCGCGACGCTCAAGTAGGTTCCCTCTTCGGTTGCCCAGAGGGCATCGCCTGCAACTTCCGACAGACGCGAGCTGAGATAACTACACACGGCTTTCCTGTTCTGGACCCTAATCCACTCAGCCTGGACTTCCACAGCTTTCCGAATCATAAGCGGAAGAATGTCTTGATGCGGTGCTTGGTTATAGAGACTGATGTTAGGGGACACCTGCGTTATCTATCCACCGCAGAAAGCGCTAGCTTTGCACTATACTTGATCTCTTTACTCATGTAGGTGATTACGAGCAAGTCGTTCCCGTGTATGGTGGGCGGTACTGGACTTGAACCAGTGACCTCTTGCGTGTGAAGCAAGCGCTCTTGCCACTGAGCTAACCGCCCCAAATCGTATCTATTTTAGCTCAGAAATTCCTATCTGTAAAGGGGGGTGCGCTTGCTTCGTCAATTTTTGTGCAGGGGGATGAGATGATATCCAGACTTTCAAGGACGGATCTGGCCCGACTGATCCAGCGGCACGGGCTTACTATCGCTCCGGCTCTGACTTTTGGCTTTAACGCAGGATACTCCCTTTTTTAGTGTGGAAAAGTTATGAATGAGAGGCTTTATATTCTACTTTTCCCTAGGGCAATCTGTACCCTGACCTGCCGGTTGGTCTCAATCACCTTGTCTAATTGCTCCAACAATTGCTGGTATTCGGGCATTTCTGCGGGAAGCACATTCAGCGTCTCCACTATCTTTCGCTCCTGCTCCATGCCCCAGTTCAGCAACTCTTGCAGGCCGTGCTTGGTTAGCTGTGTTCTCTGCTTGGGCTTCCCTGAACTGACGGACATAGGGTAAGAATCTGGCACTAGAGTTCTCCCGCCTACTGTTCTCACAGAAGTCGTGCCAGTCCCTATCATGACACCATTGCCCGGAATTCCACAGGCTCCGTTATGAGGTCGTCCGCACCTTGGGCATATCGCGGGCATAATTTACCTCCTGAGATCCAGATGAGCCAACCTGACACTGCTTTGAAAAGCTGCCGTGTTGATGATTTCGCCCATTTGCTCCTGAGCAGGTCTTAGGTTGGAAATTTTTATTCTCTCCATATTTATAAAAAAACCGACACCCAAGCATAATGCCCGAAATGTCGGTTTCACTATTAGCTCCTTGTTGCCCAAGTGCCCAAATACAGGCAACAATTCATCGCTACACTTCGTATTTAATTGTTAACGCCTCACTCAATCACGTAGTTTAACATAATATACTATACCGAGCGTTAAAAGTCAAGGCCCTATCCCTGCCTTAGTTCTTGGCATAACATACTGCCAGAAACATCAGGCCTATAAGAAAACTGACCCAAATGGGTCATCTTCTTGGGGCCAAAAGGTACTTGACTTAGGAAAACCCAGAATGTCAGTCATATTGGGACTAATTGACCCAAATGGGTCATCTTCTTGGGGCCAAAAGGTACTTGACTAGGGCGACCCAGAATGCTAGTCATATTGGGACTTACTGACCCAAATGGGTCAGGTTATGGGGGCCAAAAGGTACTTGACTGGGGAAACCCAGAATGTTAGTCATATTGGGACTTACTGACCCAAATGGGTCAGGTTATGGGGACTAAAAGGTAATTGACTGGGAAATAACAGGTAATATATTGTAGTAATCAATTGTCCAAGCATGATCCTTGCCGTCGGGCTGGGATCGGGAGAGGCGATAAAGGCAAACCTATCGAAAGATAGGGGCGCAAAGCCACAAGTCTAAGGTCTCTAGGAACTATGATGGTTGGGTTGCCGCCTGTGAATGAGTTTAGTCAACGTGCATTTCGGGGGAGTGTGCCTCGGCGGTGGAAGCGCCCCGGAATGCACGTTCTTATTTCGGCGTCCCCAGATATCGGAGGCCTCTTCATATCTGTGGGCACTGACCTGAATGTTAATAGGCAGGGTAAGTGGGCACAGGCAGGGCAAGTGAGCAGGGGAGCCGCTCATAGCCCTGTCCTTGACATAGGCTTACCCCGTTGAAGTGAAGGAGGTGGCTAGAGTGGCAGTTGAGAAGTCAATGGCGTCCTCGAGCCTGGTGGAGGTTGTCGACAGGATCCTGGACAAGGGCATCGTGGTAGATGCCTGGGTGCGGGTGAGCCTGGTCGGCATCGAACTCCTGGCCATCGAGGCCAGAACAGTGATCGCTGGCGTGGACACCTTCCTCAAGTATGCCGAGGCTGTGGGTCTCACGCAAGCGGCAGCG
>Ga0209635_10001229_pt1 | contig 18959 bp, 22 predicted proteins | sample DeeMarSWOR230_32_FD_187463 | JGI IMG/M metagenome (GOLD analysis project Ga0209635, IMG submission 187463) | Marine sediment microbial communities from White Oak River estuary, North Carolina - WOR-2-30_32 (SPAdes) (version 2) | ecosystem: Environmental > Aquatic > Marine > Intertidal zone >... | reverse complement strand
TTTTCTTTTCCCTTTCTATCGCGCGTGCTTTTTCAGAGTTATTACATGCGCACGCAAAACTAACTTCAGCGTCGCTCCATTTCATCATCACGTCAGCTCAGAGTCGTCTCCTTCATCATACAATAACAAGTCGAACTTAACAGCTTAAAAAATCTTACCCTTAACTTAGCTACGAAAGTTTTAAAGAGTGGTTCATCATCCGATACGGAAAGACTACTAAGCATTGCGCGTGTGATTATACTTGCGAAAAGCTAAATTCTTTTATCTTATTTTTTATCTTATGAGGATTAAGACAGTGGGTAACAAGATTGCCATTACACCCGAACTAACCACTTTGGTTGGTGCGAAAATCTGTCATAAAATCATCGAGGGAAAAAGGGGAGTAGTATGACTAGACATCGTGCTATGACTAAAAAGACTAAGAAAAAGAAAGTGAAAAGATCTCAAAAGAAGAGGAAGAGACGGAGAGCGAGGGCTAAATAAGTTTAGGAGCTACGTTGGCAAGAATAGAAAAATGGGGAAGGTTTAGCTAGAGCGCACAGCCAAGCCCTAACAGTCGTTTTTCCTTTCCCGTTCCGCTAACCGTTTCTGTTCGCGCGCACAAAATGAACAAAAATGTACATTAATACAACAAACCTGACTAACTACTCGATGGTAGCGTGAAGTCTCCTAAGTTCATCTTCGGTTTTTCCGAGGCGATGCATGAGTTCAACAACCAAACTGTCAAGGAAGACCATGCAGTTGTTTTCGAATATGGACCCAAGGGGGCTCAAGTTTTCCCGTTCACCCAAAAGCTGCCTAGCCAAATACTCTTCTTCCTTAGGCCAACCAAGTTTCGTTCGACCGCCGATGGACACGATGATGTCAGCGAGATCTCCCAGCGGAGACTGAGGATACGACGTGACGGCAGCCACCTTTGCCCCAATTTCTTTTGCAGTTGAACTCGCGGTTAGAGCAAACTTGGTTGTGCCAGAACCGGAAATAGCGATAATTAAATCTTTTTCTCCAGCGGCAGGGGTGATTGTCTCGCCTAGAAAGTAAACATTAAATCCTAAGTTCATGAGCCGCAGAGCGAAGGCACGTCCTACAAACCCGCTTCGCCCCACGCCAACTACAAAAATTTTCCTTTCCCTAGAATCCATAATCATCTGAATGAACTTCTCTACCCGGTTCATGTCAAGTTCGCTCATCGCCTTCTCAGCTCCAGACAAGATTTCTTCCGCCGCAGCCTTCAACCATTTCAAGGATTTTCCCCCGGAGAGGCAATTCTACCTTTCATATTAAAAATTTTTCTAGTCCTTTATGGAAAAAGTACTCAAGGTTAATTTCAACGCAAACTCTATCCTTTTGAAGCGAATCAGAGGCGTAATAACGTGGTTAATGAAGGAATGGGAACATACAGCCAAACGTAGACCGCGAAAATTAACATGAGAACGGAAACAAAGGCTAGTAGGTAATCGGTATTCTTCAGTTTAAGCACGTAAAGGTTGGTGCGTTTTTCGCTGGCTCCCCAAGCTCGGGATTCCATGGCCTCTGCCAGCTCTAGGCTTCTTCGGATGGCGCCAACAATGAGTGGAATAAGGATAGGAATGTAATTTCGCACCCTTTTTAGGAAGTTTCCACGCTCCAACTCTAATCCTCGAGCCTTCTGAGCGTCCATGATAGTCTGCGCTTCTTCAGCCAAAACAGGAACAAAGCGAACCGCAGTGGTGAAGGCAAAGCAAAACTCGTAGGGAACATGACTCTGCTCCAGCGCCAAGCCCAAATGATCAGGCGAAGTTGTTAAAAAGAACACGGAGAAGGATTCCACCAAAACCAAGAAACGAAGGGTCATAGCAAGGGAACGTTCTAGCAGAGATGCGGATGGGACTTGAGGATACTGAGTATAAAAATACGTGAAAACAAAGTTGAATAGAAAAATGATGACCGCGAAGAATAAAGCACCTCTCATAGATCGAATCCATTCCCGCTGAACGCCAGCCATGAAAACGAAGGGCAGCGGGACGAAAAATAGCAAAATGAGAGGCGGCAACTTGCCAAATAATATCGCCGTCACAAACAACACACAAACGAAAAAGAACTTAACTCGCGGATCTAACCGGTGGATAACTGAAGAAACCCTTCTAAACCTAAAACCCTCAAACATGCTCATGAGGTGCGCCCTCCAAAATGTCAAGCAGAATCCTTCTCGCTTCATGAACATCGATCACGTTTGTTGGCAACCCCAAATCAGGGAGCCCCAAAAAAATCTGGGTTATCTGCGGAGGCACGATAGAAGCCTGCGCAACTAGCTTCTGGTTTGTCAAAATTTCTTCTGCAAGTCCTTCAGCCACGATTTTCCCTTCAGTCATCAAAACAACGCGAGGATTACACTCGGCTACAAACTCTACATCGTGAGTGACAATGATCACAGTTTTCTTCTGAGCATTTAATTGGACAATAAACTGCCGCAGTTTCTCCTTTTGCTGGTGATCCTGACCAATCGTTGGCTCGTCGAGGATAACAACCTGGGGGTCCCAAGCGAGAACCGAAGCCAAAGCAACTCGTTTTCTTTCCCCACCGCTGAGCATGAAGGGAGATGTTTGACGATATTGTGTTACGTCTAAAAGATTTAAGGCCCAATCAACCCGCTTCTTGATGGCGTTTTCTTCGAAGCCAAAGTTTCGAAGGGCGAAGGCAACTTCCTCTTCCACAGTTTCGCAGAAAAGTTGGTGGTCCGGATTTTGAAATACGAATCCAACTTTTCGGGCAAGTTGGGCTACGCTAACTTCCCGGGTGCTTACTCCGTCGACAACAACCTCTCCTTTCGTTGATTTCAACAGTCCATTGAAATGTTTCACTAAGGTTGTTTTTCCTGCACCATTCTGCCCCATAATGGCTAGGAATTCTCCATCGTCAATTGTGAGAGTGATTCCCTTTAACGCTTCAACACCAGTGGGATAGACGAAATAAAGGTCTTTAACCTCAATCACGCTTAAAAACCTCCCGTAAGAGACTGGCTGCTTCTTCCGAGGTCACTGGAACTCTGTCGAGATGTATTCCGCTTTCTCCAAGAATCTGGTAAAGCCTAGTTGCTTTGGGGACGCCAACACCGATCAAGCGGGCTTTCTCAGAGTTAAAGACTCCTCGAGGCTCGCCGTCTAAAACAACTTTTCCTTCATCCATAACAATAACGTGATTGGCATATTTTGAAGCCAAGTCCAACCGATGTTCAACGAGGATGATTGTTACGCCCAATTTTTTGTTTAACTCGTTAATTACCTCGAAGATTTTTTGAGCTCCTACCGGATCAAGGAAGGAAGTGGGCTCATCCAATATCATCACTTCTGGTTGCATGGCCAGCACGCAGGCTATGGCAACCCGTTGCTGCTGCCCGCCCGAAAGCTCGTGGGGCGGTCTTTCACTAAGCTCTTCTATGCCTGTCATCTGAAGAGCCCAATCGACTCGTTTTCTCATTTCATCTCTCGACACGGCGAGGTTTTCAAGGCCGAAGGCCACGTCTTTTTCAACGGACAATGCGAAGAGCTGGTTTTCTGGATTTTGGAAAACAAGGCCGACGTGTTGGGCGAGTTCATAGATTGAATTATCAACTACCTTGCGGCCAGCGACTACCACTTCTCCTTCAAGTTTTCCGCCGTAAAAAATGGGGATGAGGCCGTTGAAGCATCGACATAGGGTTGTTTTTCCGCAGCCGCTGGGACCTGTAAGAATCACGAATTCTCCGCTTTCAATTGTTATGGATACGTCTTTGACGGATGCTTTTGCCGCACCCGGATAGGTGTATGTTAGATCGCTTGTCTTGATGACTGCCAATGTTTCATTCGCCACGTTATTGGCAAGTTTTCAATCATTTAAGAGTAGCTACTTAAAAAAGAGTTACTTTAATCTCCCTTTTAGCAGTCTTACACAACGCCTAAGGCTGGCCTCCGCATCCCCAACACCGTTAGCCCCAGCTGAAACCGAGTGGCCTCCCCCCATGCCATGCAGATATTCACCTAAGGGCTTGGCTACGTCACGACCCAGATGTATTCCAGTTTTCTTATGAAAATCTCGAGACGATCTTAGACTGACTTGAAGCGTATCTCCCCTTTGACCAGCAACAACGGCTACGTGGGCCCCTAATCCAATCAAAGCTCTGGCTGCTGAGGCTTGGTAGGCGCCAACGTGAGAAAAAACAATTAACCAGTCATCGATGCTCAAAAGTTTCACGCGACGTCCTGCCTTCAGCCGTGCTATGCGCTCTGAATACTCCATTGGTAAGGAAAGAAGAGGCAAGGTTTCTTGGGCGTTCACTCCAGCGTCGATCAGATCGGCTACGATTTTAAGCGTGTTAGAAGTGGCTATGACAAAGTGTCTTGTGTCGAAGGCTATTCCAAGGAAAAGCGCTTTCGCTTCGACTTCCGTTAGCTCGACTTCTGCCTCCTTAAAAAACTGATGGACAATCTCGCAGGCGGATGAAGCTTCTTCATTTGTCACGCACATCGTTGCAAGGCGTTCAGTCTCCGGATGGCTCGCATGATGATCAACCACGATGAGGGGAGAATTAGACGCCTTAACCCTCTCGCCCCATTCATCTAACTGCTGGATAGTATTTGTGTCCAATAAAACGATGAGATCAGCTTTTTCAATGCGTGGCTGCGCTGTTAATGTCACGGGTAGCGATTTCAACACGGATTTGGCAAGTCTGCTGGGTCCCTGAGCTGCCGCAATCTCGATTTCTAACTCGGGTCTTAGACGCCCTAACAGTTGAGAAAAAGCAAACGCAGCGCATATGGCATCTGGATCAGCATTATGATGACATAACAGAACAACCAACTTGACGTCAAGCTTGTCTATAAGAGCTACTATTTCGTGGATTTGCATGAGAGTTTCCTCAAGTATTCTCTAATAGATGCGAAGGCCCTTTCCGTAGCTTCTTTAACCAACTTTTCCACATCGAAATTCTTCATGAGAGGCGACAGAACGACTTCTACATCGACATTTATGGTGATGGGCTTCGTTCCCTCGGCGTCAACTGTTACATTGAGGGTAGATATTCTTCGGGGAGGAACCTTTGATAAGACATACTCTCTTGCAGTCTCCTCCGCGATTTCACAAAGCTCTTCCACCTGCTCAAGGGCAAGTTCAAGTATCCCTATTTCTTCCAAGAAAATTTCACCCTAAGGAGGAGGTGAAACCGGACGCAAATCGCGTTGCAACTTCTCCTGCAAATCCTTCACTTGGGTTCGCAGACGCTCCTCCTGTTTACCCAGCACGTTAATCCTCATGTTCAACAGCTCTTTCCGCTCGCTCAACTCAGTCGTCACTTTGGTTTTCTTTGACTTAACGAGAAGCGAGCCGATGGACTTGTAAATCACCGCAGCGTCAGTCAGCTTTTCCAACTCGCTTAACGCCTGCTCAACTTCGTTGAGTTCCAATTCGAGCTGCTGTTTCTGCGTCAAAACTCCTTGCAACGTCTGTTGTAGTTGCTGAAGCCTAAGCAATCGTTGCTGGACCTGAGGTGGAAGCCTCGAAATGTCTTCGCTCATCTCAATTCCCCAAACTATTGCTTCTGAACTCCTTCAGCATTATAACTTTGCGTTAATTAAGCGTTTTCACCCAAAAACGTTTTTTGTTACTGGAGTTCACTGACGGATTCCAATACAGTTTTTGTCAAAAGTATCCAGCGAAGATAAGAGTTTACGGCGGCTCTTAGGGCGGAAGTGTCTCTCGCTTTAAAGTTCAGTGTCAAACTTTTTCCTTCACCCTTCATCTGAACTTTAGAACGACGGGTTGACGGAGTTTTGGTTTCTGGGTTCAAGGCCTCCAGCACGACTTTCAACTGTTTTTCAGATGAGAAATTTAGGCGGATGATAGCTTGAGCCTTCATGGGGGGACTTCCCATATCACCTTTGATAGAGTAATTCGAGGACCTATTTCAACCATTTGTGGAAGGAACATAAACGTGATTTGGATGCGCCGTGAAGCGTCAAGCGAAACGTGCATCGAAGCCTGATACTTTGTGAGGGCTTCATCTATTGGCAACCTCGGTAAATTTAAGAAATCTGACAACTGCTCTGCGATTCTTACGGTTTCGGTAGGATTTTCCGGCTCCATGGTCACCACGAGGGATCGAACCTGCTTTGTCTTCGCCTCAAATTCTCTTCGAAGCCTAACGCCAGCGACATACATTAACGGAGGAACCGGAACTAAGCCAGTTTGTTCTATCCGAAAAAGCTTGACTTTTCCAGGTCCAGCTTTCCATCGGTCAATGACAACTATTCGGTTCGCGTTTAGTTCAACAGCCCTTTCAGCTATCCCATCTAGGTTCAATTTGCCTCGGTTGATTCGGACAATATTTGGAACTGAGCGGACGAAATCGTGACAAAGTGTTCTTATTCTTCTCGTTGGCCTCCGGGATGTGGTTAACAGTATCACTTATCTAGCCGCCCCTTCAGGAGAGACGGTAAACTGCGAAACTTTCATTTTTCTCTTCTATTCAAGCTTCTGGAGCAGACAAACTCTTTACTGCGCGTTTAGCCACAACCCCAAGTTTTGTGACTGGGGTGTAGGCGCCGCCCGTGAAGGTGAGACCGCATTTTCTGCAATTCCAAACACCCACGCTTTCTCTTCGAATCGACGCAGAGCCGCATTGGGGACATTTGTGAGCCTTCTTCGTCTCTGAAAGTACCTTGATGTAGCGTTTTCTCACCGTTGAGCCGTAGCGTGCTCCGAGTCCTCTTGTCATACCAACTTTCTTTGTTTTTCTTCTGCGGCCCATCAACCTTTCACCAGGACTTTCCGTAACTCTTCAGTTTTTTCTCGGGCTATCTTAGCGGCTTCAAAGATTTGTTGTGTCGTAAAGTAACCATAACCACCTTTTTGTATGGCACAAATTTTTCCGTCTTTATCCAGAGTCATCGTGAGTCTAGCGTCCATGACTTGTTCTTCCTCAAGCCAAGGATCCACTATAAGCTTATCATTTATCTTGGCGAAAGTAACGGCTATCGGGTGGTTTCTGATTGGAAGCGGAGTGTAACCGGGCTTGATCTTTATTTCCCCGCCCTCTAGTTCATAGTTAAACATTTTTGTGTTTAGTAAAGCAGCTAGGGCTGCCATAGCTGAGGCGTCTATGAGATTTCCGTCGTGGTTGAGAACGTAAACGTCGATGAAAACTATGAAAACTTTCTTTCCCGGCTCAACGCATAGCTTTTCTAGTTCAATGGCTTTTGACTCTCGTATTCCTCTGTCAACGATTCGGGCTAGTTCTACTGCGTTTTCGTTAGGTGGTCCCGGTTCAAAGGTGGGGGATGCCAAGGGTACGAGTTCAGCGTTAACGGTGAGGACGCCTTGGTTGGGTACGTCTGGAAAAGGCTGGCCGGTCTCGATTTTTATTCCAGCCATCACTTCGGTTTTGCCTAGACGCACACGAGCGGAACCCTCGGCGCGTTCAATAACTCCCACTTCAACTTGAATTTCACGATAAGCAGTTAATCCTCGTCCGTCTAGTCTCTTTCCGCTGGAAACGAGTTCAGCGATTCTTTTTTGCTTGACTCGTACAACTATGGGTGGGGGTGTCATTCGTCCAAAGCCTCCTTAACAGCAACATACTTTGATTTCAAAGCCTCTTTTTGAAGCGTGTATAGTTGTTTGCAGCCGTCGAGGGCGAGGTTAACGGCTTTCTCGAACTCTTCGATCGTTAAACTTCCATCCATCTGAAGCAGGGTTACAGCGTTTAAGTTAGGCATCAAGGCTAAGGGCACATCCGCCTCACCTGCCTTGTCTTCTACATCCATGAGATCAAGCACCAGATGGCCATCCACTTTTCCAGATGCGCACGCCGCAACTAAATCGCGCATGGGAATCCCAGCGTCAGCTAACGCGAGGGAAGCGGTAGTGATGCCTGCGCATCTCGTTCCGCCGTCCGCTTGTAAGACCTCGATGAAAATGTCAATGGATGTTCGTGGGTAGTATTCGACGAAGATGGATGGCTCTAGAGCTTCTCGAATCACCTTTGAGAGTTCTACTTCCCTTCTCGATGGGGCTGGTGACTTTCTTTCATCAACTGAAAATGGCGCCATGTGGTAGCGACAACGAAGTACAGCGCGATCCGGTCGGGCTAGATGCCTCGGATGTACTTCCTTAGGTCCGTAGACCGCGGCGAGAATCTTGTTCTTTCCCTGTTCGATGTAAGCGGAACCATCGGCGTTGCCGAGAACACCAACCTCAATTTTTGTAGGTCTTAACTCATTTAATTTTCTTCCATCTAGCCTCATATCATCTTTGTCAATCAATTTTTCAGGCTTTTTCTGAAGCACGTTCAATCTCTTCTTTTCAGTTTTTCTTTTAGGTATGTTCAACACCTTCCTTTTCCTTTTTGAGCATTTCAGTTACACGATCTGTCAATCCACTCGTATGCGATTCTTCTTCAATTTTGTGAAGAGCCATAACAGCAAGTCGTTCATCTTCAGGAGTCTTGCCGCTAATAAGAATCAATCCATTTTGGCCAATGGTAATTTGACATCCTGTTTCCCTTTTTATCATGCTTACCATTGAGCCCTTTCTCCCGATAACCCGTGGGATCTTTGTAGCGGTGATTTCAACGAGTTGTCCCCGCATAATCTTTCCAAGACCGGGTTCACGGACAGTTAACAGAGGGTCGCGGGTTCTGTCGTAGGCAACTACCTGTGCTATGATTAGATCGCCTACGTCGAAGATGGATGGTAAATCGCTTGTTTGGGGCTTAAATGGGCGATCTACGACGTCGGATGCTCGGAGCATTGCAAAATATGGAGCGTTGATGTCCACGATCCAGCCGCCTGTGGTCACTTCGACGACTTTTCCAATAACAGTATCTTCGACGTAAGGAACGTAAAACGCCTTCAGGGCAACGACATGAACCTTTCGAGCTTCGTAATCAACGAGTCCAATCCGGCTAGCATAGATTTTGCCATCGTCTTTGTAAGTATTATCGCCGGCTACATAATCGTCTTCAGCAAGGAGGTCGCCAGGAGTTACAAGCTGTCTCTTCTCATAGAAAAGGGGCATTATTCATCACCTCGAACATGAAAGACTTGTCTAAACCCTTTTTGCTTCAAGATTACCTCGAGTTATCTTTCCCAATTTTTCCAAGAAGGGCCCGTAAAGCCCAGCTGGCATTTCTACGGTTGCGGACCACGATCCGTCAGCTTGCCACTGTTCCCGTTTTATCACGCCTAAGCCTTTAACGGTTCCGTAAACTTTACTTGCATGCTCTGGTGGTATGCGTACAGCTACGGAAACTTGTTCCATTTTAAGGGGTAAAATCGGACGTAAAAGCTTTATGATCTCTCTTGCTTGCTCTTCAACGTCTCTGAGGGGGTCTATTGAGAAGTGAATTTGCTTCATCGCGTGTTCTATGCGCATGGGCGGGTGTGGAATATCCGTTTTCGGGTCAACGCATTGACGAGATATGAAGGAAATGATTTGTCTTCTTTTATCTTCAACTAGTTGTTTCCGCTGTTCCGTGGTTAACTGCAGCGTACCCTTCTTGAGGATAACGCTGGCTATTTTGATGGGATTCGTGGTTCCGAAGACTTCCTGCAGTTTGTCTTCTGATACCCTCAACCCTTTACCGGCATCGGTGAAAATGGTGTCGGTGACCAAAAGTTCGGAAATGGATGTGGTTTTTCCGAGCCTATATGAAAAGGCTAGTTGAGGCTTGACTAAGATCTCGAAGTGTTCTCCATCATGGGTCATGCGCGCAACGGTGTAGCGTTCGCTCATGAAGTTCCACTGCCCTCAAACCCTCTCTGATAGGTCTCAATTTCCTTGTCGGTGAGCATTCGGAGCGTTTTTGTCGCGGACGGAATAACGCCTATTTTAATTCTCTTAGGCTCTCCTCTCGCTTCAAGAGTCTTGGTAAGGCATTTGACGGCAAGTTTGATTGTTTCATCGAGGTTCGTGTCCTCGCGATATTCCTCCTTCAAAATGCCTTCAACTGTTTCTCGGCCTATGCCCACGGCTACGGCCCTGTAGCCTCTGTAGGAGCCGCTAGGGTCAGTTGCGAATATTCGGTTTCCAGTTTTGTCAACTCCACCGAAGATAATTGATACTCCGAAGGGTCTTACTCCTGCGTGTTGAGTATATAGTTGTTTTATGTCTCCAACGCGTTTTGTAATGATTTCGACATCGATGGCTTCGTCATACATTAGTCGATTGCTCTGGGAGTAAATCCGAGCTTGGTCGATAAGTATGCGAGCGTCGGATCCCAAGCCAACGACCGCTGCTCCAAGATGGTCATCTACCTCGTATAACTTCCAAGTAAAATTTGTATCCTGCAGTTTTGTTTCAATTTTTTCTTCTGCCCCCAAAACAACCCCCTCGGAGCAAGCTATTCCTAAGATTGTTGCCCCGCGGTTCACCGTTTCGAGGGCGTATTCAACCTGGAAGAGGCGTCCATCTGGGGAAAACACGGTAATGGCACGATCATAAGCCCCAGGTGCCGCAAATACAGACAAACCTATCACCTCACACTATGGAAACTAGTTTTGTTTGTTGTGTTAGTAGACGCAACTAAAAACCTTTTCGTTAAAAGCGTATGGATCACCTCTTTTACAAGCATCCGAAGTTTAAAGTGTGATTCTATTCTATTATAATTCATATGGCTCTGGATCGGAGAGTGACATAAGAATATGAGTTATGAAGAAAACTGGAAAGTTCTAGCTGATTTACTTACCGAACTTCGGAAAAAAGGTGAGAAAATCCCAACCGACGTGATGAACGACCTACGCTCCGCCAAAACCATGATACAAATTCTAAAGGCCGACCCAACCCACATAGAAAATATTCCAAGAATTGAAACCTATCTGAGAAATGTCGAATCCTACGCCATTCTTGTGGCACAAAAAAAATTAGGAACAGGATTTGTCGAGCGGTGGTTGAGAAAACTTGAGAAAGCGAGAAAAACAAAAATCGAGGAAAAAGAGAAAGTAACTCCCAGATTTGTTCCCGGACTCCCACGGGATAAAAATTGGGTGCGAATTCAAATTTCGAAAGATACTCCCCGGGAAGACGTTGAAAGCCTTGTCAAGGAAAACAAACTTTCGTGCAAAATGCAAAAGAACGGATATATGATCGTCTACGGCAATGGGGAAAGTATAAAATCTTTTGTCAAAAAAATGGTTGAAAAGTTCCGCGGCACAAGAAAAAGATGAAAACCCCTCGAAGCTTTTGCAACAAAATAGTTAAAACCCGTTTCCCATGCATATTTTATTTATAGAAGATATTTATAGAAAGATTGTAAAATGATATGTTAATTCCTGCTATGAAAAAACCGAGGGCGGCTTAGAGGAAAATGCCTTACATTAAAAAAATCGAACTGAGAGGCTTCAAGTCCTTCGGTCCGAAAACCGCTAGCATCATGCTTGATAAAGGTTTCACTGTCCTCACCGGACCGAACGGAAGCGGGAAAACCAATATTGCTGACGCCGTTTTGTTTGGCTTAGGTGAGCTAGGCGCTAGAAGACTTCGCGCCGAAAGCCTTGGCAAACTAATATTTCACGGTTCCCCGGAAGGGCATGTAGAGAAAGCGAAAGTCGCAAAAGTTGTGATTCAATTTGACAACTCTGACAACCGTTTACCCGTTGACACAAGCACCGTAACCGTTTCTCGTGAAGTCTACAGGGACGGTCAAAGCGTTTATCGTCTCAACGGAAGAAGGATTTCAAGGTCCCGCATTATTGATATACTGTCTATGGCTGGAATCAGCCCGACTGGACATAACGTTGTTGTGCAAGGAACCATTACACGCATGGCTGAAGTTTCTTCTCACGAACGTAGAAAAATGATATCAGGGTTGGTTGGAATAGCCCGCTACGATGCCGAAAAGGCTGAGGCAGAAGAAAAACTTCGAGCGGCTGAGATATCTATCCGAACAGCCATGGGTCGAATAGATGAAGTGCAGAAAAGAGTAGACGACCTAGAAAGAGAACGCAACGAATTGCTTCGTTACATGTTCCTTCAAAAGGAAATCAAGCGATTTGAAGCCATGAAAATCTTCGGTGAAATCTTGGAAATCCAAAGAAAAATCGCTGATGGCAAATCAAAAATTGAGGCAGTTCGGGACAAGGTTGAAAAATCGAGGCAATTAAGGGAACAACTTAGATTCCAGCGTCGTGAAGTCGAAACAGAATGGAGAAAAATCAGTTCAGAAATGATTGAGGAAGGTGGAACGCATCTTCTTGAAGTTCAAATCAAGATAGGCGACATCAAATCGAATCTAACTGAACTGGCAACTAGAATGAGTGCTGGAACAACAAGCCTTGAAGGCCTCAAAAAAGTGAGGGAGAATAGTCTCCAACAGCTAGAGGCTATCAAAAACGAAATCGCTGAAAACCGCAAGGAGATTCGGCGGTTAAAACGAGATCGTGATCACCTTTCCAAAGAGATTGTCATCAAACAATCTCAATATAGGGCCATCTCAAATGAAGCCGCAGAACTACGGTCTAACTTAGGCGAAAATAGCAAAAAAATTCGGGGAGTTGAGGGGCAATTAGACAAGCTTACTCGGGATCTCATTAATCTTCGAAGCGACTATGTCCGAAGCCAAACAGCAATAAAAGTTTTTTCACGTCGAATAAGCGACCTCAAAACCCGAAGGGATAGATTTGCATCTACCCTCAACGACCTCAAAAAATCCTATGCAGACCTCAAGGTGGTGCAGAGGGAGCAGACAAAACGATCTAAAAATCTTGAACGAACCCTAGAGCGAAGAATTGCACAAAGGGAGTCTGTGGAGAACGAAATAGCCCAAGCGGAGAAAATCGCTGAATCCGCTCGAGAAGCAGTGGTGGAGTTTGCCACTCAACGTGAACTTGCAGAAAGGGTTGCAACGGAGGAAAACGCGTTAAGAAACGTCGAAGAACTTGCAGAATTGGGCGTAATTTCCGGTGTACACGGACGACTCAGAAATCTGATCAAAGTGGAGAACGGTTATGAACGAGCCATAGAGGCAACAGCAGCCGGTTGGCTCGACTCCCTTGTTGTTCAAAATTTTGACGCGGCGTTCACGTGCGCTGAAACACTGAAACGCCTGAAATTGGGTAGAATCAAAATAATTCCCCTTGAAGAATTGTCTGCCATCAAGTCCATTAATCCTCCAAAGCTTAGGGGAGTGAGCGGGCCTGCCTCTGCCCTTGTAAAGTGTGCGAAAAGATGCGAACCCGCCGTGGTTTTCGTCTTTGGAGACACCCTTGTGACAAGAGATGAAAAAACCGCTTTCGCGGCTTCCCGTAGCGGTCACAGAACAGTTACCGTTAACGGAGACCTTTATGAAGCTGGTGGAGGATTCGAAAGCGGTTATTATCGAGCGCCCGTTGACTTCTCTTCCATCATTCCAAGCGAGTCTGCTGTGAAAAGTCTTGACGAAGCCGTAAGGGCTCTTCAGGAGCACTTAGCGAAGAGGGGGCATGACATAGGTGCTTTTGACGAGGAGATCGACAGAACTAGGATGGAACTCGCCAGATTGGCTGAAGCCATCACCACCCTTGAGGGCGAAATTGCGAGAGTACGCAGAAGCGTCAAGCAAACTAGAAAAAATATCAAGCGTATCGAAAGATACATCCAAGGAGTTAATGAGCGTCTTGAAAGAGAGAAGACACACCTAGGGCTCCAAAAAGCCCAACGCATCGCTCTTCGAAAAGAAATGCAAAAATTACGCAATGAATTAGCGGAATTACGGCGAAAAACTGATACAGTTCAGATTCAAGAAATGGAGATTCAGCGAGAAAGGTTAGGAGAGGAAATTATTGAGTTGCGGCAGAGACTTGGTAGCGTAGAGACTAACCTTGCAACTCTTGAATCCAAGTTTAAAAATGTCCTCAAGATAGGTGCGGATAACATTAGAATTCAGCTTAGAAAGGTGAAGTGGCAGATTTCAACCGTAGAAAAGGAAGTTGAAGAAGCGCGCCTACAAGAGGAGGCACTCGAAAAAGAGCTTCTGGAACTCGAAAAGACCAAAGAGGAATTATCTCGCACCGTTTTGACTGCTAGGGAGGAGTCGAAGAATTTTACATCTCAGATTGATGACATTGATAAGAAGTTGCATCGATTGGATGTCGTGTATGAACGTTCGGATCGGTTGTTCAATGAACTTCAACTCGGCCTTCAAACACATGAATTGCAGTCGGATCAGCACCGTCGTCGATTGAAGGAACTCGGTTATGAAGAGCCCTTGAAGATTTCGCCGGAACAACTTAAGACGGCTGAGTCCTCCCTTAAACTGTTACGCTTTGAGCTGGAGCGACTAGGAGCCATTAATCAACTAGCTCTAACACATTACGCTGAGCAAGCTTCAAGATACAAAGAACTATCCATACGAATGAATGAGCTTGAAAAGGAAAAACAAGCCATCCTCTCCTTCATGGATGAAATTGAAAGGAAAAAGCGTGCGGTTTTCATGGACGCCTTCAACAAAATACATGAAAGCTTCAGAAGGTATTTTTCGAAACTCACCGACGGTGGAGAAGCTGTCCTAAAACTCGAAAATCCTGAAGACCCACTCACCGGCGGAATGGATATGGTTGTTCAATTCCTCGGCAAGCCTCCCATCCTCGTGAGTGGAGCCAGCAGCGGAGAGAGGTCTGTGGCAGCAGTTGCCTTCATATTTGCTCTGCAAGATTTCATGCCCGCCGCCTTCTACTTGTTTGATGAGATTGACGCGCATCTGGATGCCTTTCACGTATCCAAGCTAGGAGAACTCTTGGCTGAAGAATCGGCGAAATCACAGTTTCTTGTTATCACGTTGAAGCCTGAGATGGTTAGCAAAGCTGAGAAGATATACGGAATATACGAACGTAACGGAGTCTCCCACGTGGTTTCCGCCATGCTCAAGGAGGCTGCCTAGTGTCCTCGTCTATGGAAAAACCTTTCTATTTTCAGCCTCCATGGAACATACTCTTCGAGCTTCACAGGTTACAAAAGATAATGCCTTGGGACGTCAACATCTCCTTTCTGCTAAGGTCTTTCTTGGAGGAAATGGATAAAAGAGGAGAAATCGATTTCAGAGCCTCGGGTGTGGCCCTCGATTCTTCCACCACAATATATCTCATGAAGTCCAAACTTCTGCTAAAGCTGGAGGAGCCTCTGCCTCCACCTAAAGCTCCACCAGATTTCCTACCTCCATCCTTGTTCCTTCCGCTCCGTTATGAGCTATCTTCAACAACCATCCATCATTTGTTGAATGTATTGGATGAGGTGTTGAAGGGTGAACGCTTAGTTCCTTCAGAACCACGTTTGGAACCAGTCTTACCCACGCCGGAAGTTCTTCCTCCAGTTGACCTATATTTGATGGAAATCGAAGAACGCATGGAACATTTGTATAATCTCCTCTGCCAGCTCGCAAGTGAAGCGAAGTTGATTGTATTCTCCAAGGTTGTAGCTGGATTAGAAAAGCTTGAAGCAGTTAAAATGTTCATAATACTCCTTTTCCTTGCACAAAGAGGCAAAGTGAACTTGTGGCAAGAGGAAGACTTCGGCGGGCTTTACATAACCATCACAGGAGGCCCAACTGTTGACGGAAAAGGAACAGGAATCGTCTGAATCGCTTAAAGAAGAAAGATTTACGCGCGATTTAGCAGTGCTGGAAGCAGCGCTCTACGTGGCTGGGCGACCTCTTGATTTAAAGACCTTGGGAAGACTAATCGGGACTCGCTCTAAAACGAAAGTTAAAAGGCTCGCGAAGACTCTCATGGAGAAGTATAAAAACCGTGACACGGCCCTCGAAATCCTTGAACTTGAGGGTGAACGGTTCGTTTTGCAGTTGAAGGCGGAATACACGCCTAAAGTTCGAAGGTTGGCCACAAGGCCACTTCTTTCTAGGGGTCCCTTGAAGACCCTGTCTTATATTGCCTATCGACAACCGGTGCCTCAGCCCCGAGTCATCGATGTCAGAGGACACCACGCTTATGGTCACCTTAAACAACTGGAAGACCTAGATTTGATCATTCGTGAGAGGGCTGGACGAAAAAAAGTGATACGAACAACCGAGTTTTTTGCTGACTACTTCGGTCTAAGCCACGACTTACGAACCATGAAGCGTCAACTCAAAAGTATTTTCGAAGATTTTGCTAAGCCTGAACTGGAAGAGAAAACGAACCTAGAGGAATAGGATTGTTAAAGATAAACTTATATGTCAAGGTTTGGTAGTCTCATCGATATCATATGAGATGATGTAGGCTTGTCTGTGTGGCATGGAGATCAACATAAAAGAAAAGCTTCGGGCGGCAGAAAACGACGGTATCGAACGAAAAGAAGATTTGAAAGAGGCTCCTTTCCCGCGGAAACGAGGTTGGGTAAACCTAAGAGGAAAGTTAGCCGTAAGCATGGAGGTAACGAGAAAGTTCGATTGTTGGCTGTAAAACAAGCAAACGTTTCTGATGCTTCCGGAAAAACCACTAAAGTAGAGATTCTTCGCGTGGTAAAGAATCCAGCTAACGTAGATTACGACCGTCGAGGCGTGATTACTAAGGGAACAATAATTGGAACTCCGTTGGGAACTGCCCGGGTGACATCCCGCCCTGGACAAGACGGTATCGTAAACGCCATTCTTGTTCCAAAAGAAACCGTTTAGCGATTTGTTTCTTATCCACGGATATCCAAAAGTTCCTTCGCGATCTTCCGCAGGGTCTCGACTTTAGAATCTTTTTTAGGGATAATGAGTAGGCCAGTTTTTTGCCGTGGAGAACTTGGATGTATGGCATCAGGAATTATTTCAGGTTGAAGACCCATCCTTTTCACTGCTTTTTGAATTTCGTCTAGATTTGGTGATGGTGTAGCGAGTTTTTTTGGAACTCTTCGCCCTTCCATTCGGGTTTTGTTGGCATCGAAGTAAACTGGCCACAGAACAATCTTGTTTTGTTTCCGCATTTCAATCTTAATTTATTATGAATCTCAGGTGCTTTATTCGTTACGGTGGAAGTAAAAACCTCTGGCAGAATCAGAGTTCTCGATGCTGTTGAAGTAAGAACATGTGAGCTAATTTTGACAAAAAGTTATCAATCGATTCACATATGTCTGAAAAAAATGTTAAACCATCGGAGTTGAAGACGCAAAGTGAAGATTTTCAGAATTTGTTCTTAGAAAGGTTTAAATAAAGCGGTTCGGTTGAACCATAGGTTTTGCGAGGGGAAAGGAAGATTTGCAGAGAATCGGCCATGTCCTCCACGTGAGTTCCAGCCGGAACATAATTCTTAAGGCGGAAAACATCCCTCGAATCGGCGACAAGGTGATGGATGAAAACCTCAAGCCTGTGGGAATGGTTTTTGACGTGTTTGGCCCTACCTCCTCCACATACGTGGCGGTGAAACCCAACATACAAGACCCGCAGCGTCTCGTTAATCGCGTTCTTTACGTCGTCCCCTCTAAACCCGGAAGGAAAGAGCGGAAGAAAAAAAGATGAAGGAAGAAGAAGTCCCACAACCGTTGAGGGTTCAACAGTGCCCCGAATGCGGAAGCACCCGACTTATGCGTGATTACGAATGCGCCGAGATCGTGTGTATGGACTGTGGATTTGTTGTTGCCGCCAAACTCGCAGATCGAGGGCCAGAGTGGCGCGCTTTCGACGATGAGCAGCGTGCCAAGCGCGCCCGAGTTGGTGCCCCCCTTACCTTCACCATTCATGACAAAGGTCTTTCTACCATGATCGACTGGCATGACCGTGATATTTATGGCAAAAGGCTTTCTCCTGGGCAGAAGGCTCAGATTTACCGGCTTCGTAAGTGGCAGCGGCGCATTAGGGTCTCTGATGCTACGGAGAGAAACCTTGCCTTTGCCCTTTCTGAAATTTCCAAGATAGCGAATAGTCTCAGTCTACCCAAAAACATCCTTGAAACTGCCTCCGTTATCTATCGTAAAGCTGTTAAAGAGCGCCTTATACGTGGAAGGTCTATTCAAGGCGTAACAGCAGCCGCCATATACGTAGCCTGCAGACAATGCGGATTAGCTCGAACTCTCGATGAGATTGCTCAAGCCTCAAACATTAATAAAAAGGAAGTTGGACGTAGCTATCGTTTTCTCGTAAAGGAGCTTGACTATTTCATTCCGCCCCTAAAGCCTAGCCAGTACGTAACCAAGTTTTCCAACCAACTAACCATGCAGGGAAAGGTTGAAGAAATCGCCCATAAAATCCTCGCGGCTGCGAAGGAGCTGAAACTCACGTCGGGAAGAGGACCAACAGGCATAGCTGCGGCAGCCAGCTACATCGCGTCGGTTCTAACTGGGGAAAGAAAAACCCAGAGGGAAATTGCCGAAATTGCTCAGGTGACGGAAGTCACCATACGAAACCGCTATAAGGAATTGGTTGAGCGCCTTCAGTTCGTCATCTCCCTCTAATTTTCCCTCTTTTATTATGTAGGCTCCAGCATCTTTGAAAATACATTTTAAAGAATAGAGTCCCAAGTTAGTATTGAGGCTTAGAAGTTGGCTGAGTGTCCCACATGTGGAACCGAGGTCGCTAGTCTTCTTAAAACATGGTCAATGGTTGGCAGACCTAGCAAGACAGGTGAGCGGTTCAAGCTTACACTAGGCTTGTTCAAGTGTCCCAGATGTGAAAGAAAATTTCGAGCGGTTCTTGGGAAAGAAAGGATAACCATCAAAGGTATAGTTAGAGAGATTAAGGGAATTGAGAAAGGACTTATGCAAACTTTGGGAAGTTTGCGGGAAAAGATTGAGAAATTGAAAATTGAGAAAGTTGACCTTTTGGAGGAGATAGAGAAGCTTAGAAAAGTTGGGGAGGAAAAAGCTAGCGCTTTGGAGAAAGAAGTAGCCGCCTTGAGGAAGGAAATGGGATCGCTGAAAGAGTTGCTGGGTGACTTTCAATAGCCATAGCGTTTAGATTGAGAATCCTATTTCTCTGTAACATTCCCTAGCAACCACATATTTTTGGATTTCACCTGTTCCTTCTATGATATCGATGATTCTAGCGTCACGATAGAAGCGTTCGA